>Ga0214473_10010289_pt1 | contig 11013 bp, 11 predicted proteins | sample RVTome_7_FD_203509 | JGI IMG/M metagenome (GOLD analysis project Ga0214473, IMG submission 203509) | Soil microbial communities from uranium-contaminated site in the Upper Colorado River Basin, Wyoming, United States - RVT98D197 | ecosystem: Environmental > Terrestrial > Soil > Contaminated >...
CTGGGTGCGAATGTACTCGCGGATCATCGCTTCATCCAGCCCCACCGTGTTCGCCACGCTGTACTTTGGTGGTATCGCCAGGCACATGTGAACATGATCCACCAGCACGTGCCCCTCCACCAGTTCTAACCCCAACCGCCGACACAGCTCCTTGAATATCTCCCCCACCTCGCGCCGTATCGCCCGAAACATTAATTTTCTCCGATACTTCGGTACGATCACCACGTGGTACCGGCAGTACCACCTCACGTGAGTTTGGCTTTGCCATTCTCTCATCTCAGTTTCTCCTCTCTTTCTGGACTTGGCAGGCCCAGGGGAGAGGAGAAACCTTTGTGCCTCTCAAATCAATTCCTGCACACGGCAGAGCCTTTGTTTTTCTCACCGCCATAGGCGGTGGCTTAGCTGTTGAAGTTAGCGCTCAGATCACAATTTCCTCACCGCCGGCATCACCGGGTCAGCGCACAGCCGCATCGACTTCAGCACTTTCTCCTGCGGCAAGCTGCCGGAAGCGATGTTGAGCATGAGTTGTTCGGGGTGGATGGAATCGACGTAGAATTTTATCCTTTCAATGCAGTCGTCGGGCGTGCCCCAGACGGCCATGATGTTGGGCGATTCTTCCGCGCCGGCGCGACGCGACTTTTCGGGCGTACACAACTTTTCGAAGGCCTTTCTCGATTTGAACGGCTGGGCCGTTTGGAACTACTGGCCGGTCTTGTTCGGATCAAACATTGAACTTTGAACTTGGAACGTTGAACTCTCGACCGATTGAACCGCGCGTTACGCGACGATCACCATTGTCGTTCCCACGCTGTTCGGCACGAAAGCTTCCGGGAACTCCCGTGCAATCAAATGCGTCGCCTTCCAACCGGTGCAGTGCTGCGGCACGATGACGCTCGGATTGAATTCTCTCAAAGCTTGAACCGTCGGCGCGATGATCGGCTCGAAGATCGGGCCGGTGAGGTGAAATCCGCCGATGACCGCGTGAATTTGATTCACGCCGGTAAGTTCGCGCGCGCAATTGAGCGTATTGATGACGCCGGCATGACCGCAGCCGGTGAGCACGACTAAACCTTTGTCTTTTACGTTCATGACGATTGCCTGGTCGTCGTGTATCCACGGATCGGGCTGCCACTTACCGTCGATAAGGGCCACCTGGCGCGGGCTGCCCTTTTCATAGGGGGTCGTGCGCGGGATTTGCCCGGTCACCAGCGCATGCTCCCCGATCAGCATCGTCGGCCCGCGCTCCTCGATGATTTGCACGTCTTCCGCTTCGAGGTCGCGCTTGCTCGGCGGGATATGCTCGGACTCATGTCCGTCCGGTTGAATGTTTTTGCGCTTGAGATAAGCATCCGGGTGGAGAACGATCGGAACCCTCGGCCGCCCGTATCGCTTGATAAATCCCATCAGCCCGCGCGTGTGATCGGTGTGGCCGTGGCTCAAGACGACGGCATGAAGCTCGTTGCCCTTGATCTCAAGCACGTCCATGTTGTGCAGCACGCCGTCAAGAGTCACGCCGGTGTCGAACAGAAACGATTCTTTGTCGCCGCCCGCGTGGGTTGTAACCAGCATCGAGACGCCATGCTCGGCGCGCAACTGCGGCCGTGTGTGCGCGTCACGTTCGCGCTTGTGCCGCTTGGCAACCGGCGTGTTGCCCATCAGTACGTCGATGGAGTTATCCATGACGCTGAGAATCTCCACTTTGTCCACGGGCTTCAGTGAAACGATCGGCATCGCAGCCTCCTTACCTCACTTCATGCTGGAACGGCTTTTTCAGCATCCAGTTGACGATTTGTTCGACGGTTTCGGATTCCTTGCCTAAAAATCCATGCGCGCTGAGCGGGTCGCAGGGCCCGGACTGTGGCGGAGATCCGCCGGCCACCGTTATCAAAGGATACTTGTCCGAAAGCCGCGCCGCGCCGCTGTAGGGGGTCGCGTTGCACTGGTCGCCGACGTGATGCACCAACAGCAGCGAGATTTTGACCGTGCCGAAGTCAAAGCCGCTCAACCCCGGCCCCGGTTCCCTTGATTGACGGCCGGTCTGGCGAAACATCGTAGCGGTCAACACGGCGCCGGAAATCTCTTGACCGAAGCGCGCGCCCAGGGCTGCCGCCGAAGTCGAGCCGCGGCTCGTGCCGATCAAAAATAAGGGCTTTTCGGGAAATCTTTTCTTGAGATCGCCGACGACAATCGCAATGTCCCTGAAATGATCGGCACCCAGGCGAAACTCGTCACTCATGCCCCAGCCGCTTTGTTGGTCCGAGGGCGCGTCCAGGACGGCCGCTACCACGCCACGCTTGGTAAACTCTGTTTGGCTTCTCACTAGAAAATTATCGTTGTCGAACTTGATCCCCTCCTGCTCTTGCCGCAGCCGAATCATACCGCCGGAGCCAGGAAAGAGCGCGGCGATGGCCTGAGGATTATTCGGCACGCCCGCAAGGAAATAGGATTGCATCACGGTCGGGCGCGTGGAAAGCGTGGCGATCTCCTGGGCGCTGGCTGCCACTTCGGAAACAATGATTGAAACAAAAAACACCGCGCGAAGGCCTACTTTCACGACCGCCTCCTTGAGCGCTTGAATCGTTGCATCCGGTGCAGGCTAGTCGAAAGCTTGGTGCCGCGTCAAGAGACCAACGTAGAAGTGCCGCCGCGAGCCTCAATCCATAGCAATTGACCGGGGGCAGTGCTTTATATTATGTGAGGGTTGTAATTTGGAGCCGTACCGCTGATCAAGCGCGCGGAAATCGCTCGGAATCCTTAGGAGGGTTGACATGAAAAAGCTGATCTTCGCTATCTCTCTATTATTCCTAGGGGTGCCCCTTTCCCCCGCCCAGACGCCGTACTTCCAGGGAAAAACCATCCGGATCGTCACCGGCTACCCCGCCGGTGACGTCAACGATCTCTGGCCCCGGCTGATCGGCCAGCATATGACGAAGTATATTCCCGGCAATCCCAGTTTCATCATCCAGAATATGCCGGGAGCCACTTCCTTGATCGCAGCGAACTATGTCTTCACCGTCGCCAAGCCGGATGGGCTCACGCTCGGCTGGATCGCGCCGACGCTTTACTTCGATCAGTTGGTGGCGCGCAAAGAGGCGCGGTACGATTGGGCCAAGTACAGCTTCATCGGCTCGCCGGCGCAAAGCGAGCACCACCTCTACATGCGCACGGACAGTCCGTACAAAACCATCGACGACGTTCGACGGGCCGCCGAGCCACCGAAATGCGGTTCCGGCGGCGCCGCCGGCACGAGTTTTTATTTCCCCAGACTCCTCGAAGAGACCGTCGGCGCCAAGTTCAATATAGTGCTCGGCTATCAGGGCGGCGGCCCTATCGACCTCGCGGTGGAGAAGGGCGAGATTCATTGCCGCGCGATGACCATCGAGTCTTTCTTCGCGCGCGAGCCGTTTCATACCTGGCGCAAGAACAACTTCGTCAAAAGTATCGCCCAATCTGCGCGCAAGCGCGACTCCCGTTTGCCTGATGCACCAACGATCTACGAGTTGATGGATCAGTACAAAACATCGGATCAGTCACGACGAGTCGCCACCGTCATTCTTGCCGGCGGCGTTTTCGGCCGTCCCATGGTCGGTCCGCCCGGCATGCCGGCTGACCGCGTGAAAATTCTCCGGAGCGCCTTCGCCAGCGCGGTTAAAGATCCGGAGCTGAAGATGGAGGCCGAGAAACGGAGTTACGAACTGGAGCCAGTCAGCGGCGAAGAGATGGAGAGCCTCGCCAGGGAAGTTATGGCCCAACCGCCGGCGGTGATCGAAAGGATGAAGAAGGTGCTGGGGAATTAGAGTAGAAACCCCGCAATCAGTGACTCTCAGGCGGAAAGGCTCGCTCGCCTTAGAAATCTTTGCGGTTCATTTCGCGAAGCCGCGCCTTTGGAGGAAGCCCAGCACGATCTCATCGAACCTCGCGGGGTCTTCGAGGCAGCAGGCGTGGCCGGTGGCGGCGGTTTTTTCGAACCCACAATGCGTCCTCTCCCCTTTCAATGAGGCAGAGTGACCTTAGAAAACGCCCCCGCCATCAAGCCAAAACGCAAGCCAAAAACGTTCGACACCACGGTCCAGACAACGAAACTTGTGCGGCGGTGTGTAATTAAAGCATCCGTCCTGCGCCTGCATTGGGGATCATTCATGGGGCATCCGGTCCCGCAAACAGGCGAACACCTTACGGTTTTCTATGGACCCTCGCGTATATCGGCTACGGCGGTGTAGCGGCATGAATGTGCCGCCGAAATCACTCAGATTTCGATCGCCGGGGTACAAAACTTGCTTGAGTAACATCAGCATCCAATTTACGCGGAGGTCTATCCTGATGGTCACCGGATCGACGGCCAGTGGTCGGGGAAATATGCGGCGTGTCTTAGCGATTGCCAGTTGTGTCCTGGGAGTGGCATTAATCTTCTTCGCTTTCAGCGTAGGAACGAAACGGTCGAAGAAGGCTCCCCGGGTGGAACGTGAAGCGTCAGGCGCGGAACCGGCGCGCAAGAAACCGGCGCGCACGTGGAACATTGCGCTGGGCAACGTCGTCGTCGTGGTACCGGAGCTGGGACTGAGCGTCAAGCCGGCAAAGGAACCGGCGCCGGAACAGAGCAAGGTTGTGGCCAGAATCGAGAGTCAAGTACAAAGCCTGCGGGAAATTTACCGTCACGAGAGCGAAAAAAATCCGGGACTCATGGGTAGCATGACGTTGCAATTCATGGTCGAGCCCTCAGGCGAGGTCACGAAGGTCAAGGAAGTTTCTTCCCGCCTTTCCAACTCCGATTTCAAAAAAACGGTGATCTCGGCGGTTTCCCAGTGGTCTTTTCGTGATATCATCGCCAACGGAGCCACGATCCAATGTCCGCTGCTGTTCGTGCCCGAGGGCATGGATATCACTACGCTGGTCCAGTGGGAAAAATCCTTCGGTCAAAACGGAGAAATCGGCGCGGCGACCGTTACTCATACCAAAGCCGGTCCCGTTAAGCCTGTGGTGAGCTCGTCGAACCCACAAAGCAAGATAACGGAAAATAACCGCCAGTCCGAAACCGCAACGAAAACCAAAATCACGGGCGCCGAAAAGGCGTCGCGGGTGAGCGCAGCCAAGCCGTCCGCCGTCCATCAACTCATGTTCGCGACCTCGCTGCGCAAGGAACCGAATTTCTCCTCGCCCGCGGTCGCCAGATTAGCCGTCGGCACAAAAGTGTCATTGATCGATACCCGTGGCGACTGGCTTGAAGTCCGTGCGGAGAGCACTCTTCAGTCGGGATTCATTCGTAGGGAATTTATCAGTTCACCCGCGTCGGCTCACAAACCCTAACTCAGACCGTATATCCATTTCTCGCGTTTTTCGCTCCGCCCCCGAGGCGATAAAGATTCATCACTTCGCCGTCTTAGATCAGCGGGCGTAAAGCCATCGCCCATAGCTCGACGTTTTCCTCTAACCCGCCGTCGGCGCCCGCAAGGTTTTGGGACCGCGTAGATCTTCAGCCCGCGAAACGATTCCCCGACCGCGAGATCGAGCTAATGGCGTTGCGATGTACAAGCTCCGCGCCGGCAAACGGGATCCCCACGGAAGCTGGGAGGTTCAAGCGAATACCGACGATCTTCACAGTCAGGTAGGACGTCCGGCGCGCCCCACGAATAGGCATGCTCGATACCAGTTCACGCGAGAAAGGGCCAAGCGCCAACCGATCGCACAACAGCGCCCCATGTTTTCTGATCGCCGCCGGCTTTAGCTAGATCAATTGTTTCAGCGCCTTAGCCAGCAACTCGACGTTTTCTTCTCTGGCGCCGTGACCCATCAACCCGACGCGCCAGATTTTTCCCTTGAGCGGCCCCAGACCGGCTCCTATTTCAATATTAAAATCGTCGTATAGCCGCTGGCGCACCTTCGCGTCGTCGGCTCCGTCGGGAATCTTGATCGCGTTGATCATCGGCGCCCGCACCGCTTCCGCCACTGCGGGTTCGAGCTCCAGCCTGCGCATCTCGCGGATGAAATGATCGTGCACCCGGCGGTGGCGCTGCCATGCGGTCTCCAGCCCTTCTTCGAGGACGATGCGCAATGATTCGTGCAAGGCGTAGTTCATCGAGATCGGCGCGGTATGGTGATAGACCCGCTCGCTGCCCCAGTATTTCTCGATCATCGACAGATCTAGATACCAGCTTTGGACTTTCGTCTTGCGGTTGCGAACGACTGAGATCGCACGCTCGCTGAAAGTCACCGGCGCGAGACCCGGCGGGCAGCCGAGACATTTCTGCGTGCCGCTGTAGCAGGCATCGATCCCCAATGCGTCGACGGGCACCGGTGCGCCGCCTAAGGACGTCACCGCGTCGACCAGCAATAGCGCGCCATGCTCGCGAACCAAGTGGGAGATGTCGTCCAAGGGTTGCAAGACACCTGTCGAGGTCTCTGCGTGCACGAGCGCGACGAGCCTATACTTCTTCTTCGCCAGCGCCGTTTTGAATTGTTCGGGGTCGAGCGCCGTGCCCCAATCTGCTTCCACAGTGTCCACCCGAGCGCCGCAGCGCTGCGCCACGTCCACCATGCGCGTACCGAAAACACCGTTGACGCCGATCAGCACCGCGTCGCCGGGCTCAATCAAGTTGACGAAACAAGTTTCCATTCCGGCGCTGCCGGTACCGGACATGGGCAAAGCCACACGATTCGCGGTCTGAAACACCTCACGCAGCATCGCCATGCTCTGATCCATGATCTCCAAAAACCTCGGATCCAGGTGGCCGACCACGGGCAACGACAAGGCCTGGTAGACGCGAGGGTTGACCGGACTCGGGCCGGGACCGAGCAAGGTGCGAAGGGGCGGTTGAGCTTTGGGTGCAGCGGGCATAAAGATCTCCTCTCGCGGCGCAGACGTTACGTCTCAGCCTTTACGTCTAGCTCCATGCTGCCGATCTTTTCGATTGTTCCGTGCAGACGGTCGCCGTCATTGAGCTTGCTTACCCCCGCCGGAGTCCCGGTAGTGATCAAATCTCCTGGACGAAGCGTCAGGCAGCTTGTCAGAAAACGGATATGATCCCGCAGACCGCAGATCATGTCGCTCGTGTGAGCGGTCATCGCCTCTTTGCCGTTTTGCAGAACTTTGATGGAAAGATTCTGCGGTTCGCCGACCTCATCTTTGGTGACGATCCACGGCCCCAGAGCGGTGAAGGTATCGAAACCCTTGCGAATGTTGCGCGTGTTTTGCATACCCTTGCCCCAGGGATCGCGCTGGCTGATGTCCCAGCAGATCGTATAACCGAAAACGTAATCCAGTGATTGATCTTCGGTGACTCTCCGCGCCCGCTTGCCGATCACCGCGCAAAGCTCGCACTCGAAATCGACGAGCTTAGAAATCTGGGGCAAGATGATCGTATCGTTAGGACCGATGATTGACGAAGTCGTCTTGAGGAAGAACTCGGCCATCAACTCATCCTTGCTTTTGGTCACGCGATCGGCGCTGCCCATGCGGGTGATCATTTCGGCCTGGTGCGCGCGGTAATTCGCTGCTGCCGCCCAGAGCGATCCGGAATTGGTGATCGGCGCCAAAAGCTTGACGGAACCCAACGCCACCGAGCCGCCGCGCTGCGAAGCGTCGCGCGCGATCTGCAGCGCCGCCGGATTATTCGCCAGCGCGTCGATGATCTCGAGCATCGTGTAGCCCTGGCGCGCCAGACCGGCTTTGATCAGGGCTTCGCCGATGTCAAAAACCTGATCGCCCACCACCACGCCTGCTTGATTGTTGTTATAGTGACAAATTTTCATTTCGAACCTCCCGGAAACCAGGGCCGCAAATTGCCTTCTCATATCTGAAGAAGGACGCAAAGTCCAATGAGCCGGCCGGCACCGAACTTCAAAGCGTTTGACGTTCTCCGTTGGCTCGTCGTATGTAAGGAGAACAACAACCGAAACGAGCCACCGAACCATGCTTCATCTTAAGACCGCACTGACCAAGAATCCTCGCTTCGAACCGCTCATCGACGGCAGGGCGAAATCGAGCGAGGTTACTTTCGATGTAACGGTCACCACGCCGCCCGAGCTTTTCTACCGGAATCTGAAATACGATGAATTCGATGTCTTCGAGATGTCCATCTCGGAGTACCTCATCACCCGAGAGCGGCGTGGTTCGGACAGGTGGCAGTGGATCGCGCTGCCGATTTTTCCCGCCAAGGCTTTCGTTTGGCTCGGTCTCTTTGTCAATACCGCTGCAAACATAAAGAGTCTGGCGGATTTTCGCGGCAAGCGCGTCGGCGTGCCCGATTATGTCATGACCGCGGCGCTCTGGTTGCGGGTCTTCCTTCGTGAGCTATGCGGTATCCAGCCGCAGGAAATTTCCTGGCACATCGGCCGGATCAAGGAGTTCAGCCACGGCGCGTTGCTTGGTTTAGATAAGGAACCGCCGGCGGGAGTATCCATCACCTGGTTGAGCGACAACCAGACCTTCGACGTCATGCTCGACCGCGGCGAGATCGATGCCGCCTATGGTTTCGCGCCGCGCCACGATCGGAAACTGCAGCAATACGATATCGACCGTTATGGCGGCACTCCGATCGAGGGGAATCCACGGCTGAGAAAATTATTCCCCGATGCCGGCCGTGAGGTAGTGACGGCGTTTTACCGGAAGACTCAAGTTGTGCCGGCTAACCACGTGCTGGCGGTCCAGAGAAAGATCTTGACAGAAAACCCATGGCTGGCGCTTGAGCTTGTGAAACTCTTCAGCGAGTCCAAGCGGATCGCCTACGGCGCCGCCGAGCGCTGGAGCATGGGCTATCTGTACTTCGAGGGCGACGATCCACGGAGCCAAGCTGCCATGTTTGGCGACGATCCTTTTCCCTACGGAGTCGGCGCGAACCGCAAGATGCTTGAAATGCTCGCCGCCAACTCACACGATGAGGGTTTAACCAGGCAAATGGCCCGGATTGATGAGCTGTTTGCCGCCGCGACGCTGGAGAGCTGAAACGAAATCGCGAGGAGCATCTGTGGCAGGCCTATTGGGAATCGGCACCGGCGTGCTTAAGCGTTTCTCAAAACTGAGCTTCGTCGATAGCCGCTTTCCTGGGGCCTTGCAGCCCATTTTCGATCATCCTATGCTTAGCGACGCATCGAAACGCAAAATTCTCAACGACAACACACGCCGCCTCTATCCGCGGGATTGAAGAGAAGAGATCATGCGGTCAAAACCCCATCGAATGCTCGCAATTGTTGCTACATTGGTCCCATCGGTCCTATTTGTCCTATGCCTCGCCCGCGCCGAAAACATCAAGATCGGCATCCCGTCGCTCACCGTCACGATGTTGCCGCTAGCGGTCGCAAAGGAACAGGGCTTCTTTCAAAAGGAAAGTCTCAACGCCGAGATAGTGCTCATGCCTGCCTCGCTCAACATCAAGGTGCTGCTCGCCGGCGACATCCAATACGCGACGACAATCACCTCGGGCGTGGTTGCGAACATCCGCGGCATCAACACCCGCGTCGTCATGTGCTTCGTCGACCGGGTGCTTCTGGATCTCGTCGGCAACCCGGAGATAGGGTCGATTGCGGACTTGAAGGGAAAGTTGATCGGCATCTCTTCGCGGGGCGGCTTGCACGACGTCGTCATGCGCCGCATCTTCGCTCAATCGGGGATGGACGCTTCGCAGGCGACTTTCATCACGGTGGGCGGCCCGGGCGCGATGTTCGGCGCAATACAATCAAAGCGGATCGCCGCCGGCCTGCTCAACCCGCCGCATAATTTTCTCGCCTATCGCGAGGGGCTGAAAAACCTGGGCTTCGCCGGCAACTTCGTGCGCTCTCCAAGCACGGGGATCGTGACCATGCGGGAAACCCTGGAGCGCTCCCCCGATCAGGTCCGCCGCCTGCTCCGCGCCTTGACCCGCGCACGGGCGTTTGCCAAAGACAACAAGCCCGCCACCGTGGCGATCCTCAAACGCTTTGTCCGGATAAGCGATGACGAGCTAGCAGAGAAAATCTACGACTACCACAGGCGCGCCGAGACGCCGGACGGTAAGGTCGACGCCGTGATAGCGGCCGACACCATCCGCGACAGCCTCCAGGCCGAAGCGATCACGAAAGAGGTTCCGGTAAGTCAGGTTTTTGATTTCTCGTATCTGCCGCAGCGTTAGCTGCACCAAAAAAAAGTCCGTTGGAATCAGATTTATAGATCAGACTCCAAGTTGGCAGACTCTGTGTATTGAATTCCAGCCCCATCAATGTAGGTCCGCAGAACGTTGGCGGTCAGCGGCGCACTCGGCGCGTCCGCTGGAGTGCGGTGTTAAACCGACGAGCTATGCCGTAGGGAGCGAGCTCCTCTCGGACTGCCTTGCGCACGACGTCAAGAGTCGAACGGCGATGGACATACTCAAGCAAGGCGTCGTTGATAAGGGTCTGGTAGTTCCCTCCCTCCGCTGTGTCCACGAGACTCCGAAAATACTCCAGGACCGCATTGTCCAGCCGAATGGATATCTTCGTCTTTCCCGGCTCAGGCTTAACGATGGCACCGCGCTTCGCACGCGAGGAATCGATATCGCGGTATTTATCAGCTACGACCCTCTTCATAGCGTTCCCTCTAGCGTTTGTTCGCCTTCCATGCTGAAATCACTCTGATAACATCCGGCTCGCGGTACGTGTAGACCACGACAAGCAGGTTTCCAAGATCGCTGAGGCCTAGAGTCACAAAGCGTGGCTCTTCCACCGCGTCAGGATCTTCACGGGTCAGAGCGAATTCGTCCTCTAGCCTGTAACCGCCTCAGCGAAACTGACTCGGTGAGTGCGTAGGTTCGCTGCCGCTTTGGCCGGCTCCCATTCGCGAGATCAAAGAGTCACGCCTTTACTTTGTAGTTTCTGGCTATAAGGGGGCAAGTGCAAGCACATCCTTTACAGTAAAGTGCAAGCACATCCCTTACAGTAACATGGTAGAAAACACTTTATGGAGACAATCAACATGAGTAAAAAAGCAAGATTGAGCAAAAGCGTCGCGAGATGGTCATAGCAGTACGAGCTGGCCAATCGCTGCGTGAGGTCGCAGCCCAATACGGA
>Ga0214473_10010290_pt1 | contig 11013 bp, 11 predicted proteins | sample RVTome_7_FD_203509 | JGI IMG/M metagenome (GOLD analysis project Ga0214473, IMG submission 203509) | Soil microbial communities from uranium-contaminated site in the Upper Colorado River Basin, Wyoming, United States - RVT98D197 | ecosystem: Environmental > Terrestrial > Soil > Contaminated >...
GCTGCAGCTGGCGGTCGACGCTCTGTGGTCGCGCCAGGAGGCCAGGCTGCGGCGGCGCCAGCTGGAGGGGCTCGATCTCGCGGTGCGCGGCATTGCCGGCGTGCTATCGGTCGAACGCGTGCTGCAGCTGATCGTCGATCGGGTGCGCGAGCTGGTCGACGCCGAATATGCGGCGCTGGGCATCGTCGGCCCGTTCGGCCGCATCGACCAGTTCGTGACCAGCGGCCTATCGGCAGAGGAGCGCGCGCGGATCGGCGCCCTGCCGCGCGGCCTTGGGCTGCTCGGGCTGATCATCCGCGAGGATCGCTCTTTCCTGGTCGACGACATCGGCGCCGATCCGCGCCGCTTCGGCTTCCCGGAGCATCACCCGCACATGCGCTCGTTCCTGGGCGCGCCGGTACGCGCCAAGGGCCAATCCATCGGCAACCTGTACCTGGCCAACAAACGCACCGCCCGGACGTTCACCGACGCCGACCTGCGCCTGGTCGAGATGTTCGCGCTGCACGCCGGCATCGCCATCGACAACGCCCGCATGCACGAAGAGATCGGCCGCCTGGCGATCGTCGATGAGCGCCAGCGCATCAGCCAGGACCTACACGACTCGATCATCCAGAGCCTGTACGCGATCTCGCTCTCGCTCGAGGATCTGCCCGACATCATCACCGAGGACCCGGGCGAGGGCGCGGCACGGGCCGATCGAGCGATCGACGGCATCCACGCCACCATCCGCGACATCCGCAACTTCATCATGGGCCTCCAGCCCGAGCTGCTGATAGACGCCGATCTGGGCGCGGGCATCGAGACGCTCGCGGCAGAGTTCCGCGCCAACACGCTGGTCGATCTCGAGCTGCGCCTGGATACTGAGCTGCCGGAGCTGCCGCGCGAACATGCCGCGCATATCCTCGCCATCACCCGCGAGGCGCTGAGCAACATCGCCCGCCACTCGACCGCGACCAGGGCGACGATCGAGCTCGCGGCCAGCGACGCCACGCTGATGCTGGTCATCGGCGACAATGGACGCGGCTTCGACATCGACGCTGAGCGCAGCTCACGCCAGCGCGGGCTGAACAACCTGCGGGCCCGTGCGGAGGCTGTCGGAGGAAGACTGATCTTGACCAGCGAGGCCGGCGCCGGGACGCGCGTCGCGGCCGAGATACCAATCACCAGGCCTGTGGACGCCACGCCGGCGGCAGACGCGAGCGAGGGGACAACTCATGACAGTTGAGAACGGGGGCGGGACCGGCGGCGAGCGGCAGCACCGCCTGCTCGTCGTCGACGACCACGAGGTGGTGCGCCAGGGCCTCGTCGCCATGCTCCAGCGCCGGCCCGGCTTCCAGGTGGTCGCTGAGGCAGGCACGGCCGCTGAGGCGATCGAGATGGCCCGTCGCTACCAGCCCGATCTGGTGGTCATGGACGTTCGCCTGCCCGACGGCTCGGGCATCGAGGCGTGCCGCGAGATCCGGGCAGAGATGCCGGGCACGCGCGTGGTGATCCTGACCAGCTACCCCGACGAGGAGGCGGTCTTCTCGGCGATCGTCGCCGGCGCCAGCGGCTACCTGCTCAAGCAGGTTCGCGGGCGCGACCTGGTCTCTGCGCTCGAGGCAGTCGGACGGGGCGAATCGCTGCTCGACCCCGCGGTGACGGAGAAGGTGCTCGAGCGGGTGCGGCGCATCGCCACCGGCGGCGCGTCCGACGACCTCGCCCAGCTCACCGCGCAGGAGCAGAAGATCCTGCTCCTGGTGGCAGAGGGCAAGACCAACAAGGAGATCGCGTCAGAGGTCTTCCTGTCCGACAAGACGGTCAAGAACTACGTCAGCTCCATCCTCTCGAAGCTGAACCTGCAGCGCCGCGCTCAGGCGGCGGCGTATCTCGCCAAGCGCCACGGCGGCTCAAGTTAGCTATCGTGGGCTAGTGAGCTCGGCCCATCGCCGAGGCGAGCGACGCTTCGGCCAGTCGGCTGATGAGCGCCTCCTGCGCGGCGGCGAAGATGTCGTGCACCTGGCAGCGGTTGTCGGGGCTGCACTGCGTGCCACTGAGCACGCATCGTGAGCGGCGCGCGTCACCCTCGACCGCTTCGACGATGGCCAGGATGTGGATATTCCTGGCCTCATCACCCAGCCAGTAGCCGCCGTGCCGGCCCAGGCGCGCGTGGACGAGCTCGGCGCGCACCAGCTGGCCCATGACCTGTGTCACAAGCCGCTCTGGTATCTGTGTCTGGCGGGCAATCTCTGAGCCACTCAGCACGTCGCCGGGCGTGCGTGCGAGGAGCAGCATGGCCCGGATGGCGTAGTCGCCGCGGCGAGTGAGCTGGAGTCGCATCGACCACAGTTCGCGCCACGGACAGGTCCTGCAGATAGGGCCAAATGGCCCATGTCAGGCGCCATTAGAAACAACAACCATTTTAGTGTTCGTTTATGACAACCAGGAGATCGCCACCGATGAAGGCCCCGCTTCGAATCCTCGCCCTGATCGCCGTCCTCGGCCTGACCACCGCGTGCACAACTGGCCAGCGCCCGCCGTGGACCTATCCCCCGGCCTCACCGAGCAGCGCCCCGAGCGCCCAGCCGAGTGGCGCGCCCACCCCGGTGCCGACCTCTGCTCCCACGACAGACGGCAGCGTCCTGCCGGCGCTGACGCCCAAGGCCGATCTCCAGCCGGTGCCGGCGGGCGAGGTCAATACTGCCAACGTGCCGCCCGCTGCGACGCGGACCAGCCAGGCGATCGTCGAGGTCGAGTTCGACGTCATCGAGGGGGTCAAAGCGATCGGTCCTAACGGCCTCGAGTACGAGACCTGGGGCTTTCGTCTGCACGGTGACGAGGCGGTGCTGACCGGCACGCCTGGTCCGATCATTCGGGCGCGGGTGGGGGACATCCTGCGGCTGACAGTCACCAACCTGCCCACCAACAAGATGCCGCACAACATCGACTTCCACGCTGTGACCGGGCAGGGCGGCGGAGCGAAGGATCTGACTGTTGCCCCCGGACAGAGCGCTTCGATCGAGGCGCGTCTGCTCTACCCGGGCATGTTCATGTACCACTGCGCTTTCGGAGACGTGCCGCTTCACATATCGCAGGGCATGTACGGCGGGATCCTCGTCGATCCGGCCACGCCTCTGCCGCCCGTCGAGCGTGAGGCTTACATCGTCCAGTCCGAGTACTACACGACCGATCCCGCGGACGGTCCCGTGACCACCGATCGCGAGGCAATCACCAACGAAGACCCGCAGTTCGTGGTCTTCAACGGCGCGGTTGGGGCACTGACCGGCGATAACGCCCTGCAGATGCGCGTCGGCGAAACGATGCGCATCTACTTCGTCAATGCCGGGCTCAACCTCGACTCGAACTTCCACCCCATCGGCTCGCACTGGGACAAGGTCTATCAGGAGGGGGCGTTGCTTAACGCGCCGCTGCGAGGCTCACAGACGACACTCGTGCCTGCCGGCGGCGGAACCGTTGTTGAGCTCATCGGCCAGGTGCCGATGACAGTCGTCCTGGTCGACCACGCCCTGGCGCGCGCCTTCGACAAGGGCGCGATCGGCCAGATCGTCATCAGCGGCGATCCCAACCCGGAGATCTTCGAAGGCTTCCCTGCGACAGGCACAGCAGCACCGTCGCCGGCCCTCACGCCGGGCGCCTCGGCCACACCGGGCGCCTCGGCCACGCCAGTCGTTTCGCCTGGGACCGGCTATCAAGTTGAGATCGTCCCCGGTGCGTCGACGTTCCAGGACGACAACGCCGCCGACGAGTACGCCGCGACCGAGGCGCCCGCCGACTACAGCATCAACGAGCTGATGATCCCGCTGGGCACGACCGTAACGTGGACCAACAACGACCCGGGCGTGATGCACACGGTGACTTCTGTCGACCGGCTGTTCGACTCGGGCATGCTGGCCGAAGGGGGAACCTTCTCGTACACCTTCAACGAGGTCGGGCAGTTCGACTACCTGTGCTCGCCCCATCCCTGGATGAAGGCGCGCATCCTGGTCGAGATGCACTAGGGCTTCTGGCCCCCTCCAAGGGAGCCGTGGGCACTATTCGCGCTCCCGTGGACGCCCTAACATGCCGTCTCGAAGCATGTTTAACAAGATCTTGCTCGCGGTAGGCAGCGACAACCCGTCATGGGAACACGTCCACGTCGCCGGTCGGTTGGCCGCCCGGTTCGGCGCGCAGCTGACCATCGTGTCGGTTCATCGGGCGGTGTCACAGGCCCTCGGCGAGCCGCAGTACTCGCAGACGCTGCTTCCGCGCTTGGACGAGGTCGAAACGGTGCTCGAGAGTGCGCGGTCGATCGCCATGGCTGAAGGTGCTGCCGAACCTAGCACCGAATCGCTCGAGGGCGACCCGGTCGAGCGCATCGCCACGCTGGCCGACGGAGGTGGCTTCGACCTACTCGTAATAGGCACGCGACAGCGCGGGCGTATCGGCTCGGCGCTGCTCGGTTCGGTGTCGGCCGGCGTCGCGGCCCACGCCCATGTGCCGGTGCTTGTCGTGCCCGAGTCCGCCACGGCCGTGCGCAAGGGTGGTGCTGACACGTCGGGCGTCGCGTGAGGCAGCGGTAGTGCGCATCGTCACGGCCACCGAGGCGGTCGCCGGCATCAAGTCCGGCGAGCAGCTGTACATCCACTCGGCGGCGGCGACGCCGTCGGTCCTGCTCGACGCCCTCGTCGCCCGGGCGCACGAGCTGACTGACGTCAAGATCCTGCACTTCCACACGGAGGGTCCCGGCCCCCACCTGGCGCCGGATATGGCCGGCCACTTCCGTCACCGGGCGCTGTTCATCGGACCCAATGCGCGCGCGGCGGTCAATGAGGGCCGCGCCGAGTATGTCCCGGTGTTCCTGTCGGATGTGCCGTGGCTCATCCGGCGCGGGATCCTGCCCATCGACGCGGTGCTGGTCAACGTCTCACCGCCCGACAGGCACGGCTTCTGCTCGCTCGGCACGTCGGTCATCGCCATGCCAACCGCCATCCGCCACGCGACGACGGTTATCGCCCAGATCAACTCCGCGGTGCCGCGCACACTCGGTGACAGCTTCGTCCACGTCGACGACATCGACATCGGCGTGGAGGTCGACGTGCCGCCCTACGCCATCCAGCTCGCGCCGGTAGGCGAGGTCGAGCAGCGCATCGGCCAGTACGTCGCCGATCTCGTGCCTGATGGCGCGACGCTCCAGATGGGCATCGGCGCGATACCGTCAGCCGTCGCCAGCGCGCTCGGCGGCAAACGCGACCTGGGCATCCACACCGAGATGATGACCGACGTCGTGGCCGACCTGGTCGAAGCGGGCATCGTCACCGGTAGGGCAAAGGAGATCAACGCCGGCCACGTGGTGGCAACGTTCATGCTCGGCTCGCAGCGGCTCTACGACTGGGCGCACGACAACCCGATGGTCGAGATGCGCCCGACCGAGTACACCAACGACACCGCGGTAATCCGCCGCTTCAAGAAGATGGTCGCGATCAACTCGGCCATCGAGGTCGACGTGACAGGGCAAGTGTGTGCCGACTCGATCGGCCCCCGGATGTACAGCGGCGTAGGCGGCCAGATGGACTTCATCCGCGGCGCCGCACTCGCCGACGATGGGCGGGCGATCATCTGCCTGCCCTCCACCACCGGCAACGGCTCGATCTCGCGCATCGTGCCCTACCTGCGCCAGGGCGCGGGCGTGGTCACGACGCGCGCCCACGTCGAGACGATCGTCACCGAGCACGGCATCGCCGAGATGCACGGCCGCTCGATCCCGGAGCGGGTGCGCCAGCTGATTGCGATCGCGCACCCCAGCTTCCGCGCCGAGCTCGAGTTCGAGGCGAGCAAGAACCACTGGCTATAGGCGCGTGACTGGTGCGCCCAGCGTACCAGTCCGGGCAATGTCTCTCGAATGCGGCGGCCTAACCGGTCGTCATCGGGCGCGAAGCAATCGAGATCAAGTCGGCGACGACTGCATCGAGCGGTCGGCTGGCATCCAACTCATGCGTGCAGCTCTGCCGCAGGAGCGGCTCGACCTCGGCGAGGTCCGCCAGGATCTCCGCTCGTTCCACTGCGATCTTCCCGTAGTCGTTCGTCGTTCTGCGTGCGACCCGGTCAAGCATCACGTCAGCTGGCGCGCTGAGCAGGACAACCGCGTCGAAACGGTCGTAGAACTTCGACTGGTTCCTCGCGCCCCCTCCAACGAAGAGCGAGCGACCATCATCGAAGTCCAGCAACGCGGTCATCCGTTCCTCGACCCAGAGCCACTCCCCGCGGTGCAGCTCGTCGATGGGCTCAAGATGCTTGCGATACTCGCGCCAACCCTGGTCATCCGTGTCTACGACGCGATAGCCGCGTCGGCCAAGCTCTCCGAGCGCCGACGACTTGCCCGTTCCTGATATGCCGGTCACCAAGATCCTGAACATCGGGGACAACGCTAGCGAGTGTCAAGCGAGGGCGTGTCCGTGTGGGCGAGCGTGCGCAAAGCACACTCGGGCCCCCGACCTAGGGACAGGCGTTGGCGCTCGGTCGGTGGGGTAAGGCCACGGGTCAGGCGCTGTGCCAACGGGCGAGCCTTGGCGCCCAATCAGGGCCACTTGGCACTACATGGTTGCCAAAGGGCTTGACAGTCTCGCCCCCGTAACCCCCGTAACCCCCGTAACCCAAGGAGGGATCAGACCGTGGGCATCTGGGCATGGATTGTCCTGCTTGTTGGGGCCGCAGCGATCGCGACCGCGGCGCAGTTCCTCTTCTTCGCCAAAGATCGAGGCCCGACCGACTACGACTGGGTGTACATCGCCGGCGGTGCCCTTCTAGGCGGCTTCACCGGTCATGTCTGGTATCCGGTGGGCCCGACCTTCGACGGTCTCTACGTGTTGCCTGCGATTGCGGCTGCCTTCGTGGGCGCAGCAGTTGTCGAGTTCATTTACCGCCGAATCCTGAGGCCTCGACAGAAAGCCTAGAACCGTCAGGGGGTCAGCGGAGATTCCGAGGAGTCCCTGCGAGTGCGATTGCGTTCGTTCCGGAGCCTCGGGCGAGCGCTCAGCCATTACGAGTGACGTTGCGTCCGTCTGGGCGAGTGTGCGGGAACAACCCTTGAACGTCTCGCCCGCGGGGCTCCGATCAGATCAGTGGGCGAACGACCCAGCAAGTCCGACAAGCGCCTCGGAGGCTGTTCACTTTAGTTTCGATCGACTGCGTAAAGCTCCCACTCCCCTGGAACGCCCTTCAGCTCGTGCTTGCCCCGCTGCTGGAAAACCATGTCCGAGCCAACGACGAGGTCCGTCACGGTCCGCGAGACTAGGATCTCCGCCGGCCCGGCCAGGGCGCCAACGCGCGCCCCGATGACCACTGCGAGCCCACCCACCCTGTCGGCGATTCGCTCGACCTCGCCCGTGTGGATGCCGACTCGCACATGGAGCCCGAGCCTCTCGACGGCCTCGATGAGCCCTATCGCGCATCGGATGGCCCGCGCTGGTCCGTCGAATGTCACGAAGAACCCGTCCCCCGCCGTATCGATCTCTCGTCCTCGGTGCCGAGCGAGCTCCTTCCGGACGACGGCGTAGAAACTTTCCAGCAGGTCCGCCCATCGCCGGTCGCCGACCTCCGCAGCTCGCTTCGTGGAGTCGACGATGTCGACGAACATCACCGTTGCCAGGACGCGCTCGGGCTCGGCGCTATCGCGCATCCCGGTGAGGAACTCCTGGATCTCCTCGACGGCCCGCTGATCTCCGATCCACGGCCAGTGGTCGGCGCCCGGAAGCGCGATGAACTTCGCCCCCGGCACGTGATCGGCGATGTACTGGCCTTCTTCGAGCGGAACCGCCTGATCGTCTCGCCGATGCAAGACGAGCGTGGGGACACGGATGGTGGGGAGGATGTCACGGACGTCGAGCTGCTGGACCATCCGAGCCAGGGCCACGGCGGCGCCGGGGCTCGCGGCAAGTCGCTCGAGTTTGGCGAACCACTCCACGTAGCGCCTGTCGCCCACGAGCGACGGTACGAAGTCTTCCAGGAACAACGCGCCGCGGCCCCAGTTTCGCTCGAGGTGGTCGAGCCAATCCTGATTGCCTGGCGTCGGCGCCCATGGGTAGGTTGGGCCGGTGTCGCCCTTGCCACTGAACGTGCCATAGGCTACGACGGCTCTCGTCCTCTCGGGATGGGTAGCCGCGAACAGGAGGGCCACGGGTCCGGTTTCCGAGACGCCCATGATCGCGGCCTGCTTCGATCCCACCGCGTCCATCAGGGCGGCGATGTCGTTGACCCGGTCCTCGAGCAACCCAGGCCGACCCTCGGGGGCGCGATCCGAAAGACCCGTCCCTCGCTTATCGAAAACGATCAGGCGGGTGAACGAGGCCAGCCGCCGCAGGAACCGGGCCATGGATGGGTCTTCCCATGAGTGCTCCACGTGAGACACGAAGCCGGGCGACAGCACGAGGTCCAGATCCGCATCGCCGACTACCTGATAGGCGATGTGGACGCCATCCAAGCTTTTCGCGTAGCGTGTCTCAGGGACCACACCGGCATTCTGGCCGGTACCGAAGCGCTTGAACCTGGCACGCACGCCGGCCCTGGAGGTCGGCGGGTGGTCGTGGGCCGCCATACGAGGCGATCTTAGTCTGGACGAGAGTGTCCAAATGTCACTTGGAGTGCATGGGGTTCCCTACCGGCTACAGCCGGACCCATTGCGACGTGGTGGATATCGAGCGTTCGTGCCCGGCCAGTTGACGTTTCCAGCGGATGGGGGCACGGTGGCGGCATGACGGCCACCCGCCCGGGTTTCCGCAGCGTCCTCATCGGGCTGGTTCTGGCGGCGGCGGTCGCCGCAGGCTGCGGAGTCATTCAATCCCAGGCGTTGCTCGCGACGCTGCCAACCAGTGCGGGCGGGGTCACCTTCGACACCTCACGCGTGATCGATGACTCGTTCCTGAGCGGACATCCGGTGGACGACGTTCTCGCCGCGCTCGGAAAACGTCGGTCGGACGCAACGATTGCCGACCGGTATCCCAGAACCGGCGAGGGCGGCAGCATTGGCGCTCTAGCCGTCAACGGGATCTCCGGTGACGTCCTGCTCGACGCGGTCGTCCAGACCTGGCATGCGGCCGCCGTCGTCGGTCGGGCGCAGACGACCATCGGCGACCGCGACGTTTGGGCGCTCGAGCAGCGCGGGGGCTACTTCTTCCTGGCGTATCAGCGTGGATCCACGGTCTACTGGGCCGATTCGGATGACCGATCGCTGGCCGAGCAATTCATCGCGGCCATGCCCTGACCGACGGCTCTGGCATGGGCGAGCGTACGGCAATGTCGCCGGAGCAGAACGCGCGCCCCGTTCGCTGCCGTTCGGCTAGGCGCGACTCTTGACGTATGCGGGGGCGAGCCCGAGCCTTCGGTCCAGAGTCTCGTTCTGACCGGTGGCGTCCGCCGCGTAGACCGCGACGCCGCGCGCAAGACAGGAGGCAAGTCGAGTGACTCCAAGGCTCATCGTGGCGCTCGTGGCAGCCATTCTGTTCGTGCTCACCGGCTTCACGGCTTACAAACGAGTCAGGGTCATACCTCCGGCTGACGTTCATGTGGCTGGGTTTCGCCATGGCCGCGCTGTCGCTCGCCATCGGCATGCCGGACCGGAATACGAGGCGCTAGAAGCCGGTCGTGGCGGCGGCGGTGTGCATCGCGGCCCGCGCTACCTCGAGCGTCACGTCGCCATCGTAGGCGCCCCATCGTTGCCACTCTGCTGGCCGGGCCGGGGCCGGGATCGCGGTCCGACACGTGGAGCGGGATGACACTCACTTGGGCGAGTGTTGTTTCACCTGGTGGTAGAACCGCGCGGCAAGGACCGTGTGGACGGCTGCCAGACTGCCTCCAGTCGACAGCTCGCTCACCACGCGAAGCGAACGCCCGCTGGACCACCGATTCCCAGCCTGGTGGTAACCCTGAGCGGACAGTAAATTCAATCGCCGGAAAGCTTTCGCTAGTGGTCGGCGCCTGGCAAGCGCTATGCGGTCGGCTTGGCCTCGACCTTCGTGTCGGGCCTGGCGTCGGCCAGTGCCGTGCCCGGCTCCAGGTACGGCCCGGTGACCATCACCTCGCCCACCTCGTCGTCGCCCGGCGTGGCGCCGCGGAGCACGTACCAGTGGCTGATCTTGACCACGCCGGACGAGAGCATCGCCGAGATGGAGCAGTAACGCCCGGCGGACAGCTCGATCGCGCGCTTCAGCGCCGCGACATCAACGCCCGGGCCCTCGACCTCGTGGACGACGCGGATCTCGGTGAAGATGCGCGGGTGCTCGTCGCGCCGCTCACCCTCGACGCGCACGTGGTAGAAGCCGATCGGCTGCTGCTTCTTGCGCATGATCGACAGCACGTCCATACCGCCGCACGCGCCAAGCGCAGCGAGCAGCACCTCCATCGGCCGCGCCGCGCTGTCGCCCTCCTCGTTGTCGAACAGCACGGAATGGCCAGAGGCCGTGCCGCCTACGAGGCGGAGTCCGGGACCAGCCGCAGTCAGAGTCGCGCGATAGGGAGCCATCGGCCCACAACCTAGGCCGCGCCCAAGGCGGAGGCGAAGCGCCGAAGTAACCAACGCGCAGGGCCGAACGGCCCTCGCCTTTCGGTACCGCGCGTCACATCCCCCGCCGCGCCCGCGATGGCAACCTCACAACGTGAACAAAGCTGCGACGCCGGTATATCCCGGGCTACCCGCCATCATCGACGGCTCGGAGGCCGTCGCCTACGTCGAGACGCGCGTCGCGGAGGCGTGCTGCGCCTACCCGATCACCCCTTCGACGGTCATGGCGACGCTCTTCCAGGTCGCCGTCGCCGACGGCCGGCCCAACCTGTGGGGCACCCACCTGTCGTTCCTCGAGCCGGAGTCGGAGCACTCGTCCGCTTCAGCCGCGGAGGGCTACGCGCTGGCCGGCGGCCGAGTGACCAACTTCACCGCCGGGCAGGGCCTGGTGCTGATGAAGGAAGTCCTGTTCACCATCAGCGGCAAGCGCCTGCCGGCCATCTTCCACGTTGGCGCGCGCGCGCTGACCAGCCAGGCGCTCA
>Ga0214473_10010291_pt1 | contig 11013 bp, 15 predicted proteins | sample RVTome_7_FD_203509 | JGI IMG/M metagenome (GOLD analysis project Ga0214473, IMG submission 203509) | Soil microbial communities from uranium-contaminated site in the Upper Colorado River Basin, Wyoming, United States - RVT98D197 | ecosystem: Environmental > Terrestrial > Soil > Contaminated >...
GATAAGCCGGGCAGCCGGGGCTCGTAGCATCCAGGACATACCATGAATTTCAAGGTTCTTCGGCGAAGAAAACTCTACGAAGGGAAAGTGTTCAATCTCATCGTGGATGACGTCGAGTACGCTTCCGGAAACAAAAGCGTGCGCGAGATCGCGGAGCATCCGGGTGGAGCGGTGGCAGTGCCGTTGCTGGACGACGGGCGCGTCATCATGGTGCGGCAGTTGCGTTATCCGATCGGGAAGGAGCTGCTGGAACTTCCGGCGGGAAAGCTCTCTCCCGGCGAAGGCCCCCGGCATTGCGCGGAACGCGAACTCGAAGAAGAAACCGGGTATCGCGCCGATTCATGGCACGCACTGACTGCGATCTACACGACGCCGGGGTTTTGTTCAGAACAGCTACACATCTTTCTGGCCAGAGGCGTTCACCGGTCGGCGCGTGGTCAATCTCTCGAAGAAGGCGAATCGTCGATAACCGTTCATGAAATCGTGCTGGACAAGGCGTTGGAAATGATCGAGCGGCAGGAAATTGTCGACGGCAAGACAATTTGTGGGCTGCTCCTTGCCGAACGGTTCGTCCACAAAGCGAGGTGATCATAGCAATACGACCGGAGGACGATGATGCGCTGGATCCTTATCCGAAGGATCGGATGTACAGGCTTGCGTTGAAGCGCTGCATCGTGAACACGTGCGACGGGGAATTGGCGGAGCTTTCATACTACGAGCGTAACAACTGGGCGACCGTCGAGCTGCAGTGCGAACAGTGCAAACGGCGGTTTGTGGTAAAGGTGGAGTTGTGAGGGGAGGGAAGAGCGAAGCGTAAAGTGTGAAGAGTGAAGTGGTTAAGTGGTTAATTGGTCAGTTAGTTAATTCGTTCATTGGTTAATTCCATGTCTTCTGAAGAATGAATCCGGTCGAAATTATTAGAAAGAAGCGCGGAGGCAGAACGCTCACGCGGCAGGAGATGGAGTTCCTCGTCGGCGGGTATGTCAAGGGGGAGATCCCGGACTACCAGATGTCGGCCTTTCTGATGGCAGTGTATTTCTCCGGGATGGAGTTTGAGGAAACAGCGACGTTTACCGACATCATGCTGCATTCGGGCGTGGTGGTCGACTTGCGCGCGATTCCCGGAGTGAAGGTTGACAAACACTCGACGGGCGGAGTCGGGGATAAAGTCTCGCTGATTCTCGCGCCGATGGTGGCTGTGTGCGGAGTCCCTGTCCCGATGATTTCGGGAAGGGGCCTTGGCCACACCGGCGGCACACTGGACAAACTGGAATCGATTCCGGGTTTTCGGACCGACCTCTCGCTCCAGGAATATAAGAAGGCGATTGCTGAAATCGGCGTCGCGATGATCGGGCAGACCAGGGAGATTGCGCCTGCCGACAGGAAGATGTACGCGCTCAGGGACGTGACCGGGACGGTGGAATGCGTGCCTCTCATCGTGGGGAGCATCATGAGCAAGAAGCTCGCCGAGGGAATGGACGCGCTTGTCCTCGACGTGAAAACGGGCCGCGGCGCCTTCATGCAATCCGAAGAGCGTGCGATCGAGCTTGCGAAGACGCTGATCGCGATAGGGGAACGCTTCGGAAAACGCATTGTCGGATTCTTGACCGACATGAACCAGCCGCTCGGCTACGCGGTCGGGAACTGGCTCGAGGTGGCCGAGTGCATCGAATGTCTGCGCGGGAAGAACGTTGCCGATCTCATGGAGCTAACGTATGCTCTTGGGGGTACCATGCTGATGCTTGGAGGTAAAACTAAAACGATAGAGGAGGGGATAGAAAACTGCACGCAGGCAGTCCGATCGGGCAAGGCGTTGGAGAAATTCCTGCAACTGGCAAAGAGACAGGGGGGAGACGTCTCGTTTGTCGAGAATCCGGAGAAGTATCCCCCGAGTTCACATTCCAGAGAAATCAAGTGCTCGACGACAGGCAACATCGGCAGCCTCGACGCTCTCGAGGTGGGATTCGTGAACATCATGCTTGGGGGAGGGCGGACGGCATTACAGGACGCGATCGATCCGAAAGCCGGGATTGTCCTGAGAAAGAAAGTGGGTGATGCCGTGCGTGAGGGCGATACGCTGGCAGTGGTCTATACCAACAAGAAGGATGTTCTTGATGACGCATCGCGTCGATTGGAACGAGCTTTTGCTGTTGGGAACAAACCATCGACTGCGCCACCGTTGATAAAGAAGATGATTGATAAGGATGGTGTGCACCCCTGGCTCGGGTGAGAGTCCCGGGAAAAGTGTTGACTTTATTCCTCGAAACGAGTACCATTACTGAAAGGACAACTGGAGGGACAACGGTATGACGATCGGTCAGATGGTCGAATCACGGCCCCTCTTTTCGCTCCAGCGGCATTCGACGATTTCGGAAGCGGCGCAATACATGGCGGAGCGGAACATCGGAGCGGTACCCGTGTTGGACGGGAGCAGGCTTGTGGGAATTTTTTCCGAGCGCGATGTTATCAAACGCGTCGTCGCAAAGAACCTGGACCCGCATTCTGTGAAGGTTGGCGACGTCATGACGAAGGATCTCGTCGTCGCCGATGCATCGGACAGTTATGAAGACTGCCTCCGGAAGATGAAACAGGCAAACTGCCGCCACCTTCCGATCATCTCCGGCGACCAGCTGTTCGGTGTCGTGTCGTTGCGCGACCTTCTGCAGATTGAGTTGACCGAGCACGCTGAAAAGCTCGAGTTTCTCAACGACTACCTCTTTCATCTCCCGCCGGACGCCGACAAGAGAGGAAAATGAGAAGCGTCGAGCACCTGAAACCTGAAACCATCCACGCTGTAACTTAGAACGATGCCCATCATCAATCTCGTCACCGAGGGAAAAACACTGGAAGTAACGGAAGGGACGAACCTTCGTAAAGCGCTTCTCAAGCACGGAATCAGCCCGTACGTCGGGAAAGACAAGATTCTCAACTGCCTCGGATTCGGTTTGTGCGGAACGTGCAGGGTGGAAATCGTTGACGGCAAGGGAGTACCCGCCATGACTGACAGAGAAGAGGCCGCGCTCATCGGTCTCGCGCCGTTCTACGGCCGAAAAATCCCGCAGAACGTTCGCCTGGCCTGCCGCATCAATCTCACCAGCGACGTGACGCTAAAAACTCATCCGAAGATCACAATCGACTGGGCGTTGACAAAGGAACGACTGGCGATGACGGCAATCTGGGCGTTTTTCGGACTGGTCTTCTTCGCATCAGTGGGGCTTCTCATGCTCGACATGGCCAAGTTAATGTAAGGACGTTCCCCCTCACTTCCGTTCTTCCTCAGTGATTCCAGTTACGCCTGGCGAATATCTTTGTCCACATTGTAACCCCGCTCGCCAAACGGTTGAAGCTTCTCCAGCCAGATTTCTTCGAGGAGTGTCAGTTCATCGTCGACGTTGAAGTTTGGATCATCCTTGACCTTCACGACTTCCAGGATTTCAAAAGCGAAATGTTCGGGGCCGTATTTGTTCCACTCTTTCTGGAGTTGTTCGTTCCGGTGCATTCCGGTGGTCAGCATGAACTTGTGGCCATTCAGGGGGCCTTCGAGGTTGAGACTACTTCCCAGGAGAACTTTCCCGTTGGCGGTATTTCTGATCTGAAACACACCGGCGGGCTTTCGCCGTTCCTTGTACTCTCGTTTGAGATCCTGTCTCGATTTCATACCTATTCTCCCGGCAGGCCGGAGATGTCCAGCACGGGTCGGATTTCCACGGTGCCGACAGTCGCGACGGGAACCCTGCACGCCACGGCTACCGCCTCGTCCAGGTTTTTCGCGTCGATCAGATAATAGCCGCCCAACTGTTCATGTGTCTCCGCGAACGGGCCGTCCGTAACAAGCCTCTTCCCATTGCGTATTTTAACGCTCGTGGCAGTTGAGATCGATTGGAGCGGCGATGCGTCCAGATAGTTCCCGCTGAGGTCGAGGTCCCGCGCAAGTTTGGCAGAATCTCTGTAGCACGCCTGGCGCTCGATCTCGGTCAGAACGTTTTCGTCAAGGTAAACAAGAAGCATGTATTTCACGACGCAATCACTGTTGTATGATCAATTGTTACTATCGGTTCGGGTTACTCACCTTCATTCAACGATCTGGTAAATCTCTCTTCGACCGGACACGTACATTTCCGTGTACTTCGACATCTCTTCGGCAACTTTCGGGTCCATCTTGGGGTCCGGTTTGCCTGATTTATAGTCTTCCATTTGTTTTTCGAATTCCGCCAGGCTTTTCACCTGTACCTCGACGACGACGGTGTTATAGTTGCCGACCATGTCGGTCATGACAAGCGTGCCGGGGTCTGCCGGGAACGCCCGCTTGAATAATTTCGCAAGCCTGGATGCCTGTCCCGGCTTTGCAGTAAACACTTCACGAATAATGAACATGGCGGTATCTCCTCTTTGTGATGGTGTTATTGATAGGTTATAGGAGTCAGGAGTCAGGAGTTAGAAGGGGGTTCATCGTTTTAATTTCCATCGTAGGCTTTTTGCAGAGCGCTGGTGTCGAGTTTCTTCATGGGAAGCAACGCTTTCATTACTCTGTCCGCCTTCACGCGGTTGGGGTCGCTCATCAACTTGCCGAGCACCGATGGCACGACTTGCCACGACATCCCGAATTTATCCTTGAGCCAGCCGCATTGCTGTGCCTTTGGATCTCCCCCCTCCGTAAGTTTCTCCCAATAGTAATCTATTTCGTTCTGCGTATCGCAGAATACCTGGAAAGAGACAGCTTCGTTAAACTTGAAAACGGGACCACCGTTCAGAGCCACAAATTTCTGTCCGTTGAGTTCAAATTCCACGGTCAATGCGGTTCCGGCTTCCATTCCGTGAATCTCACGTCCCGCTTTTCCGTAGCGGCTAATGTTGCCCGTTCTGGAGTTTTTAAAGATCGACGTATAAAACTTCGCTGCCTCTTCCGCCTGGTGGTCGAACCACAAGCATGGTGTGATCGGTTGCATGGTTGCTCCTTTACGATAATCATTGTTTTTTTGCGCACTCACTTTTCCATCGGCCGGTAGGAGAGAAGGACAACGCCGCTCTTGAATGTCCGGCTTGCAACCAGCTTGAGGTCGAGCTTGTGCTCGATACCTTTGAACATCGGCGTTCCATCCCCAAGGACAACGGGGTCTATCATGATTTGATATTCATCGATCAAGCCGTGCTCTGCAAGCTGGGTAACAATGCTTCCACTCCCCAGGACTGTCATATCTTTCCCACCGCTGGCGGACTTCATTTTCTTTATTTCCTCCACCAAATTATCCTTTATCAGTCTTGTATTGGTCCATTCGGCTCTCTTGAGCGTCTTGGAAAAGACAATCTTATCCGCCTTGTTCATTCCTTCCGCGACGACCGGATCATTCTCCATCGCCATCGGTGTCGGCCAGTAACCCGCCATCATCTCATACGTCGCGCGTCCAAAGAGAAGTATGCTGTCGGATTTGAGCCCCTGGGCAGAGTACTCACTTTCTTCCGTGCCGTGTCTGTGCCAGCGGATATCTTTGTTCGGTCCTTCAAAAAAGCCGTTCAGAGTGACGAAGTTGAAAACGCTTAACGTTGCCGTACGGTCAGCTCCTTTCTGAGTTCGTTGAACGCTCGTGCCGCTTATTTCTTCGGTGTATGACTTACCATCCACTGAACCCCAAATTTGTCGCTCAGTATTCCGAAGTACGCGCCCCAGAAGGCGTCAGCGAGAGGCATGGTCATCTTGCCGCCTGTTGATAGGCCCTTGAAGATTCTGTCTGCCTCTTCTTTCGTGTCGGTCTCGACGGAAAGAGAGATGTTATTGCCGACGGTCAGTTTCTGTCCCATCGATTCGAGCGTGTCGGTGGCCATGAGCGTGGTTCCCTTGCCCACCAGCAGGGAAACGTGCATGATCATGTCTTTTTCATTTGCGGGGACTTTGCCCGCTTCGGGGGTGTCTTTGAATCGCTGAAGGGTGGTGAACTCACCGCCGAAAACGGATTTGTAGAAATTGAATGCCTCTTCAGTGTTGCCGGCGAAATTCAGATAAGGATTTATTGTTGGCATTGCTGTACTCCTTTGGTCATTCAACCGATGGTTGTCTTGTTGGCGCCGGATCGACTCATGTTTCTTTGTTCTGGTAGAGTGCGTTGATCTGCTCATCCGACGGACGGATCTCCCACGTGCCCCCCATACGCGTTGACGGGTGGTTCGACATCAGCTGGATGGCGTGGTTGAGGTCCCTCGCCTCGAGCACCATGATGCCTCCCAATTGCTCCTTCGTTTCGGCGAAAGGACCGTCGGTAGCGAGCGGCCTGCCATTGTTGTACCTGACCGTCGTTGCGGTCCGGACACTTTGGAGGGCCTCGCCGCTCACAAAGTGACCGTTCTTCCGCAACTCGGAATCGTAGGCGAGGCAGGTATCGACGAAGTTCTTCTGTTCCTTTTCGGACATCCTGTCCCAGAGTTTCTCGTCCATATAACCCAGACATATATATTTCATCATTCGTCCTTCATCATTCGAAATTCAACATTCGATATTGGATATTTCTCTTCCTCACGCTGCGAACTTCTACCGCCGCCTCTCCTCGACGGATTTGCGAACCTTCTTCTCTTTCTCTCTTAACTCGGGCGTGAACGCATCGCCGAAGTCTTCCGCTTCAAAGACCTGGCGGATTTCGACCTCGGTACCCCCGTCGAACGGCGCGCGTTTGAGCCAGTCGATCGCCTCCTGCTTCGACTTCACCTGCCACATCCAGTAACCGGCGACGAGGTCTTTTGTTTCGGTGAAGGGACCGTCGGTAACGGTACGCTTCGTGCCTGAGAACTTGACCCGTGCTCCTTTTGAGCTGGGGTGAAGGCCCTCGCCCGCAAGCATGACGCCTGCCCTGGCCAGTTCTTCATTGAATCTAGTCATTTTGGACAAGATCTTTTCGTCCGGCAGAACTCCCGCTTCGGAGTTCTTGTCTGCTTTGACGATGACCATGAATCGCATGAGGGTATCTCCTTGTAAAGGTTAAAGGTGATAGGTTGAAGGTTCCAGGGTGCAGTTCGTCGTTTGGACGAATCTGAAATCGACATTTCTCTCACTGACGTCTGATCTCTGACGTCTGATTTCTGCCTCTGATCTCCTTCTCTAAAGTAGTCGTTTGGCGCGGGAGAAAATCGACAGGGGGTAAAGTTTGATTTTCATTAATTTACCCAACTGTCTTTTTCTATGCAAACGGCATATCCCCACGCTGGACGGTAGTTGCTTATTGCGACTTCCCTCTTTACCTTGATTTCCGCCGCCGATCTTATTCAAAGTGGCCGTGGGCTTAAACGTGTATTCTCGCACAAAGAGCCAGCAACCAACGATGTCATACCGGATCCTCCTTCTGCTTTTCGTGCTTCTTGTCGGCGGCTGCTCTACGGTTCCCAAAACGGAGAAAGCCGTGGAGAAAATGCCCCTTTCCACGATTCGCGTCGGCAGCCTGGATATTTCCTCTGTAACCGGACGTTTGGAAAGAAAGGCGATCGACAGCCTTGCCGGGATGCTGAAGAAAGAAGGAGTGGAAGTCGTCGCGGTGCAGGGGATTACACGTTATCCGGGAGTGCGGACGCGGGTGGATTTTGTTGATGAATTGGCTCGCAGAGCGGAAATGCGTCAGGCGTTTGGAGAGGTTATGAATTATTCAGGGCGACAAACGGGTAATGCGGTGTTGAGCATCTATCCTATTCTTTCTTCGCAGAACCAACCGATCGACGTGCCGGCGTCGTCGGAATTTGCGGCGGCGCTTCACGCCGTGATCGACGGAGGAATCGTGGAGATCAGCGTCGTGAGCGTGAAGCTCCCGCGGAAAGGGTCGGCCGCCGAACAATCGAGGCGTGTCAAGACCATAGCGGCGGCTGAAGTGCAGGACGCTCCCGTCATTCTTGCCGGAAACCTTCCGTCCTCAGATGAGGTGAGCGCGGCGGGAGGATTCGAGAGGACAACACGTAACCTGAAAGATCTGGATCAAGAGACGCTGTGGTACGGGACGGGGGAGCGGTTGAGACCGCTGAACGGGAGACTCATCAAGACCGGATTTGGAACGATGACCCTCGTGGAATTCGAGTTGATGCGGAAAGATGTATCAAGCCCACCAGGGAGCTGAAAGGCGTCTGAACCGCTGATGGGTGTGATGCCCGCCGCAGTCCGCTTTCCAAGGCGCAGGCGGGTAATGACGGTTCTCGCCGCTTTCACATCCCAAACTCCACCATCGTGTGGGTCAGGATTTCAATATTTCTCACGAGCGTGCCGACCTCAAGGTATTCGTCGGGCCGGTGGCCGCGGTATTCTTCGTCGGGTAGCGCGGGGCCGAACACCACCGCGTTTGGAATGCGGTGCGCGTACGTGCCGCCCCCGATGGATTGCGCCCCGCGATTCTCTTTGGTGATGGAGTTGTAGATCGTCAGAAGTTTCTGCACGAGTGGGTTCTCGGGATCGAAGTAGTGGGCGTCGCTCAAATATCGATTCGTTGAGAACGTGAAACCGTGCTCTTTCCCGAATTGCTCAAAGCGCGAATCGAGCGCCCGTTCAATCCTTGCGCGATCGATTCCTCTCGGTAGACGAAAGTTGAACATGAACATCACGGACGTATCCGTTTTCTGGAACATGTCGGCCGCCACAGTCACCTCTCCCATGAAATCATCGCTGTAAGCGATGCCGAGACTCTTTCCGTCCAATTCAAAACCAATGTACTGCGTACCGAACTTCGCCATCAGACCGTATGCGTTGGGGATGACATGAAGGTCGGTGTCGAGAAACACGAGCAGATCCATAAGGGCGTTATGCCCTTGTTCGGGGATGGCGCCGTGTACCGATCTTCCGTACGCCGTCAGCACGAGCGTGTCGCCACTGAGGCCGACTTCGATTCTCGAACCGTTTCGTTTCTTTTTGAACATCTCGATCTTCCGCTCGACGCCTTTCTTCGCCGTCTGCGCGCTCCCGGTGTTCGGCACGAGTGTCGCCACCGCCCGCTCCGGAACGATCGAGGGGGAGAAGCCCGATTCCAGCGAGGTCACCCTCAACCCTTTGCCGTGCGACGTGCCGGCTCCTTTTGGAATGTGGAGCCAGAGGCCGCACCATCCCTTTTCCGCGCAGATCACCGGGTAGTTGGAATCGACAACGATCGTCTGGCTTGGCGCCCTATGGGTTTGAAGATACGTGGTAACGTCTTCGTTGGCGGATTCTTCATCGGTTCCAACAAGGAGGAGAATCTTTTTCTTCAGCGGTAGCCCGCTGTCGAGAAGCGCGCGCATACCGTACATGATTGCGATGATGGGCCCTTTATCGTCCACAGAGCCGCGGCCCCAAATCTTTCCGTCGATGACGTCCCCGCTCCAGGGATCGTGCGACCATTCTTCCGGAGCGACTGGCTGCACGTCGGAATGCGACATGATGCCAAAAGATTCACCTTCACCGATCCAGATTTCCTGTACGTAACCGTCGACGTCGTTGAAATCCAGGCCGAGTTTTCCCGAGAGCGACCGAAGATACTCTTTCTGCCGGATGAATTCAGGGTTTTCGCGGTTCGGAACGTCGGTCGCAAATGTTTTGAACTTCATGAGTTGCGCGGTCTCGCGGATGATTTCGTCTCTGTAAAACTCCCGCGCAAACGTATGGATAATCCAGGCAAACTCCGTCCGTGGAAAATCAGGCGTGGACGGATTGACCAACGCGCCGGTGATCCGCTCCGCCGCGGGTTTGTCTCCTGCCTCGGCAAGTTCCGCTGTAACCAATCGGACAAACCGGGAATACACGGTTTTGCCGTCCGTCGCGCCCGATCTTGCTTCCTTCATGAGATCGACGCCGCGGAGTTCAAGAAGTTGAATGAGTTTGTCGCTCGCGAACAGGGCGTTTGTCGCAAGAAACAGGATGACCAATCCGAATGCCGTGATTCTATTTTTCATTTTCTTTCCCGTGTGACAATTCCGAACTGTATCGAATATATGAAAAGAGATTCATGAATCAAGTAGAAACAGACTTGTCGGTTTTGTTCACCACGGATCTGACACCGAAGAAGCACGGAAACGGCACGGATATTGGTTTCGATCTTCCAGAGTCAGGGCAATTCGGCGAGTCTTCTCTCAAGGAATCTTCGCTCCGGCTCCAGTTGTGTCAGAGAGAGGGCGCGTTCGTACGAGGCCCGGGCCTCTTCTGTTTTTCCCAAACGCCGACAGAGGTCCGCGCGTGCTGAGTGCGCGAGATGATAGTCCACAAGATCTCCCCGGGAAAAGATGGCGTCGATCAGTTCCAGGCCTGCCTGAGAACCGTCGCGCATCGCAACTGCCACGGCGCGGTTCAGCTCGATCACGGGCGATGGCTCGACTCGCATCAACAGATCATACAGTCCCACAATCCGTCCCCAGTCCGTCGCCGCAGCATTCGGCGCTTGCGCGTGCACCGAAGCGATTGCCGCCTGGAGTGTATACGGCCCAACCTGTCTTGATGAGAGTGCTTGCTCGACAAGGGCGACTCCCTCTTTGATGTATTCCCGGTTCCAGAGTGAGTGGTCCTGATCTTCCAGCAGAATCAAATCTCCCTGAGCCGATGTCCGTGCTGTTCGACGCGATTCCTGCAAGAGCAACAATGCAAGCAATCCGGTTACTTCCGAATTCGGACCACCGCCCGATGAAATCGGCGCCGGAAGCAACTGCATGAGCAAGCGTGTGAGGCGAATTGCTTCGCCCGAGAGATCGGGGCGCGTCAGCGAATCGCCCGACGTCGCAGAATACCCTTCGTTGAACACGAGATAAATCACCTGGAGGACCGTGTCGAGCCTCTCCGGCAAGTCCGAGTCCGAAGGCACCTGGTACGGGATTCGCGCGTCGCGGATCTTTGCCTTGGCGCGTACAATGCGTTGAGCCAGCGTGGACGGCGTCGTCAGAAACGCGCGGGCAATCTCTTCCGTGGTAAGGTCGCAGACTTCGCGCAGCGTGAGAGCAACGCGGGCTTCGGGTGAGAGGGCTGGGTGGCAGCAGGTAAAGATCAGACGGAGCTCGTCGTCCTCGATCCCCTTGTCGATTTGTTCCGCGGGATCC
>Ga0214473_10010292_pt1 | contig 11012 bp, 22 predicted proteins | sample RVTome_7_FD_203509 | JGI IMG/M metagenome (GOLD analysis project Ga0214473, IMG submission 203509) | Soil microbial communities from uranium-contaminated site in the Upper Colorado River Basin, Wyoming, United States - RVT98D197 | ecosystem: Environmental > Terrestrial > Soil > Contaminated >...
TAATTGTCGTCAATGACCTTCAACAATTGCTCGCCGCAGCGGAAGGGAAGCCTAAATCCCCTTCCACTCCTTCATAGCCCAGGCTGAGCATGAAATTATTGACGGGTCCACCGTTTAACCATTGGCGCGACACCAGCGATGAAATGTTGCGCTACTACGGCAGCGCTGGCGATGAGACCTGTGGCGTGTTCAGAATCCCGCAATTCGGTCTCATGGTGATCGCTTCGCAGGGCGTTGGCTGGGACCATCTATCGGTGTCGCACCTGCAACGCTGCCCGACGTGGGACGAAATGGTGATGGTCAAACGTGCGTTTTTCAAGCCCGACGAGTGGGCGCTTGAATACCATCCGCCGGTGGAAGCGAACATCAGCCTGCATCCGTACTGCCTGCACCTGTGGCGCCCGAACGATGGACGCGAAATCCTGATCCCGCCAGAGTGGACGATAGGTTAATGACCCCCGAGCGCATCGAGATCAGACAGCCGCTTATCATCATGTTCGAGCAGGACGACGCGCTGGTGTGCCACCTGCATCCGCGCAAGGACGACACCTACGAGGGCTACGGCCTGATGATTTGCGACCTGATCCGGCACGTTGCCACTGCCTTCAAAGTGGATGAGGACGCGGTGTTTGAGTGGGTCGAGCGCGAGCGGCATAAGCCTACGACCACGCTGACGACGCCATCGTGACCACTAAGCGCAGTCAGCCATGATTACCATAAAGATTGAAATAGATCTCGCCCCAACCGAACGTGCGAACGAGTTCGGTGCTGGCGTGCTTGTTCATGCCGAGATCCCGTGGCCGAAAGCGCAGCCGGAAGCCGTCGGCGCAACCTACGTCGGGATTTGCACGGCGATCAACGATTACATGCGCTCGCGTGGCTGTCCGAACTTCGACTGCTTGAAACAAAACGATAGTGGACGCCGCCCGCCGTGGTGCTGAGAGCGTACAGGAGGATCAGGTGAGCCCAGATATCGAAGTCAAAAACGCGATCATCAAGTCTGTGCGGTTTGATACCGAACGCGGGCTTTCGGCGTGGCTCGATCTTGACTATGGAGGCTCGGGTCAAGGGTTCGGCGGCTACCTGCTGTATGTTCCGGCGGACTGGAAACACCACGGCGTCGGTGGCAACTACGCCGGGCACTTTATCTGGCGCGTGCTTGAAATCGCTGGCGTTGACGATTGGAGCAAACTGGCTGGTCGTTCGATTCGCGTGAAGGCCGAGTGCGCCAAAGTTCACGCCATCGGACACATCATCAAGGATGACTGGTTCGATCCGAGCGCAGACTTCCTGCGCGCCGAGAAAGCGAGGGGGAAATGAGTGAGCTAGTCACTGATCCAAACGATCCGCGCATCAAGCGTGGCCCGGACTTCGAGCCAATAGAGCAATGCGAGGTCTATATGGTGCTCTCGGCAGAGGAGCGCGCCAAAGGGTTTGTGCGGCCCTTGCGCCGTGAGTACCTGCATGCTGGTGTGCGTGGCGGCTGCGGCGGGAAGACCGTCATCAACGACCAAGCGATTGTGGAGACGCTTGCGCGCGATCCGAAGTTCTACCAGGGTGGCTACTGCGTGCATTGTCGCAAGCATCGGCCAAACGAGGAGTTCGAGTGGCTTGATGGTTCACAGGTGGGAACCTGACATGGGACAAGGAACCGATCTCATCAGACTCGATGCGCCAGAGCATGCGGCGATGATCGACAACTTCAAGGAACAACTGTTGCTCGTCCTGCTGCGCCGGATGGGAGCACTAGAGTCGCCCGTGGTAATCCCGATCACCGAAGTCGATGACACCGGCGGCCTGCTCGGTGCCTTCAAGATCGAGGGCGGTGCCTTTCACTTCGAGCTGAGGAAAAAACAATGACCCTCGACCCACAAACGCTGCATGCGCTGGACGCTGCTCTGTCAGAAGCAGCTAACAAATACGCTGGTATTCCTGCGGAACAGTACTACTTGCATGGGCTATGGAAAGCGAGGGAAATACTCCGCGCCCTCGCAGCGGAGATTGAACAAGGTCAACGGGCCGAGGCTGCACTCCAACCCCCTGATCAGGGGCGAGGCGTCGGTGAGACTAAACGCAACCACGCAGTCCTCGGCCCACCAAAACGCGGCGGCTTAGTGAGAACCGAGACAACCACTAAGACGTTCTGCCACTGTGGAAGTGAATTACGCTCGTTTGAAGATTTCACAGCGCACCGCCGCCAGCATCATCTGGACTACTGGTGGCGCGCTGAGCCGATGATGATGCAGATGCTCGAAGGCTGCATGGAGATACGCCGCATGCTCGCCGCAGCGGAGGGGAAGTGATCACCATCGGCATCGACCCAGGCATCACCGGCGCGCTCGCCATCCTAGCCCCCGATGGCAGGGTGACGTGCCTGGATTTGCCGGTGATGGAAAGAGCAAGTCGCAGGGTGCGCACCAAGGCCGGCCAGATGCGCGACAAGATCACGAATCAGATCGATGCCCGAGCGCTTGCCCAGATGTTGCGCGACTGCTATATCGGCCACGACAAGAACGAGATCCTGGTGCTGATCGAGAAATGCCAGGCGATGCCTGGAACAATCAAGGGTAGCGACAAGCCGCAATCGAGCGCCGGGACTTTCAGCCTTGGCCTGTCCGCCGGCCTGATTGAGGGCGTAGTGGCTGCCCTCGGACTGCCGCACCAGCTCGTGCACCCGGCTACTTGGAAGGCGCACTTCAGGGTCCCGGTAGGCAAGGACGCTGCGCGCGCCATGGCAAGCCGCTGGTATCCCGGTGCAGCACTCGACAGGGTCAAGGATCACGGCAGAGCCGAGGCGATCCTGATTGCACGCTACGGGCAGGACAAGTACAGTTGAGCCCAGGCGAGGGGGAGAAACTGAACGGCATCCTGATTACGGGCGGCACCGGCTACCTTGGCCGGGCGCTCGTTCGCACCCTGCTGCGTGAAAAGCGCTCCGACAGAGTGTGCATCTATTCGCGCGGGGAACACGCCCAAGCTGCAGCGCGCCTGGAATTTCAGGATGATCCACGACTGCGCTGGTTCGTGGGCGACGTGCGCGACCAGCAGCGTCTGGAGCGCGCCATGCACGGCTGTGACCTGGTGGTCCACGCCGCGGCCCTGAAACGCATCGAGACCGGCCACTACAACCCAGATGAGCTGGTCAAGACCAATGTGCTGGGTACCATGAACGTGATCGAGGCCGCGCGCCTGGCGCACGTCGAGCGCGTGGTGTTCGTGTCCTCCGACAAGGCCTACCAGCCGGTCTCGCCCTACGGGCTATCAAAGGCGCTCGGCGAGAGCCTGGTGCTGGCAGCGAACGCTATGAACTTCGGCACTTCTTTCGCTGTGTGCCGCTACGGCAACATCGCCGGATCAACGGGCTCGGTGATCCCCGCTTGGCGCGAGCAGATCACGCGCTCGTGGGCGCTCGGCGAACCGGCGACCGTGAAGGTGACGGATCCCTGGTGCACGCGGTTCTGGATGAGGATCGACCAAGCCGTAGATCTGGTGCTGCAGACTGCGGCGACGATGCGAGGCGGGGAGGTGAATATCCCCACCCTGCCAGCCTACCAGCTCAGCGATCTCGCGACAGCGCTCGGTGCTGAGCGACTGGAACAGGCTGGCGTCTTTGCGCTCCCCGATTGGGAGAAGAAACACGAATCTATGGGCCCGAGGAATTCGAGCGACCAGGCCGTGCGCCTCACGGTCGATCAGTTGCGCGAAGCCCTGAAGGAGATACCGTGATCGTGCTATCCCAAGCCCGAGAGATCGACGCCTTCAATGTGGTGCGTGACTTCGAGGCGGCCATTGCCGCCTATACCGGCGCGCCCTACTGCGTGACAACGACGAGCTGCACGGCGGCGCTGCTGCTGGCGGTGGCGTGGCAGTTGAGGTATCAAGTAGGTGTGCTCCCGGGTTGCCCGGACGACCCGCGGGGGCGTGAGATGTGGGAGACCTGCATCCCCTTTATGAAACCTGAGCGGCCTGCGATCGAGATCCCCAAGCGCACCTACGTCAGCGTGCCGATGTCCATCATCCACGCCGGCGGCCGGCCGACCTTCCGCGACGAGGACTGGCGCGGCATGTACCAGCTCAAGCCGCTGCCGGTCTGGGATTCGGCCCGCTGGCTCACCAGCGCCATGTACGCCTACGCCGCCCAGCAGAACGCCCAGGCGATGGCGTGCCTGTCCTTCCACTGGAAGAAAACCCTCGGCATCCAGCAAGGCGGCGCCATCCTGCACTCCAACCCAGAGGCCGATGCGTGGCTTCGCCGCGCGCGCTTCGATGGGCGCACAGAGGGCGTGGCGCCATCGCAGGACCGCTTCGACATGATCGGCTGGCACTGCTACATGTCTCCGGAGACAGCCGCCGCGGGCCTGGTGCGACTGGCGAACCTGCCCAAGCACAATCTGCCGCTTGCCAACGACGAGTATCCAGATCTCTCGCTCCTGGCGATCTTCAAATGAACCGTGTAGAACGCCGGGCGCACGAACGCAGGCAAAGGCATCGCAACCAAAGGAGGAACAACGTGGCCCAATCCGTGGAAAAACTCAGCAGCGTGAACATCAAGTACGGCATCGACGCGGAGGCAAAGCGCGTCGTCGTGCTGTTCAACCAGAACTTGAATAACCTCATGCTCACCCCCGAGGAAGCTGCAATGCTCGCCAGGAACGTGCTGGAGAATGTCCAGCGCGTAAACCCGGCAGCCGCCCAGGGTTTCACCTGGCCGAGCACGCAATGACCGAGCCGGTCGGCTTGATCGGCAGCGGCCGCTCGGAGATCGGCATTGCCTACGGCAAGGCTGAGCAGAACGGCCGCATCGTGCTAACCTTCGGGGCGCACGCCGTGAACTGGGTTGCCATGGACCCGCGCAACGCCGCCGAGATCGCCAAGGACCTGATCCAGAAGGCCGCCAAACTGGGCGTCAACATGGGTGAGGTCTTCCCCCCGACCCCGATCACCGAGATCCAGCGCGAAGTCCTGATTACCCGGGTCGAACTGGTGGTGCGCGGCCAGCTCGAGCGCGGCACGAAACTCCCAGACATCGCGCGCCAGGTCGTGGACATTGTCCTGAAAGTCGCAAACTGAAAAGGAGGGGGATCATGAAGGTAGCTATCGTTGGAGGGCGTGCCAGGAGCGAGTACTTCGCCATCGACCAGAGCCGAGGATCGCCATGGGAGCTCTGGGGCCTGAACGCCATCCGACCGGGCTGGGTCTATCGGTGGGCGCGCATGTTCAACCTGCACCGCATCGCGCATCTGAAGCGGGACTGGCGCGAGAACTTGTGGAACGAGCGCATGTGGGCCGAGGCAAACCCCAAGGTGCCCTTCTACGTCCTGGACCGTTGGCCCCGAGGCTGGCTACCCAGGCAGGAAATCTTTCCGCGCAAGCGCCTCGAAGCCATGCCGCACGGCCGCTATCACGCCGGCAGCATCGACTGGATGGTTGCTTTCGCCGCCTTGCTCAAGGCCGACGAGATCAGCGTGCATGGCATCGGCCTGAACCTCGAATCAGGCGAACCGATCTCGGCGCGCGCTTGCCTGGAATACTGGTGCGGCTACGCTGAAGGCCGCGGCATCAAGGTCTCGATCGCCAAGGATTGCGACCTTTTCGCGCAGTACCACTACGTCAAATCGAACACCGTCTATGGCTACGATGACGTGCAGCTGATCGAGCGCCGGCCATGAAGGTCGCCGTCTTCCCGGCCCGCGGGGGCTCCAAGCGCATCCCTAGGAAGAACGTGCGCGACTTCGAGGGCGTACCCATCCTCGCCCGGACCATCGCCCTCGCCCGCCGTTCCGAATGCTTCGACGAGCTCTACGTAAGCACCGAGGATCCCGGGATCGCCGCCCTCGCGCTGGACTCCGGCGCGAAGATCATCGTGCGCCCGCCTTCGCTCGCCAACGACCACGTCGGCACCCAGAAGGTGATGCAGCACGCCGCTCTCGCCATCACGCCCCAGCCCGCGCTGCTGTGCTGCATCTATCCGACCGCGGTCCTGATCACACCAAAGGACCTGCGTGGCGCGCTCGAACTCATGCAGCAAAAGGCCAAGTCCTACTGCTTCTCGATCGCGCGCACCGACTGCCAGCCCGAACGCTCGCTCACGCGCGCCGAGGACGGCTCAATGCGCATGCACATGCCGCAGCACTACGGCCTGGGCACCCAGGACTTGACCTCTACCTGGCGAGATGCCGGGCAATTCTACTGGGGCAAACGCGAGGCCTTCGAGATGGATCTGCCGATCTACGGCCCGTGGGCGATCGGCTTCGCGCTGCCGAAGTACCGGGCGATCGACATCGATAACGAGGAGGACTGGCAGCTGGCGGCCATGGTCTGGCGCGCCCAGCTTGGGGAGGATCGATGAGAGACACTGAGGCGTTCTGGGCGGGCGAGTTCGGCGACGCCTACATCGAGCGTAACCGCGGCCGTGTGAGGGCGAATGAGCACTTCTTCTCGAGGGCGCTGGGCATCATCCTGACCGCGCACAAGGAACCGCACTCGGTGCTTGAATTCGGCGCCGGCGCGGGGGAGAACCTGCTCGCCCTGCGCGCTGTTCTGTCGACGGTGTCCTATCCTTCCTTTCCGCTATTCATCCGCATGACCGGCATCGAGATCAACAAGGCCGCATGCGCGGAGTTGGCGACGGTGGCTGACCAAGCGATCTGTGAATCCTTCCTCGACTGGCAGTCGGGCGGGCGTACCTGGGATCTGGTGCTCAGCAAGGGCCTGCTTATCCATGTAGCTCCTGGCGACCTCCAACTCGCCTATCAGAAGATCCACGCCACCGCCGGGCGCTATATCCTGATCGCCGAGTACTTCAACCCGACACCGGTGGAAGTGCCATACCGTGGCCACGCCGGGCGCCTGTGGAAGCGCGACTTTGCGGGCGAGCTGCTCGACGCCTACCAAGACCTGCACCTCCTCGACTACGGTTTCGTCTATCACCGGGACCCACTCCCGCAGGACGACTTGCACTGGTTTTTACTGGAGAGACGATGAGAGCCCAACGCAACCGCAGGCCCGAAGGCACCCAGCGCGCCAACTACGCCAGGGGCACCTCGGAGAAGGTCAGGATCGAGAACGTGACCATCGGCAAGGAAACCGAGAAGGCGGTTCTCATCACCATCGATGGCAAGGACTACTGGATCCCGCTATCCCAGGTCCACGAGCTGCACCGCTCGCAGCACAAGGGCGGCGACGCGATCGTGATGAGCGAATGGATTGCCAAGCAGAAAGGACTTCGATGATTCGCTGCACCCGCTGCGTGATGCCGAGCACCCGACCCGACACCGAGTTCGTCGACGGCGTATGCAGCGCCTGCCTCGCCTACGAACGCCGCCCCGAGATCGACTGGGCGGCGCGCAGGGCCGAGCTCGAGGCGCTGCTTGAGCGCGGTCGCAACGCCTCCGGCTACGACTGCATCGTGCCGAGCTCAGGGGGCAAGGACAGCCACTATCAAGTACTCACGGTGCTCGAGCTCGGCGCGCGCCCGCTCGTGGTCACCGCCACGACCTGCCAGCTGACCGGGATCGGGCGGCGCAACATCGAGAACCTGCGCCGCTACGCCACCACGATCGAGGTGAGCCCGAACGCAACCGCACGGGCGGCGCTGAACCGCATCGGCCTGGAACTGGTGGGCGACATCAGCTGGCCCGAGCACGCCGGCATCTTCACCACTCCGTTTCGCATCGCCGCGGCGCTGGGCATCCCGCTGCTGCTCTACGGCGAGAACCCCCAGAACCAGTACGGCGGGCCCATGGAGGCGACCGAGGCCCGCCAGATGACCCGGCGCTGGGTGTCGGAATTCGGCGGCTTCCTCGGCCTGCGACCCATGGATTGCGTGGGCCAGCAGGGCCTCACCGAGCGCGACATGCAGGACTACATGATGCCCAGCCCAGAAGCACTCGCCGCCGCTGGGGTCGAGGCGCATTTCCTCGGGCAATACCTGCCCTGGGACAGCCACGCCAACGCCAAGCGCGCCCGCGAGGCTGGCATGGTGCAGGTGCTGCCCTGCCACGCCAACGTCTGGAACCACGAGAACCTGGACAATGCCCAAACCGGGCTGCACGACCACGGCATGTATCGCAAATACGGCTACGGTCGCGGCTGCGCGCAACTCTCGGTGGATATGCGATCACGTAGGATCGACCGGCCCTGGGCGATGCAGCAACTCGCCTGGCGCGATGGCGAGTTCCCGCACACCTACATGGGCACGCAGCTGGAAACCGTCCTCGAGCGCCTCGAGCGCCCCCTCAAGTGGCTGATGGAGAACCTGGACCGGCACACCAACTGGGCGCTGTTCTCAGGCGTACAGGCCGGCAAGCCGGTGCTGAAGGAATTCGCCAGCGCCAAGACCGATGGATTCCAGAAAACCACGACGGCGTAACAGGATGGGCCTCGCCTACCGCGTGATCCCAACCTTGCTCTGCAGAGGGCGTGAGCTCGTCAAGGGAAAGCGCTTCAACGCCTGGCGTTCCGTGGGCGTTGCCTCCCAGGCCGTGCGCATCCACCAGGCCAGGGGTGTGGACGAAATTATCCTGCTCGACATCGCTGCCACCCCCGAAGGGCGGGGCCCGGATCTGGATCTGGTGCGCGAGTTGACCGCCGAGGTTTTCTGCCCCCTCACCGTGGGGGGCGGGGTGAAAGGCTTGAGTGATGTGCGGGCGCTGCTGCGCGCCGGTGCCGACAAGGTGGTGATCGGTACCGGAGGCCCGCTTACGATTTCCGAGGCGGCAAAGGTCGTCGGGAGCCAGGCCATCGTTGCGTCGCTGGATGTGCGCGCCGGGCATGCGACGGTGCGCTGCGGGACGGTGACCACGAGGCAGACTGCTCTAGGATGGGCACGAAGCTGCTGGGAGCACGGTGCCGGTGAGATCCTGCTTACGTCGATCGAGCGCGAGGGCACCATGAAAGGCTACGACCTCGACCTGATCCGCGACGTCAGCCACGCGGTCAGCATCCCCGTGATCGCCCACGGCGGCGCCGGCAGCTACGAGCACATGAGCGAGGCGCTCGACGCCGGGGCCTCGGCCGTCGCAGCAGGGGCACTATTCCAGTTCACTGAAGGCACCCCCAGCGGCGCGGCGAACTTTCTCGCCAAGTGCGGCTACGAAATGAGGCTCTAGGAGGATCCATGGCACTGATCAGATTTACCGCAATCCCCAACCCCGACCTTAACGCCGAGGCAAGCCGTTATCTCTACGTCGAATCCCAGAGCGTGATCACGATTGAGCGTGGCCGCTGGGCGCTGACGAAAGAGAGCTCGCTCGATGAGCAGCGCGTACTCACCCAGCGGCTGTGGGAGGAAGTCGAGCGGGTGAACGGTGAACTCTCGGCGATGACGAAGAACGTCGCGCCCCAAGATCAGGAAGAAGCGGACCGCATGAACCACTGGGTGCGAATGAAGGATGCCGCAGCCTCGCTTTCCTCGGCCTACACCATGGTGTCGCGTGTCTGGGACAAGCAAAGCTCGCACCCGAGGATCGAATGCACGGTGCTGTGCCTTTCCTGCGGCACCGCGCTCGAGCACGGCGTCATGCTAGCGAGGGTACCGGTGATGGAGACCCCGGACGAAGTGGCGCAGAAGATCCACTCCCTTCGGGCGGCGCAATAGTGCTTAGCCTTGTCCCGGTGAAAGAGGAACGCGGCGCTGCGAAGATTCTCTACGAGTGGCTGCGCGTGCGTTCAACCGAGGACGATCCCTACACCAACATCAGCCACCGGGTGCTGCCCACCTGGCAGCAGCATCTGCGGTTCGTGCACTCCGAGCCCTTTCGCCTCTGGGTCCTGATCGCAAACAACCACGCCCCGCGCAACTACCTGGGCTACATCTACGGCAGCGAGCGCAATGAGATCGGCATCTACCTCGGCAAGGACCACCGCGGGCAAGGCATCGGCACGCGGGCGCTCGAGCTCTTCATCAGCGAGCACAAGCCCTTGCCGGCGTTACCCAGCCGCCGCAGGGGCTGCTGGCTCGCCAACATCAACCCGGCCAACGAACCATCTATCCGCATGTTCGAGCGGCTGGGCTTCAAGCGCATCCCGCAGGTAACCTACGCACTCCAAGGAGGATGATATGGCAACACGAAAAGCCACCGCCCCCGCCGCACCGGCACCGACAGATCCGCTGGACGCCCTCGCCCAGGGCGACCCGCGCGAGGTGATCACGATGCTGCTCTGGAAGAACCGCCACCACAACCCAGAGCTCACCGAGCTGATCACCCTCGAGGATTTGGAGAAGTTCACCGCCTGCGTGGACTACCTGAAGGTCAAACCCGAGGTCATGATCATGCGCGCACCAGGCGCCCCCGCCTTCCCCGGCAATGCGGCCAAGGGCCTGCCCCCGCAGTCCGCCGGGCCACCGCGCCCCTTCGTCGTGGTGAGCATCGTAGAGCGCGGCACGCAGAACGCCATCCGGCCGGTGGAGAATAACGAGGACGACCACCGCAAGGCGACCGCCACCGCCCAGCGACGCGCGGCGCGTGACTCAGCCCCAGGCATGGCCGCGGCGCTCCAGGCCGGGGTGCAGACCGGCACCTACTCCACCGACACCATGCTCGAGGCCGCGCGCCTGTTGATGGTGCTCGCAAGCAGCTGATGGATACCGCCCAGCGTTTGCTTCGTATCCTGAACGACACCGGCCCCCGCAAGCTGCCCGTGCTCGAGGCACTTGCAAAGAATCGCGCTGATTTCGAGCGCTCGATCGGGAAGCTCTTTCTGGATGGCCGCGTGTTCTTCATCGGCACCAAACGAGGACGGCTGCTGACGAGTAAATCCTGGAACAAGAGAAAAGCCGGCGTTGCTCCCAAAGGTTGCAAGCGGTCCCACGAGCCGAGCGAAGGTCCTTGCTGCCAGACCTGCCGTCAGCTGCCGGCGCACATGCGCGGCTTGCTCAAGGCGATCAGCATCGGTCTATGACTTGCAGATTAGTTGCCGAGATCTCGGCGAACCATCTAGGCGATCGCGGGCGCGCGCATCGGCTGGTCGAAGCCGCCCACGAGGCTGGCGCCCACGCCGTGAAATTCCAG
>Ga0214473_10010293_pt1 | contig 11011 bp, 9 predicted proteins | sample RVTome_7_FD_203509 | JGI IMG/M metagenome (GOLD analysis project Ga0214473, IMG submission 203509) | Soil microbial communities from uranium-contaminated site in the Upper Colorado River Basin, Wyoming, United States - RVT98D197 | ecosystem: Environmental > Terrestrial > Soil > Contaminated >...
AGTGAACTGGTCGTTTTTAAGGCGAATAATCCTCCAATGAGACCTGCTGATGAGTATTTAAGAAACTCTCTTCGATCCAATTTTTTCTTTTCCATAGCATCCCCCATTTAAAATTTATTTTCCTCCATCATCCCAAAGCTTGCGGCCAAAATAAATTGGGTGAATTATGTATTTTGATTTAAGAACCACCTTATATTTAGATCTTTTTCTTCCGGGTGGGTTTTAAGATGAGTGGGATTAATAATGAAGGATAAAAGAAGAGTCAGGGACTTCTAAAGCTTTTTCAGTTCTTCGATGGGGATCGGTAAACGACGGATGCGTTTGCCAGTGGCTGCGAAGATGGCGTTGCAGACTGCCGGGGCAATGGGGGGTACCCCTGGCTCTCCCACTCCACCCGGTTTCTCTTCGCTCTGAACGATGTATACTTCTACCTTGGGCATCTCCTGGATACCTAACATTCTGTAATCATGGAAATTGCTCTGCTCCACACGGCCGTTCTTTAATGTGATCACTCCGTAGAGAGCAGCCGTAAGGCCGAAGACAATTCCTGACTCCATCTGGGCTGCAATGGTTTCGGGATTAACCACCCTTCCGCAGTCGATAGAGCATACGACCCTATGGACCCGAAGCTCTCCGGACGGGGCGACAGAAACCTCGGCTACCTGGGCAATGAAACTTTCGAAAGATTTGTGCACGGCAATACCTCGGCCGTAACCTGCTGGCAGAGGTTTTCCCCAGCCTGCCTTTTGAGCGGCAAGTTCGAGAACACCTCTTTGCCTCGGATGCTTAGCGAGCAATTTTCTACGAAATTCATAAGGGTCTTTTCTGGTTGCGTGGGCTATCTCATCCATAAAGCTTTCAACCACAAAGGCCGTATGGGAATGGCCAACCGACCTCCACCATTGTACTGGCACCCCAATCCTTGTTGTATGAAGGTCAACGAGGATATTCGGAATGTCATAGGGGATCTCTTTTGCCCCTTCGACCGATGTCTCATCGATCCAATCCCTTCCGGTTTGAGCAAAAGGCGTTCCTTCAAGGATCGATTGTCCGACAATGGTATGCCTCCAGGCAATCGGATTTCCCTTTGAATCGAGACCGGCGGCGATCCGGTCGTACCACATGGGCCGGTAGTAACCGGCTCTCATATCATCCTCCCGCGTCCAGATCAATTGAATCGGTTTCTTCACTGCCTTGGCCACTCGGACCGCCTCCACTACGAAATCGGATTGAGGGTTCGCACGACGGCCGAACCCCCCTCCGAGAAAGAGGGTATGAATTTGAACCTGCTCCGGCTTGAGCCCAGCCACCCGGGCTGCTGCATCTCGGTCCATGGTCTGTGACTGGGTACCTGTCCAGATGTCGCAACGATCATGCCGAAGGTCCACGACGCAGTTCAAGGGCTCCATGGTCGCATGGGCGAGATAAGGGACTTCATACTCGGCACTAATCTGTTTCGTCGCTCTATTGAATGCTTCTGAAGGGTCACCATCTTTCCTTGCAATAACTCCAGGTGTTTTACCGAGGTTGGCATACTGTTCCCGCAAGTTTGATGTGGATAGATCAGCGTTGGGGCCTTCATCCCAGACAATCTCCAAAGCCTCTCGGCCGAGTTGAGCCGACCAGAAGCTATCAGCCACAACTGCCACACCGGATTCTATCTGGATAACCTCTCTGACACCTGGCACAGCTTTTGTTTTCTCGGCATTGAAATGTTTTACCTCTCCGCCAAAGACAGGAGGATGGGCCACCAAGGCGGTGAGCATACCAGGCACCTTGGCATTAATGCCGAAGATAGCCTTTCCATTTGTCTTTTCAAGTGTGTCGAGACGCTTCATCGATCTACCGATGATCTTAAAATCCTTCGGTTGTTTCAAGGAAATGCTTTCAGGAACCTTCCTCTGAGCAGCTTTCTCAACCAGCTGACCATAGGAGAGTCTTCTTTTGGTCGCATCATGGATGACAAACCCTTTTTCGGCCCTGCAGTTTGAGGGGTGAATCTTCCAGATCTCCGCTGCTGCGGAAATCAGCATTTCACGGGCTGTGGCTCCGGCCTCCCGCAATCTGTCAAATTCGCTCCACACGCTGGTGCTTCCTCCTGTTGCCTGGCTTTTCCAGACCGTGTGGTTGTAGGCTGGATTGACCGGAGCAGCTTCCACGCGGACCTTTGACCAGTCGACTTCAAGCTCTTCTGCAACCAGCATCGGCAAGGAGGTATAAACCCCTTGCCCCATCTCCGATTTATTAACGATGATGGTCACCGAGTCGTCCACACCCATGCGGATAAAAGCGTTCGGCATGAAGGACTTTCTTGATCGGGTCGAGCCCATACTTAAAGATCCCTGTTGGGAAAGGAAGACCCCCACCACTAACCCTCCACCCAATATCCCGCTCTTTTTTATGAAATCCCGACGGCTCATATTGATGATCTCTTTCATCGCTTCACCCTGTTAGAAATCATGCTCCGCTGCTCCCTCCGGGCCAGCTTCCGGCTCGGAGAGTTTTCCACCCCGGAGGGCGGGGTTTAATGCCCTACTGGAATTTCTAACGGGGTTCACTCTTTCTGCCATGATTTCTGCGGCGTAATGAATGGCACGGCGGATACGTTGGTAAGTCCCGCAGCGGCAGATGTTTCCGGACATGGCCCGGTCGATATCCGAATCGTTCGGTGTCGGGTTCTTCGCCAGCAGGGCTGCCGTGGACAGGATCTGTCCTGGATGGCAATAGCCGCATTGGACCACATCATGATCGATCCAGGCCTTCTGCAACGGTTGGCTGAACTGTTTTGAAAGCCCCTCGATGGTAACAATTTCCATCCCGATGACGGATGAAACAGGGGTCACGCAAGAGCGGACGGCCTCTCCATTGACATGAACTGTGCAAGCGCCGCAGAGGGACATGCCGCATCCGTATTTCGTGCCGGTCAGGCCAAGATTTTGACGGAGGACCCATAAGAGCGGAGTGTCCGGAAAGACTGCCATACGATAGGCCCTACGGTTCACCTTTAGCCTCAGGACTTTCGGGCTTTGTCCTTTCATCAACTATTCCTCCTTTGTCGTTATTCATCCTTCGATCCTGACGGCATTCATGGAACAGGAGACGGCGATATTCATCTTGAATGATCTCCTCATATGGATAGAATTGTATTCTCAGGTGAAAAGGGGAGGGGAACGATGCCCGGTTCGTTATAGGGTGACGCAGCTTATCTTTAACCCTAACTCATTCATCCTAAAACAAACGGGCTTCGTCACCTTAACCGAGGGACGTCATCATCCCAATCTTTTTTCTACCGTCTTCCAATTGGTGTTTTTAAAAAAGGCTTCAATGTAGTCGATCCTTTTTAAATCGATTTCCTCGGGGCTCCTATCACCAGAGGTTACGGTCTCCTTAACCCAGACCGATTCTCCAGGATCACCTGATCGATAATCTCCCCACAATAGATGCATCTCCATCCCCAGAAAGCCTCTTGGGCGCCGTAAAATTTTTCATAGGCCATATTCCTAAGACAACGGTTGCATTTCATATAAACCTCCCCTTCTTCAAGTGAGTCCGTGGTTCATTGATTCAATAATTAGAAGATTCCCATAGAACAGACTTACCCCTTTTGGTCCAACCCTGATGGTTGGCGAGAAGATTTTCCTTTTGGAAGGAGTTAAAGAAATCCAATCTGATACGATCTTCCTCATGGGGCGTTCTTATACGAAGCTTCCCATTGGGTTTTTTAAATATTCCATGATGAAAGGGATAGGGACAGCACATGATTATCACCTCGATTCTTTAAGAGACCCTCCAATATTTAACAACTTGTCACTCCCGCATGGCGGGAGTAATGTAATTTCAAGACCTTCTGGATTCCTGCTTTCGCAGGAATGACATTTTTAGAGGTAGCTTTAAATCTACTTTCATAGAGCCTTTCTCTGAAATCTATATCTATAATAGACGATAGGGATAGGCCCTTTTTGTCCATTCGCTCGAAGAGTAATTGGCCTGAAGCTGTTCGTAGGCCTCCTTAAGAGGTTGAGGTTTATGAGTGCTTTTATATTTGCAAACCCCTCTTAGATAGACAGCTTCAGGAGCCGAATCACTTTTTGGATATTCCGCAATAATTTTATCCAAAACCGAGAGCGCCTCATTAAATCGTTCCCCGTTGAAATGGCTCTTCGCGATGCCGAGTAATAATGAGGGGATTAACTCCTCAGGAGGAAGAAAGCCCACTGTCCGGTGATGTTCCTTGCCATTAGAATCCAGCGTGATAAGGGTAGGGGTCCATTTGATATTGAAATCGGTCGATAGAGGTTGGGCATCGAATGCCACTCGCAATGGGATCATGTTCTTTTGAAGGAACTCCATGACTCTTTCGTCAGGATACGTAACCGCATCCATCTGGTTACAGCCGATTCAACCGGGGTTGAAGAAATCGAGCAGGATAGGTTTATTTTCCGCTTTTGCCCGGGCGAAAGCGATTTCCATCTTTGTTTCCCATATCATTGTCTTTGCCATCATCATTCCTCCTTAAACCGATATTCTAATAAAGGCCATAAAAAAATAAATGGGGTGAAGACTGTATTGTTTGAGCAAAATGTATGTATTTTTATGTAAACCCCGTTAGAAAGTCTTCGACTTTCCAACAGGGAGGCTCACCCCGTAAGAGACCAGAGGTCTTACGGGGTTCATCCCCGCTGGCAAGCCCCGATAGAAGTGTAGCTTCACACGGGGCAAGCACCAGGGCTTTCTAACGGGGTAAAAAGAAGTCTCCTTTCCTTAAACCTTCTAAGACAATTCTTTAGGTTTTAAACCATTCGGATGGTTACCCCGTTCTGACAAAATCGACTCGACCAGCTTAATAATCTGATCTTTTGTGGTCGACCCTTTTGCAAGAAAATGATTGGCCTTGTATTGAGTGGCTGCCTCTCGATATTCGGGTATGTCATAACTGGTTAGGATGACGACGGTAACGTTAGGGTACTGGGTTTTTACTTTTCGGGTCAGCTCAAGGCCGCTTTCTTCAGGCAGCTTGATGTCCATAAAGATGAGGTCTGGAGGAAAGGCGGCGATTTTTTTAAAAGCCTCTTCCCCATTGGCTGCTTCCAATATATCCATTTTGGGAAATTGATTATGTAAGGCTTCCCCAAGCATTTGCCGAAAAATATTGCTATCTTCAATAATGAGTATTCTGAACATAGGGTCCCTTTTTTTAATTTTTTTTCCACTTTACTACGACCCCATAAAATGATAAATAAGGTACAAAATGTATTTTGCCTTAAATCACACTGTATTTTTGAAAAGAGAGGATAGGGGTGAAAGATAAATGACGCCGAAATATCGAATCGTCATTGCTGAAGACCATACCATTCTCAGAGAAGGATTGCGTTCACTTCTTTCATCTCATCCGGAATTTGAGATCGTGGGAGAAGCAGAAGATGGCCGAGAGGCCATTCAATGTGTCGAAAAATTTAAACCCGATCTTATCTTGACAGACCTCTCCATGCCGAGGATGAACGGAATGGAAGCCGTTCAAGAGATTAAAAGACAAAATCCACAGACAAAGGTTTTAGTTTTAACCGTTCATAAGACTGAAGAATACATTCTCTCCGCGCTCAAGGCTGGGGCAGATGGATATCTCTTAAAGGATTCTACCCATGTAGAGCTGGTCATGGCTGTAAAAAAGGTTTTAAGTGGTAAGCCCTACATTAGTCCAGAAGTTTCCGAAAAAGTAATTGAAGGCTATTTGGAGGGGAGAAAGAGGGTAAGATCCAAAACTTCTTATGAGACCTTGACTTCCCGGGAGAGGGAAATTTTAAAACTGATCGCCGAGGGGTATAAGAACAAAAAGATTGCGGATGATCTCTGTATCAGTGTGAAGACGGTTGAAAAGCACCGAGCCAACCTCATGGAAAAGTTAAATCTCCATAATGCCCAAACGCTGACCACCTTTGCGATCGAAAAGGGTCTGGTTTCACGCGAATAAACAAAATTTCAAATTTCAGATTGCAGATTTCAAATTGAAGGACCAAATGTATTTCAGATTGCAAATTTCAAATCGCAGATTGAAAAAATCAAAAAACATTGTAAATGCTTTTCAATTTGAAATCTCACATTTGAAATTTGAAATATCTTTCATTTACCTTTGACTGTGTTCAGACTAGAAACAAAGATAGCAATAAGTTCTTTTGCTTCTTTCATGAGCCCTACAAGAAATTTTGAATTCACAATTTTGTTTTCGTTAAGGATCTCCATCCAATAAAGCGATTCATCTGTTTCCTCCAGTACGATGCCAAGCTTCGAAATAAAATCAGCTTTGGATCGCGCTCGACAGGCAGCACGATAGTTTGCTCCCACTGAGGTGCCTGAGCGGAAAAATTGGCCCCCAATGAGTCGGCCTTCCTGTGTTGAAGGAAGTTGCCTACATAAAGAAATTGTCTGTTTTGCAAATTCTTTCGTCCTCACCTTCATCTGTTCCTGGTTCATTTTGCCCTCCCTCTGTACATCGCAAATCGCAGATTTCAAATTTTAAAAATAGGTAACTCTTTTTCCAATTTGCAATTCCTATTGGTTTTCCTTCAATTTGAAATTTGCAATCTGCAATCTGAAATTATTAGATGGGCCAGCTCGCTTTGATGGTTGTTCCTTTTCCAATGGTCGATTCAATCGTTAAAGTCCCACCCGATAGTTCGGCCCGCTCCTTCATGCTTTCAAGTCCAAGTCCTTTTCGGTAATTTTCTAAATCGAATCCGATGCCGTTGTCCTCGATAACCAACTCTACCTCTCGTCCTCTTCTCCTCACAGCAAGGCGTATAAGATTCGCCTTGCTGTGTTTCGCAATATTGTTCATCGCTTCTTGAAGAATTCTATAGGTCACTGTCTTGAGTTGAGCGGGGATTTCGTTTTCTTGTACATCAAGCTGTTTCTCGATGTGGATGGCCGAATAAATCTTTTGGAATTCCCGACAAAACCAACCGATGGTGGCTACGATACCGAGATCGTCCAATGTGGAGGGTCTTAAATCCATCTGGATTTTTCGCACTTCCTCAATACTCCCTCTAATCATTGGGATGAGGGTGTGAATATCCTCTGCCATTAACTTGGCCCTCCCTTTGCCCTTCTTTTGGAGTGTATCTTCAATCTTAAATTTGATCGCGCTTAACATCTGTCCGATGCCGTCATGGAGGTCGCGGGCGACCTGTCTTCTCTCATTTTCCTGTACCGTGAGGAGCTGGGAGGAGAGAAAGCGGAGTCGATTTTCAGATTCCCTGATCTCATCTTCGAGATTAAACCGGTTGACAGCCTCTCCGATCAGGGGCGCTATCGACTCAATAAATTCAACGGATTTGAAATTCATCTTCCCTTCGGCCTCATCTGCCAGGTGAATGGCTCCGAGAATTTTACCGCGGTAGCGGATGGGAATGATCGCGACAGAAAGAAATCCCTTCCTGATACAGAGGCCCCGGTACCGGGACTTTTCCAACTCTGAGAGCGCTTCTACGAATCGAACGGTATTTCCGCAGCAGAAAGAACCGCTGGGTGTTATGACAGGCGCTTCCTGGGGGTCTAATTCTCCTCTAACGACCCGGATACAGACACATTGGTCATTGTCAATGGAAAGCCAATTCTCCGATTCCCAGAAATCCTGGCTGAAACCCCTGTAGGATTCATAGGGAATGTGTCCATCCCTATCCAATACCCGGATACCGGCACAGCGGCATCTGCACCAGCCTTGAACCAGTTCCACTACAGCGTCGAGGTATTCCTTGCGATTGGGTATCTTTGCAAACAGGTTTAACAGCGCATTCGTGGCATGGGTGCGTCTTTCGATTTCGTTGCGTTCCGTCACGTCCCGGGCAGCAGCAAAGACGCCCTGCACTTCACCCACCTCGTTTTTATACACGGTGGCATTATAGAGAACTTCAGTGACGGGTCCTGATTTGTGACGGATGGCAAGGGGATAGTCCCTGACCATCCCTTTCAGGAATACCTCCTGATATCCCTCTCGGCCCCTTTTGGGGTCGGTGAAGTATTCAGAGAAATCGTTTCCGATCAGTTCATCGCGGGGAGCGCCGGTAACAAGCTCTGTGGCCCTGTTCACATCGGTTACCTTACCCTCCTTACTGATGGTCACGAGGGGGTCAAGGCTTGCCTCGATCAGGCTCCGGGCATATAATGATGTACCTTTCAATGTTTCCTCTGCCCGCTTTCGTTCGGTAATGTCGATACCCATCTCCAGAATGAGAGGGGAGCCGTCTCTGTCGGTGAAGAGGAAGTCGAAAACATAGTAAATTCGGCCGTCCGGACCGGTCCATTCCCACTCATGGGGTGCCATGGTTTTCAAAACGGTGTAGGTTTCGCAAATCTCACAGGGCTCGCTGCGGCCAAACAGATACTCAAAACAGCGCCGTCCGTGGGACTCCCCGAACCGCTCCCGGAAGAAGCGGTTGGCAAAAGAGATGTGATGATCCGGCGTCAACAGGACCAGGTAAGCCGGCAACATCTCCAGGACGTCATTGAACCGCTGCCGTTCTGCTTTCACAGCTTCCTCTGCCCGCTTACGCTCGGTGATGTCGTTGTTGATCTCGAGAATACCCACAGGTACGCCTTTCCCATCTCGCTGTAAAGCCCAGCGGCTTGCGACGGTAATCTCCTTGCCATCATGCCGTGTGTGGACCAATTCACCCTCCCATCGTCCCTTCCAAATGAGATCTATTACGATCTCATCTAATGGCTTTGGGAATTCCGTTTGCAGCAAGGTGTGGGAAAGTTTTCCGCCCGCTTCTTCTTTTGTCCAGCCGTAGATTTCTTCAGCGCCATGGTTCCAAAATCTAATGGTCCCATCCATGTCGCAAATTATGATTGCATCATGAGCAAGCTCAAGGAGATTTGCTTGCTCCTCCAACTTATCCGCTGCCTGCGTCCGGTCGGTCACATCTTCAAGGGCGAAGACCAGATATTCCACATCGCCTTTGTTGTCGAATATAGGTGTCAGAATCCAATCCCAGTAGGTGGGTCCCCATTCAGGATGATCAAGAAAGGTAAAGGGCTTTGCAAAGGCCTGAAATGGCTCCTTGGTTTCAACCACTCGCCTGAAGATCGCTTCATTTTCCTCATGGGGATACAATTCAAAATGATTGCGGCCTGCAAATTCAGAGATATCGCGCTGGCAGCCTTTGGCATAGGCTTCGTTAACCCTTATGAAATTGAATTTCCTATCGAGCAAGACAAGTGGAGTGATGGTGAATTTGAAGAAGGAATCTAAAATTCTCGACTGGTCTTCCAATTCTTTATAAGCTTTTTCAAGTTCTACGGTCCGTTCCTGAACCCGGATTTCTAATTCGTCACGCGACTGACGAAGTTCCTCCTCCATCTTCTTTCGTTCGGTGATGTCACGGATGATTCCGGTGAAGAAGATTTCCTCTCTGATCTTCCAGTTAGCTAATGAAAGCTCTATTGGGAATTCATGGCCGTCTTTTCTAAGGCCAAACATCTCAACTGTTTTACCAATCATTTTTGATTTACCCGTTGAAATCAGCCGGTTCATCCCCTTTTGATGGGCTTCGCGGAATCGTTCGGGCATCAGGAAGGTCAGGGGCTTGCCAGTTACCTCCTCAGCCGAATAGCCAAAAATATTTTCCGCTGAGTTATTCCAGAAAATGATATTACCCCATTTGTCAATTGAGATAATGGCGTCATTTGCGGTTTGGACAACAGAACGAAAATGCTCTTCACTCTTCTCAAGAGATTCGAGCATACCACTGTTATGAAGAGCAATAGCGGCAAGCTCACCAAATGCCGACGCCATCCGGGCATCGTTCTCGGTGAAGCCGCCCGGTTTGTTAGCAAGACCGAGTAAGCCGGTAACTTTCTCCTTGATCACCAGTGGAGCGAATAAGACATTATGGAGATCTGCATGGCCTTTCGGCATGAATTTCACATATTCACTTTTTGAGAAGTCATTGTGGAAAACCGACTTACCCGTACGGTATGCTTCTTCACGCAACCCTCGAATAGGCATGGAAAGCGATGGATCAACCGTGCAGGACAATCCCCCCGAGTCTAAGAATAAGACTTCATTTTCCGCCCCATCTTTACTCAAGAGAGCAATATACCCGGCAGTTGCTCCTATGAGATTTTTGCAGGAATCGAATATGGATTGTGCTGAATCCTTGAATTCATGGTATTCCAAAACTGCACGTGAACCTTCCAAGAGCGCCGAGATTTCAGCCCCTCGTTGTTTGGATCCCTCCAGGGCATTTTTCAATGCCCCCTCCGCCTCCTTACGCTCAGTGATGTCAAGGCCATAGATCCGTAGCCGCTTGCCTTCTGAAACGCAGTGAATTGTCTGTTCATACCATACGTCACCGATCTTCAACTCTCGAACATGAGACCTTTTTCCCTGACGCTCAGACATTTCAGGCAAAGATTCCAGACTCGCCAGCCAGGGATGTTGGAGCCCGACTATCTGGAGATCAGGAAATAACTGTTTGGCTGCCGAATTGAAGTAAGAGACATATCCGGTTAAATCGACCTCAACAACAGGATTCGGGTTCAGTTCAGGGAAGGATGCCAGGTGAACAATCACCTCCTCTGCACGCTTTCGCTCGGTGGTTACCTGAAAATAGACGGAGATTCCATCTTCAAGAGGGTACACCCTTACATCGTACCAGTTCATGTAAGGCTTCACACCAAAGTAGACTTCGAAGACCATGTCCTTCTTGTTTCGGATTGCTTCGGTGTATTTTTCCTCAAAGATTGATCCTCTGGCTTCGGGGAATGCATCAAAGATTTTCCTTCCAAGCACCTCTCCCTCTTTTCGACCCAGGAGTCTGCAAGCGGCACTATTGAAGTATGTGACTACGAGGTCGTTGTCCAGTGTAAAGAAGCCGTCGCTGATACTGCTGAGGATATTATCGATGCGCTTACTGGACTCTCGCAGTGCCTCTTCGCTTTGTTTCAAGTTCCTAAATAAAAGATTGTACGGCTTAGAAAGACTTGTCTCAATCAGGGCTTTGTAGATAAAATA
>Ga0214473_10010294_pt1 | contig 11011 bp, 6 predicted proteins | sample RVTome_7_FD_203509 | JGI IMG/M metagenome (GOLD analysis project Ga0214473, IMG submission 203509) | Soil microbial communities from uranium-contaminated site in the Upper Colorado River Basin, Wyoming, United States - RVT98D197 | ecosystem: Environmental > Terrestrial > Soil > Contaminated >...
CGGTCCCCTCGCGTTCTCGGCCTTCGCCGGGTACGACGTGCGGTACCGGGAAACCACCGACCTGAGCCGGGCCGGGGATTACCTCCTCGGGGCCTCGGTGGGGGCGTCGTTCCTCAAGGAGGGGACCGTCCTCCACAACACCAATGTCGAGTTGAGCTACCTGCGGAAGTACAACGAGACCGACATCGTCCGGGAGATGCTGGGAGTCCACGCCGACCAGGGGTTCTACAAGAAGGCGAAGGCCTACGTGGACTGGCGCTACGACATCCTGCACGAGGCCAACAGCGAGTTCCTCGCGGGCCTGAAAGTCACCCCCTTCGCCGGGCTGCTCTCCATCACGGGAGAGTACTTCTCTTCGTACCCCAACTTCGACGCCGATTCGATCTTCACGGTCTTCGCGGTCAGCCGATACCGGGAAGCCCTGGGGCGGGTGGATTACATCGTCACTCCCCAGGTAACCCTCTTCGGCTCCTACACCCGGGCCGACTATGACGGCCCGACGGCGGACACCGGCTCCCTGGGCGCCCGGTTCCGTCCGAAGCAGGTCGAGGGGCTCGGGATCCGGGCGGCCGTGGACATCCGCCGGGGATACCCCGGGGACCTGACCGGCTTCGACCTCTCGGCCGACTACGCCTTCAAGAAGGCAAACCTCGGCGCGGGGATAACGTACGACGTGTTCCAGAGGGACTCGATGACGGACGACTTCTCGGCGAAGAAGTACTGGGCGGGGGGATCGTACGAGGTGCGGAAGAACATGACCGCCAGGCTCCGGGTGGAAGACAAGGTGACCCGCCAGTTCGAGAACGAGTTCTCGGGCCGGGCAGCCTTGGATCTCCGCTTCTGACGCCCGGTCGAGAGAGGAGAAAAGACACTTGAAAAATCCATTGATTCGCATCTTCCTGATCCTTCTCCCGGCGGTCCTGCTCGCGGTCGCGGCCTACGGCCGGGAGGATCACAAGGCGTACCGTGAGCTGAAGTTCCCCGAATGCGCAGAATGCCACAAGGATTCCGGGATCCAGCCGAACCACGGAGCCGCCTGGGACAAGGAGCACCGGATCCTCGCCTCGCGGCCCGACCCCGTCTGCTCGGACTGCCACGACCAGGGATGGTGCCAGGACTGCCACAAGGGCGGGGGCATCGAGGCGAAGTCCTCACAGAGCCAGTACAAGCGGGACATCAAACCCGAAAGCCACCGCAGCGACTGGGTCTCCCTTCATCCGATCCAGGCCCAGACGAACCCGCAGCAGTGTGCCCGCTGCCACGAGCCGCAGTTCTGCTCGAACTGCCACACCCGGCTCGGGCTTGCCAACCGGTCGGTCAAGGACCACAACCTGAACGCCCCCGCGGGGCAGCGGTACACCGCCTCCTTCCCGGACGGGCATGCCGCGGAGGCCCGGCGCAACCTGGCGTCGTGCCAGGCGTGCCATCCCGAGGGAGACGTCTGCCTCACCTGCCACTCGGCCAAGACGGGGAACCTGCACGTCAACCCGCACCCGAAGGATTTCAAGGCGGACCGCATCCGGTCCAAGAGCAACAACCGTTCGTGCCGGGTCTGCCATGACTTTTAACCGATATCCATCGACGGAGGTTTTTTACATGAAAAGGATCGGAACGCACATCGCCGTCACCGCAAGTTTTCTCCTTCTGGCGCTCCTGGCCGGTTGCGGCGGGTCCGGGAACCGCGAAGGGGCGATCGGTCCGTCCGTCACCCTGACGGGGACGGTCCAGAAGGGAGATCCGGCCCTCGCCGCCGCCGCCGGCTACATCGGTTCGGAAGCGTGCAAGAACTGCCACCCGACCCAGTTCACCGGCTGGTCGAAGTCGCTCCACAACGCGCCGCTGAAGACCGTGGCCGAGCTCGGCGACGCCATCTTCGTCAACGACGCGAACGGGAACGGGCAGGACGACTTCAAGGACACGCTCGACTTCAACAACCCGGCAACCGACAGCTTCATCGAAGCGAACGCGAACGGGACCGCCCTGAAGAACAGCCGCCCCAACGCCCCGATCCTCAAGTTCGTCAACGGGAAGCACATCCTCAGCATCGCCGGCGTGGAGTTCGAGGTTCAGAGGACGCAGGGCGGAAACGGGTACTGGAAGCAGCGGTACCACATTAAGGTCGGCAAGGGCTACTACATCTCCCCCGTCCAGTACAACGAGGTCACGAAAAAGTACGAGGCGTACAACGCCTCCCATTGGTACAGCGGGACGAACACCCCCCGGTACACGCAGGCCTACGGCACCGACAACCTGGTCGCCCAGTTCGGCGCGCTGAACGCGACGGCGACCAAGCTGGGGACGGCGAGGTCCTGGGAGAATCGGTGCGCGGGCTGCCACCAGACCGGCCTGACCCTTGCTTCCCAGACCCAGGCCTACGCCGGCGCCAACGTCACCGAGGCGGTAACCGGCTACGTGGAGCTCAACATCGGGTGCGAATCCTGTCACGGTCCGGGCGCCCAGCATGTGAGCAGCAGCGGGAATCCGGCCTTCATCACCAACCCCGCCAACCTGGAGCGCCTCGGAGTCGCCGGCATCCGGCTCGCCGACCAGGTCTGCGGCAACTGCCACCAGCGCGGGGAGGGGAGGGTCACCCTGGCGGGGATGTCGCTCAACACCGAATATCCAAGCCGCCTGGTCGGGGGGGTTGCCACTTTCCCGTTCCCGGGCGAAAGCTCGATCGACAACTCCTCGGGGAACCCCTTCGTCATCCTCAACACGACTACGGCGTACTACGGCGCCGCGTCTTCCACGCTGAGCATTTATACGGCATACCGGGACTGGTACCTGGGATACAACTTCCCGAAGTACATCGCATCCCTGCAGCACCACCAGGCGTGGACCGACCTGGAGCAGGGGCCGCACGCCCCAGACAAGAGCACCGACACCACCTGCTGGGGATGCCACAACCCGCATAAAGCGGCGGGAAACCCGCAAGCGGACACCGGCGACGACCACCAGATCAAGGATTCCGTCACCCGGGATGGCGTGACGTTCGCGACGAAAGACTCCGACAACAGCCTGTGCCTCGCTTGCCACGCCGACGATTTCGGCCTGACGCCCAACGACGTCAAGGCCAACCCCGCCGCCGTTCGGACCGCGGTGGTCCGGCACATCGGAGAAGAAGCCCAGATGGCTCAGGCCCCCTATGACCCGGCCGGGACCGGCGTCGGCCGGTGCTCGACCTGCCACATGCCCAAGACCGCCTCGTCGGCGATCCGTAAGAACTTCGGATTGGGGCTGCAGGAAGGGGACATCCACAATCACTCGTTCAACATCATCTGGCCCAGCGTGAACGTCGTGGCATACGACAACGGGCAGCTCAAGGTGAACGCCTCGATGGTCAACTCCTGCTACGGCACGACCCCGTGCCACAGCAACGACCCCGCGAGTCCCAAGTACGTCAAGCAGCTCGCGGAATGGTCGACGTCGGGCCACTCCGACTTCTCCAGCCTGCCCTTCCGCGACTGGGACGCCGAAGGGGAGATCCCCACAACTTGCGCGAAATGCCACAGCCCGCATGGCTTCGCCGACTTCGTCGAGGACGGGGTCGTCAACGAGCCCGCCGAGGTCGGCCACGTCCTCTCCTGCCTCGCCTGCCACAGCAGCGACGGCGATGGAACCACGCGGTTCGCCCGGCGCACCGCCGGCGACGCGCTCGACAACGTGGTCTTCCCCTCAGGGTTAGGGAAGACACTGGCTGATGCCAGCAACCAGTGCATGGTCTGCCACCAGGGCCGGTCCTCCAAGGTCCAGGTGGACACCGCCATCGCGAACGATCCCCTGGACAACTCGATCAACAACCTGACGTTCATCAACATCCACTATTTCGCCGCCGCGGCGACCTTCTTCGGCACCGAGGTCAGGGGCGGCTACGAATACGACAACCAGACGTACGTGGGGAAGTTCGCCCACACGCCGACCCGGGATACCTGCATCGAGTGCCACATGGGGGTCCCGGCCGAGGCAAGCCACATCGGCAGGCCGAAGGCCGCCCTTTGCAAACAGTGCCACATCGTCGTGGTGAGCGTTCCGAGCTACAACGCGAAGAACCTTCCGAACGATTTCCGGAACATCCGCGCTTCGGGGGTGGACTACAACGGGAACGGCAACGCGACCGAGGGGATCTACCGGGAGATCTGGGGCACCGGCGTCAACCTCACCGACAACGTCGTGAATCGCCTGCTCAACGCCATCCAGGCGTATGCCTTGGCAAACAGGCCGGCCCGGATCGCCTACGATCCGAACATCTACCCGTACTTCTTCAAAGACACGAACGCGAACGGGATCGTCGACGCGAACGAGGCCGTAAACGCCAACCGCTACAACGTCTTCGACGCCTCGCTCCTGAAGGCGGCCTACAACTACCAGGTCGTCCAGAAGGAACCGTGCGGCTATATCCACAACGCCAAGTACCATCTCCAGTTGCTCTACGATTCCATTGCGAATCTGGGCGGCTCAACGGCCGGTCTCACGAGACCGTAGCGAACCGCCACCCGGGAATACCGGCGAACCGGGAAGTCCCCGCGCCAGCGGGGGCTTCTCCCTCGCCGGGCAGGAGGACCTCATCATTCATCATGCCGAATCTCGCGCTCCCTGACGACATACTGATATCCTCCGGATTCCGCCTTGGTACGCGCAGGCGTGGACCCGTCATCGATTGTCATGGATTGTCATGCGTCACCGTTTTTAACAACCAGCCAGACCAAAGGAGGAAAAGATGAGGAAGACGATTGTATGGTTAGGGCTTTTCTCCCTGATCGTGCCGCTCCTGTTCTTCGGATGCGGCAGCGGTTCGGATGGCTCCGCCGGCGCTCCCGGCGCCGCCGGCGCTCCCGGTGCTCCCGGTGATACCGGTGATCCCGGACCGGGCGTCGTGGCGGGCGAGACCTGCACGTTGTGCCACGGCAAGGGACACACGTATGACGTCGCCGCGATGCACCGCCTCGACGCGGCCACCGGAAACAAGCTGAGCGCCGGGACCGCGTCGGTCACCGTCGACAACGTCGTGTTCGGCACGCCGTCCGGGGACAACGTCCCTGTAACGGTGAATTTCACTTTTTCGGCTCTTGACAGTGCGGGGACCAATATCACCAGCAGCATAGACCTCCGCACGCTTGCCACAGGTTCAACAACCAATCTCGCCTACGCGCGGTTCTCCCTCGCCAAGCTGGTGGCCGGAACGACGTATCCGGCATCGGCGAGCGCGGAGCCAAACGACTGGAACGTCTATGTGGTTTCTCCCGGGGAAAGCGGCAGCGGACCCTATTCCACGCGTTTGGCCTCCGGCTTGACCGGCACCCCCGCAACCGGCGTCTACTCCTTCACCTTCCCGGCCGGCACCGTGCTCGTTTCGGACGGCTACGTCGACAACACGGTACACCGGGTGGGGATTCAGGTTTCCGGCCTGCCGGTCGCCCTCTTTACGTCCGACCCGATCCTGCAGACGTCTTCGGAGCGGCCGGTGGCGAACGGCACCCTCGACGTGGTGTCCGTGACGGGCGGGACGGGCACAACCCCGACCGGAGCGTACCCCACCAGGGACATCGTCACCACCGCAGCCTGCAACGGGTGCCACGATCCCCTGGCGAACCATGGGGGTGGCCGCCGCGAAACCAAGCTCTGCGCGACTTGCCACAACGCCAAACTCGAGATTGCCGGAAACCCTGCCGGCGGCGGCTGGGACAACGGCAACCTGGTGAGACTGGTTCATGGGGTTCACAGCAGTCAGAACCTCGGTACCGTTTTCGAAGATCACACCGAGGTAACCTATCCACAGGACATCCGCAACTGCAAGACGTGCCACAAGGGCACGGACGGCGACAACTGGAAGAACCGTCCGAGCATGGTGGCCTGCGGCTCCTGCCACAGGTCCGTCAACTTCACGACTGGTTTTACCGGGCACCAGGGTGGGTCGCAGGCGAACAACCAGTTATGTTCTCTCTGCCACCCGGCTTCCGCCATCACGACCTATCACGCAACCGAGAACGCGACGCCCAACAACCCCCAGCTTGTCGCCGGCCTGGCCACCTTCGAGTACAACATCAGCAGCGTCACGGTGAACGCCAGCAACCAGGCGGTGATCAAGTTCTGGATCAAGAAGGACAATGCGTTCCTTACCACCCTCAATACCACCTATCCGCCCACCGGCTTCACCGGCGGGCCAAGCTTCCTGGTCGCCTACGCGAATAACGTCACCAACCCGCAGGACTACAGCAACTTCGGCAAGAGCGCGGCGCAGCCGGCCAGCGTCTCGATCGCGAACCTGAAGAACGGCACCCAGGGCACCCTGTCCGCGTTTGGCGCCGACAACACCTACACGGCCACCCTGACGTCCGCGGCGTCCCTCTTCCCGGCCGGCGCGAAAATGCGGGCGGTCGCCCTCCAGGGGTACTTTACCCAGACGGGCGTCGACATGGATGGAGTTGCTCCCCTCGACAACGTCGCCCGCCACACCCCGTCGGTCCAGAAAAACGTCACCAACGACGCCATTCGCCGCACCGTGGTAAAGAGCGGTTATAACGCCACAACCGGGGCTCCCGAGGGTTGCCTGGAATGCCACGAGATCTTCGAGGGGCACGGCGGGAACCGCGTCAACAACGTGCAGGTCTGCGTGATGTGCCACAACCCCAACCTGACCTCCAGCGCACGCACCGTTGACACGGCTACTCAAACCCTTCCTGCGGAACTCGTTGCAGCGCTTGGAAGCGATCCTCTGGCCTATCCGGAAGTTTCCAACAACTTCAAGGACCTGATCCACGGCATCCACTCGGCCTCCATTCGGGTCAACCCCTTCCAGGACATCCGCAACCGGGGTACCTCCGGGGTCTTCTACTACGACTGGAGCGAGGTGACCTACCCGGGCAACCCGAGGCACTGCACGAAGTGCCACAGCGGTGAGACCTACAAGGCCGATCTGGCGACCGGGGTCATGTTCTCCACCGCAAAAGTGACCACGGGGGTCTCGTCCGAGACCCGGACCCAAATCAATACAGTCCGCGGCACCGTGGCGAACAGCACCGACCTGGTCAACAGCCCGATCGTCGGGGCTTGCGGCATGTGCCACAATTCCGACACCGACAGAAGCCACTTTGTGCTGAACGGCGGCGACCTCAATTCGGTACGCGGGACGGCGGAGCTCACCCCGCCGACGCTGTCGGTCACGATGCCGGCACCGTAGGTAAGGAAGCAAGGATCCAACACCGAAAGCGAACCAGGTACGAGGACCCCGGCCCCTTTCAGGGCCGGGGTTTTTTTATTCCCCCATCGGACGGTCTACCGTCCCTTGAAGGCCGGCTTCCGCTTCGAAAGAAACGCCTTTTTCCCCTCGATCAGGTCTCTGCTCTCCATGCATTGACGGATGAGCTCCTCCGCTTCCTGCGCCTCCCCCGGCGGCAGTCCGCGGAACTCCATGCACATGGAAAGAATCCGCTTGGTGCCGCGGATGGAGAGCGGCGCGTTGTCCGTGATCTCCCGAGCCATTTCGTACGTCACCTGCTCCAGCTCCTCGGGGGGGCAGGCACGGTTGACAAGCCGCAGGTCCACGGCGCGGCGGGCGCTCACCTTGCGCGCGGTGTAGAAGAGCTCCTTGGTGGCGGGCAGGCCGATCACGTGGACAAACCGCATGAGCCCCGCCGGCCGGTAGATGATCCCGAGGCGGGCCGGGGTCATCCCGAAGGCCGCCTGGTCCGAGGCGATCCGGAGGTCGCAGGCGACCGCCAGTTCCAGGCCACCGCCGAAGGCAAACCCGTTGAGCATCCCGATCACCGGCGCCGGAAACGACTCCACCGCCCGGATCATGTCGTCGAAAGGGTTCGAGGAGAGGAGCACCTGCGCCTCGCCGGACCCCCCTGCGGGGATCGCCGTGATGTCGTACCCCGCACAAAACGCTTCCCGGCCTTCCCCCCGCAGGACGACGCACCGGACATCCGCGGTGGACAGTTCCTCGAAGGCCCGGCAGAGCTCCCCGAGGATCCGCAAATTCAGCGCATTCTTTTTCGCCGGGTTCGAGAGCGTGACGGTCGCCACCTTCCCGTCCCTGGCCACGATGACCTTTCCTCCCATGGTCCCTCCATTGTCCCCCTTGTCGGGGTATTCGTCCTTTTATAAGGAAAAGCGGGGCGTACCGCAATATGATAGTGGCGAGACGGTTGACATGCGGCAGAACCGTAAATATAATTTCAAAACGTTATTTTATAATTGCCTCACCCACGGGAAAGGAGGACACCGCGATGGCAAAGGAATACCCGAAGGAGGTCAAGGTCAAGGACGGGAGCACGGTGGTGCTGCGCCCCTTCGAAAAGAAGGACAAGGACGCTCTCTTTACCTTTTTCCAGCTGCTCCCGGAGTCCGACCGGCTGTTCCTCAAGGACAACGTCACGGACCCCGCCGTCATCGAGCGCTGGGCGGCCGAGTTGAACTACGAAAAGGTCTTCCCGCTCCTCGCGTGGAAGGGAAATGAAGTGGTGGCGGACGCCACGGTCCACAAGAACCTCGGCGGGTGGATGAAGCATGTCGGCACCATCCGGATCGTCGTCGCGGCGAGCTACCAGCGCAAAGGCCTCGGGGCCATTCTCGCGAACGAGCTGTTCCTCCACGCCCTCAAGTCCGGCCTGGAGAAGATCGTGGCGGAGATGATGGAGACCCAGCAGGGGGCGAAGAAAGTCTTCGAGAAGCTGGGGTTCAAGCAGGAGGCCGTGCTCCGGGGGCACGTGCGCGACCAGATCGGGGTCCGTCATGACCTGCTCGTCCTGACCAAGGACCTCGAGGAGTTCTGGGCGAACATCCAGACCCACGAGTACTTTTCCTATCCCACCCGCGAAATGGAGGGCTAAACCGCCTCCAGGACCGCGAGTGCGGCCGCCGCCCCGGATGCCGCCTTCTCGATGGCGCGCGCGGCCGGCGCATCCGGATTCCATGAGACGAGGGGGTGGCCCTCGTCCGAGGATTCCCGCAGCTCCACCTGCAGGGGGACCTCGCCGAGGAACCGGAGCCCCATCTGCCGGCAGGTCTCCTCCGCCCCGCCGTGGCCGAAGATCTCGCTCCTGCCCGCGCAGTGCGGGCACAGGAAGTAGCTCATGTTCTCGATCACGCCCAGGATGGGGATCCCCACCTTCTCGAACATCCGGACCGCCTTCTTCACGTCGATCAGCGCCAGGTCCTGCGGCGTCGTCACGATGATGGCCCCCGCGACCGGGGTCATCTGGACGAGGGAGAGCTGCACGTCCCCCGTGCCGGGGGGAAGGTCGATGACGAGGTAGTCCAGCTCCCCCCACTTCGTGCCGTGGAGGAACTGCTCCAGGGCCTTCATCAGCATCGGTCCCCGCCAGATGACGGGGGTGTCATCCTCCAGCATGAACCCGATGGAGAGCACCTTTATCCCGTTGTGCTCCGCGGGGAGGATCATCCCGTCCTCCCCCTTCAGCTGGTGACCTTTCAGGGACAGGAGCGTGGGGATCGAGGGGCCGTAGATGTCGGCGTCGAGCAGTCCCACGCGGGCTCCCGCCCGCTGCAGCGCCACCGCGATGTTCACGCTCATCGTGGACTTGCCGACCCCGCCCTTGCCCGACGCGACCGCCAGGATGTTCCGCACGCCGGGGACGGGGCGCCTCCCCTCCATCGGGTCTTTCGCGGCCCGCACGTCCGCGGAGACGCGCACGTCCACCGCGGAAACCCCGGAGATCGCCCTCACGGCGCCTTCGACCGCCGCCGCGATCTCCGACTTCTTCGGGCAGGCGGGAGTGGTCAGGACGAGATCGAGCGAGACCGTACCTTCCGACACCGCCACGTTGCGGATCATGTTCAGGGTCACCAGGTCCTTCCCCAACTCTGGATCCTGGACTTCCCTGAGAGCCGCAAGGACGGTTTCCTCCGTAACCGTCTTCGCCCGTTCCTTCTTTCCGAAAAGGCCCATTCCGATTCTCCTTGACGGTTTTCAATCCCACCCTATGCCTTGGGGGCTTCCTCCTACTTGACCCGCATCAAGCGCGGGATTTTTCCTGTGGAGCGCCCTTTCAGCTTCGATTATAGTCTCATCGATGTCCCCTTCCGCTCGCAAACAGATGGGCCGCGCGGCGGCCCTCATGATGGCGTCCGTTTTCCTGAGCCGCATCCTGGGGTACGCCCGCGACGCGGTCATCGCCTACCGGCACGGGGCGACCCCCGAAACCGACGCCTACTTCGTCGCCTTCACGATCCCCGATTTCCTCAACTACCTCCTTGCGGGCGGGGCCCTGTCGATCACGTTCATCCCGATCTTCTCGCGGTACCTCGCGGAGGGGAAGGAGCAGGAAGGATATCGTTCCTTCTCGACGATCGTCACCATCATGGGCGTCGCGATGCTCTTCACCGTGATCCTCGGGGAATTCCTCGCAGAACGTTTGATTCCCCTGATCGCCCCCGGGTTCCCGCCGGACCAGATCGCCCTCGCCGCAAGACTCACGCGGATCATCCTCCCCGCGCAGATCTTCTTCTACCTGGGAGGGCTGCTGATGGCCATCCAGTACGCCCGGAACCAGTTCTTCCTCCCCGCCACCGCCCCGCTGATCTACAATGCCGGGATCATCGCCGGGGGGCTTGCCCTGGGACCTTTCCTCGGGATGGCCGGATTCGCCTGGGGAGTCCTCATCGGCTCGTTCCTCGGGAACTTCGCCATTCAGCTCTACGGGGCGCGCAGGTCGGGCCTGGAATTTTCCCCGCGGCTCGACTTCGCCGATCCCGGGTTCCGGGAGTTCGTCCGGCTTTCGATCCCGATCATGCTCGGGTTCTCCCTGGTGGTCGTCGACGAGTGGATGACCCGGCTCTTCGGGTCGTTTCTCCTGGCGGGAGCGATCACCTGGCTCAACAACGCCCGCCGGCTGATGCAGGTGCCCATCGGCATCTTCGGCCAGGCGTCGGGGGTGGCCTCCTACCCGTTTCTCTCGGCGCAGGCCGCGCGCGGAGAAAGGGATGCGATGTGGGATACGCTGTCGGCGACGCTGCGGTGGGTCTTCTTCGTCTCCTGCGGAGTGGCCGC
>Ga0214473_10010295_pt1 | contig 11011 bp, 10 predicted proteins | sample RVTome_7_FD_203509 | JGI IMG/M metagenome (GOLD analysis project Ga0214473, IMG submission 203509) | Soil microbial communities from uranium-contaminated site in the Upper Colorado River Basin, Wyoming, United States - RVT98D197 | ecosystem: Environmental > Terrestrial > Soil > Contaminated >...
GGGGGGTTACTGATAAACGCTATCGGAAAAATTGCATTCGTAGACCTCACGAGCGGGGAAGTCCACATCGAGGATACCCCGGTCGAGCTCGTCCATCTCTTTCTCGGCGGGCGAGGGCTCAACATGTTTTACCTCTATTCTCTCCCCACAACTCCCTCATCTTCGGGGCCGGGCTCCTGACCGGGACGGCGAAGGGCATCCACCGCTCTCGAGGCGGGACGAGCTCCAAACTCTCTTCTCCGTATTGGCCAACAGGCCTTGACAGACAGGCGGAGCGGCCCTAGATTGGAGCGCTACCCCTTACTGACCCCTGGCTTGATCGCCTATCGGAACGGAGGGCCGGGAAGGGGTTTTTTATTCTCGATCCCGACGCGGAGCCGATGGCGTAGAGACGATGTTGAGAGGAAGACCCGGCTTAAAAGAGATTCATCCCTATATCCCGGGGAAACCGATATCGGAGGTCGCGAGGGAATACGGGATTCAATCGATCATCAAGCTGGCTTCAAACGAAAACCCTATGGGCCCGTCCCCTCTGGCGATCAAAGCGGCCGGAAAAGCCCTCAACGATGTCAACCGGTATCCGGATCCCGGAGGATATGAACTCCGCCGGAAGATCAGCCGCATGCTGGGTCTCCGGATGGAGGAAGTGATCCTCGGAAACGGTTCGGTCGAGATCGTCGAGCAGATCGCGGGGGCATTCCTCGACCCCGGCGATGAGGCGGTTGTCGGGGATCCGGCCTTCTCCAAGTACGATATCGCCACCCGGATCATGGGAGGACGGGTAGTCGCGGTCCCGCTCCGGGAGTGGACACACGACCTCGAGGCCATGGCCGACGCCGTCACCTCCCGAACCCGCCTGATCTTCATCCCCAATCCCAACAACCCGACCGGCACCATGGTCACCTCCGATGCGGTAGCGGCCTTCCTCGACCGTCTCCCCGGGGGGGTCATTGTGGTCTTCGACGAAGCGTACTATGAATATATTGAGCGGGAGGATTACCCCGACACCCTGGCCCGGGTTCGGGAGGGGAAGGACGTGATCGTCCTCCGGACCTTTTCCAAAATTTTCGGGCTCGCCGGCCTTCGGATCGGATACGGCCTGGCCAAAGAGGAGTTGATCCAGCCGCTGAACGTCGTTCGGGAGACTTTCAACACCAATTCGGTGGCGCAGGCCGCCGCCCTTGCCGCCCTCGACGATCGGGACCATGTCTTCCGGAGCCGGGAGAGCAACGAACAGGGCATGAAAGTCCTGGCCGACGGGCTCCATGCAATGGGGCTCGAATTCATCCCCTCGGTTGCGAACTTCGTCCTGGTCGATTTCGGTGTGGATGTCCGGGAGGTCTTCCAGGGGCTGTTGAAACGAGGCGTCATCGTCCGTCCCATGATTCCCTACAGGCTACCCACCATGGCCAGGGTGACGGTCGGAAAGGAAGGGGAGAACGAGCGCTTCCTCGATGCCCTGTCGGATTTGTTCCGTCGCGAGGGAAGGAGGTAGGTTTGCCGAAGATTGCGATCATCCCGGGGGATGGAATCGGTATCGACGTGACCGCGGAGGCGGTCAAGGTCCTTAGAACCCTTGATGAGCTCGCCGGACTCGGCCTCGATCTCGTGGAGTACGATCTGGGAGCCGAGCGCTATCTCAGGACCGGAGAGACGATGCCCGCGGAGACCTTGAACGAGCTCAGGGAGGATTACCAGGCGATCTTTCTGGGGGCACTCGGCGATCCCCGCGTACCGGACATGGCCCATGCCAAGGAGATCCTCCTCGGGCTCCGCTTCAAGCTCGACCTTTATGTCAATTACCGCCCCGTCAAGCTCCTCCACCGCGACCTCTGCCCGCTCAAGGACAAAACCGAAACGGATATCGATTTCGTCGTCTTTCGTGAGAACACGGAGGGGCTCTATGTCGGGATGGGAGGGATATTCAAGGGCGGGACTCCCGACGAGATCGCCGTTCAGGAAGATGTCAACACGCGGAAGGGTGTGGAACGGATCATCCGGCACGCCTTCGCGTTCGCCAAGGAAAAGGGCTTAGGCCGGGTGACGATGAGCGACAAGTCGAATGTCCTCCGGTTCGGGCACGACCTCTGGCAGCGGGTCTTCCGAGAGGTCGGTGAGGAATACCCCGGCATCGAGAAGCAGCACCTTTATGTCGACGCCCTGACGATGCAGATGATCAAACGCCCGGAGCAATTCGAGGTGATCGTGACATGCAACATGTTCGGGGATATCGTGACGGATCTGGGGGCTCAGCTCCAGGGAGGGATGGGACTCGCGGCCTCAGGGAACATCCATCCGGGCCGGGTCTCCATGTTCGAGCCGGTCCACGGCTCTGCCCCCAAGTACGCCGGCCAGGATAGCGCGAATCCTTTAGCGGCCATTCTGACCGTGCAACTCATGCTCGACCATCTCGGTTATGCCCCGGAGGCCAGGGCGATCGAGGAGAGCGTCCGAAGGGCCATCGCTGCAAAGTGCACGACGCGAGACCTCGGAGGCCGCCTCGGGACGAGAGCGGTCGGCGACTACATCTGTAAGTGCCTGGCCGAAATGGACATCGGCTGAGGCTGGAGAGGAGAAAATCATGGGAATGACCCTGGCTGAAAAGGTCATCGCCCATCATGCCCATCAGAGCGAGGTGAAGCCGGGGGACCTGGTCTTCGCCGAAGTCGATATCGTCCTGGGGACTGATGTGACGGTGCCGCTCGGCGTCAAGGTTTTCCGGGAGATGGGCGCAGAGAAGGTGCATGACCCCTCCCGTGTCGTCATGGTCCAGGATCACTTCGTCCCGGCCAAGGATATCCGGGCGGCGGAAATGTCCCAGATCATGCGGAACTTTGCCCGGGAACAGGGGATCGAACACTACTACGAGCTGGGCCGATCGGGGATCTGTCACGTGCTCCTCCCGGAAAGAGGCCACGTGAAACCCGGGGACCTGATCGTCGGCGCCGACTCCCACACCTGCACCTATGGCGCCCTCGGGGCCTTCGCCATCGGGGTAGGGAGCACCGACATGGCCGCGATCTGGGCGATCGGTGAAAACTGGATCCGGGTCCCGGAGTCGCTGCGGGTCATCCTGACCGGGGTACCGGGGGATTGGATCGTCGGGAAGGACATCATCCTCCATCTCCTGGGGAAGATCGGGATCGCGGGCGCCCTTTACCGCTGCGTCGAGTTCGGCGGTGACGCCATCGAGCGGCTCGGGGTGAGCGACCGGTTGACGATAGCCAATATGTGCGCGGAGCTCGGCGCCAAGACGGGGATCTTCCCGGCTGACCGCCGGGCCCTCGACTACCTCGGAGAGGTGGGTGTCGAAGGGGCATCCGAGCTTCATCCCGACCCGGACGCCCGTTACGTCGAGACCATACCGATCGATTGCGGCGTACTGGAGCCCCAGGTGGCAATCCCTTATCTCCCGAGCAATATCGTCCCGGTTTCGCAGTTGAAGGATGTCAAGCTTGATCAGGTCGTGATCGGCTCCTGCACGAACGGACGGATCGACGATATGCGGGTTGTCGCCCATTTCCTGAAAGGGCGTTCGGTACACCCCCAGACGCGCCTCCTCGTCATACCGGGGAGCCAGGACGTCCAGATCGGGATGGTCCGCGAGGGGATCGCCGAGGAAATCTTGAGGGCGGGCGGTGTCTTCGGACCTCCCACCTGCGGACCATGCATCGGGGGGCACATGGGGGTCCTAGCTCCCGGCGAGGTCGGGCTCTTCACCACGAGCCGGAACTTCAGGGGAAGATGCGGGCACCCAACGAGCCAGGTCTATCTCTCCAGCCCGGCCGTCGCCGCGGCGAGCGCCGTGGCCGGAAGGATTGTCGATCCGAGGAGCTTCGAATGACAAAGAGAAAGAAAATACTCGAGGGGCGGGCGTTGACCTTCGGGGATCACATCGATACCGACGTGATCATCCCGGCGCGTTACTGCACGTCGTATCAGGTGGAGGACCTCGCCCCGCACTGCATGGAGGGCGCCGACCCCGCGTTCGCCGGGAAGGTTCGGCCGGGCGATATCCTGGTGGCCGGGGAGAACTTCGGCTGCGGCAGCTCCCGGGAGAATGCCCCGATCGCGATCAAGGGGGCCGGAATCGCGGCCGTGGTCGCCAAGTCGTTCGCCCGGATCTTCTACCGGAATGCGATTAACATCGGCCTTCCCATCCTCGAGAGCCGGGAGATCGTCGATGAGACCCAGGAGGGGGATACGATCCGGGTCGATCTGGTATCGGGGATCATCGAGAACCGGACCCGTGGGGTCAAGGGGAAGGCCTCCCCGTTTCCGCCCCTCATGCGGGAGATCATAGAAATGGGGGGAATGGTTCCCTATATCCGAAAGCGCCTCGGCGGAAATGTCGGAGCAAGGAGAAAAACATAGATAAGGCGATGAGCTAAACAGTCCGGAGGTCATGATGGAGATCAAGAATGTCGGCGTCCTCGGGTGCGGATTGATGGGATCCGGGATCGCGCAGGTGGCCGCCCGGGCGGGCTATCCGACGGTGGTCCGTGAAGTGAGCCAGGATCTGCTCGACAAGGGGCTCAAGAGGATCGAGGGATTCCTCAAGAAGGGAGTCGAGAAGGGAAAGGTTACCCGGGAAGAGATGGCGAAAGCCCAGGGGAACATTAAGGGGACACTCAAGCTCGAGGATCTGGCAGGATCCGACATCGTCATCGAGGCGATCGTCGAGGACCTCGACATCAAGAACGAGGTCCTTCAGACCATCGACGGGATCTGTCCCCAGAAGACCATCTTCGCGACCAACACCTCTTCGCTCACGGTCACGGCGATGGCACGGGCAACCCGGCGTCCCGAGCGGGTGATCGGGCTACATTTCTTCAATCCGGTTCCGCTCATGAAGCTCGTCGAAGTCGTCCGGACGATCCTGACGGATGAGAATGCCTTCCAGGCTGCCTTCCGGTTCGTCAAGTCGCTGGGGAAGGAGCCGATCGCGGCGAAGGACAACTCGGGGTTCATCGTGAACCTCCTCCTCGTCCCCTATCTCCTGGATGCCATCCGCGCCCTCGAGCACGGCGTCGCTTCGGTCGAGGATATCGACAAGGGGATGCAGCTCGGGTGCGGATACCCGATGGGTCCCTTGACCCTCCTCGACTTCGTCGGGCTCGATACGACCTGCAGGATCGCCAACATCATGTTTGAGGAATATCGGGAGACGCGCTACGCGCCGCCGCCCCTCCTCCGAAAAATGGTGCTCGCCGGGTATTACGGCCGGAAATCGGGCAAAGGGTTCTACGACTACTCCGGCGAGAATCCCGTGCCGAGCGATTTCCTGGTGCTCGGCAGATGAGCACTCCGTCCGCGAAGTTATGCAGCGGGACACCGGGCTGATGGAGCGGGTCTTCCTCGGCGCCTCCGTCCGGACCATGGATCCGGAGATCCCTTGCGCCGATACGGTCATCGTCCGGGACAGGCAGATCGTTCAGGTGTGCCGATGGGGAGAGATGGATCCCGCGCCCGCACCCGGGACGGACCGGGAGGTCTATGATCTTCGGGGAATGGCCATCCTCCCGGGCTTCGTCGATGCTCATATCCATTTCACCCAGATGGTGTGGGAGCGGTCGCTGCTCGATTTCTCGAATGTGGGGAGCCTGGGCCAGCTACGCGACCGGTTGGCTAGCGCCCGGCGAGAGCGGGGCTCCGGTGAGTGGATCATCGGGAGAAGGATCAACCCCCTCCTCCTCGATGAGATCAGGGATGGCGGCGGTCGAATAGTAAGCGATGGATTGGGAGCGGGGCCGGTCATCCTCGGCACGGCGGACGGGCATACGGCCCTCCTCGACGCGAAGGGGGCGGAGATCCTCCATGCGGATCATGCCCTCGCCACTATTCCCGATCGATCGATCGAGCCGAATGGGGATTTCCTCGTCTTCAAGGAGGAGGCAGCCTCGGCCGCCTGGGAGTGGATCGAGACGAGGGAGAAGGCACTCGTCCCGGAGGCGATCGAAGATGGCCTCGACCTCCTCCACTCGCGGGGTATCACGGCGATCCACACGTTCGAGAGGATCAGGGATTGGCCGGCGCTGGGAGAGAACGGGGCGCGCCGGAGGGGGTTGCGGACCGCCGTCGGTATCTACGAAGCTGACCTCCCGGCCGTCATCTCTTCCGGGGGGAGACTCCCCGGAAATGAGCTCGCGCTGGGCGGGCTCAAGCTCTTCATCGACGGCACACTCGGGTCGAGGACGGCCCTCCTCTTCGAGCCCTGGGAGGGAGAAGCGCGCGGGAGCATGACCGCCCCACCGCCGGCACGGCACAGTGCGATCGTCCGCCGCGCAAGGCGGAATGGGATCGGCCTCTGCCTCCACGCGATCGGGGATCGGGCTGTCCGGGTCGCGCTGGATCTCCTCCAGGAGGCGGCAGGGGAGGGGGCGGGACCCACGGCAGACCGGATCGAGCACGTCCAACTCATCCACCCGGCCGATCTCGGCCGGTTCGGGGGGCTTGGGGTCATCGCCTCGGTCCAGCCGGCTCACATCATCGGGGACCGCCAACTGGCCGAAGCGGCCTGGGGGAGGCGGTGCCGGTGGGCATATCCCTATCGGAGCCTGATCAGGAGCGGCGCGCGCCTGGCTTTCGGGTCGGACGCGCCATACGGCGAGACAGACCCACTCCAGGCCATACGAATCGCGGTGACCCGGAGGGCCGGTGGGGGAGAGCCCTGGTACCCTGAGGAGAGGATATCCGTCGAGGAGGCTTTTACCGCCCATACGGTTAACGGGGCTGTGGCTTCGGGGTGGGAACGTGATGCCGGTCGACTAATAGCCGGCCTGCCGGCCGATATGGTCGTCCTCTCAAGGGATCCCTTCCGGTCCGAAACGGATCTCGAGAAGACCGAGGTGGTCGCCACGGTCGTCGGGGGTGAGGCGGTCTGGGGATTGGAGAAGCTGCCCAGATTCAATAGCTGAAAAATGTCCCTTTCGCGAGGAAACCCGATGAAATATGAGAACGTGAAATACGAGGTGAGGGACGGCATCGCCTACTGCACCATCAGCCGGCCGGATGTCCTGAACGCGCTCAACGTCCAGACCGTCCTCGAGATCATGGCCCTCTTCTCCAGGGCAAAGAGCGAAGAGGAAATCGGCGGCGTCATCCTGACGGGCGAGGGAGAGAAGGCGTTCGTGGCTGGTGCGGATATCGGCGAGCTCTCCATGCAGAAGTCGATCAGCGGGAAGGAGTTCGCCGTCCGTGGTCAGCAGGTCTTGAACTTCATCGAGGACCTGGGGAAACCGGTCATCGCGGCCGTTAACGGCTATGCCCTCGGGGGTGGCTGCGAGATCGCCATGGCGTGTCATATCCGGGTCGCCTCGGAATCGGCCAAGTTCGGTCAGCCCGAGGTCAATCTCGGGATCATCCCGGGCTATGGCGGGACCCAGCGGCTCCCCCGCCTCGTCGGTATGGGGCGGGCCATGGAGCTGATCCTGACCGGCGAGATCATCGACGCCCAGGAGGCCTATCGGATCGGGCTCGTCAACAAGGTCGTCCCGAAGAAAGAGCTCATCCCCACCTCCGAGGAGATCCTGAGGAAAATCATGTCCAAAGGACCGGTCGCGATCAAGCTCGCCATCGAGGCGGTAAGCCACGGGACGCGGATGCCGCTCTCCGAGGGGCTCCTCCTCGAGGCCGATCTGTTCGGGCTGACCTGCGGGACAGAGGACATGAAGGAAGGGACGAAGGCCTTCCTCGAGAAGCGGAAGGCCCACTTCAAGGGGAAATGACCGATCTGCGGGAGCGGCCAATCTCGGGGAAGCGCTGCGTTTCCCCCCTCGGTATGCCAGTTGACTCGAGAAACGCGGTATCGTTAGGGAGACAAACATGGAAGAGCAAGATCTGATATACGACTGGAACACGGCGAGCGCGGAGCGGTTCGTTCCGGCCAGGCCGATCGAGTTCGACGACGAGACCCTCCGGGATGGGCTCCAGTCACCTTCCGTCTTCGATCCGGAAATCGGGGACAAGGTGGAGATCCTCCATCTCATGGACGAACTGGGGATCCACATCGCCGACATCGGACTCCCGGGCGCGGGCCCGCGGGCGAGGGAGCATGTCCTGGCACTCGCCCGCGAGATCGCGGACAACCGGCTGAAGATCGCCGCGGACTGCGCCGCCCGGACCGTCAAGGAAGACATCACCCCCGTGATCGACATCTCTCAGAAGGTCGGTATCCCCATCGAGGTCTCGACCTTCATCGGATCGAGCCCGATCCGGCGATACGCCGAGGAGTGGACCCTCGACATGATGCTCCGGAAGACCGAGGAGGCAGTCACCTACGTGGTCGAGAATAACCTCCCGGTCATGTACGTGACCGAGGACACGACCCGTGCCGATCGGGAGACGATCCGCAGGCTCTACACGACGGCCATCGAATGCGGGGCGAGGAGGATCTGTGTCTGCGATACGGTGGGCCATGCGAACCCCCGCGGTGTGCGGAATCTCCTGACCTATGTCATGGAGGTCGTCAGGGGAACGGGCGAGGAGGTCAAGATCGACTGGCACGGTCACCGGGACCGGGGGCTTTCGGTCCCGAACACGATCGAGGCGATCGAGATGGGGGTCGACCGGGTGCACGGGACCGCCCTCGGTATCGGCGAGCGGGTCGGTAACGCGCCGATGGACCTCATCCTCGTTAACCTCCGCGTCCTCGGCTGGATCGACAACGACCTCACGGCGCTCCCCCGTTACTGCGAGGCGGTCGCGCGGGCTTGCCACGTCAAGATCCACGATAACTACCCCGTGATGGGGCGGGACGCCTTCCGGACCGCGACCGGCGTGCATGCCGCGGCGGTCATCAAGGCCCAGCGGAAGGGGGACGCCTGGCTGGCCGACCGGGTCTATTCGGGCGTGCCGGCGGGATTGGTGGGGAGGGAACAGGAGATCGACATCGGCCCGATGAGCGGGGAGTCGAACGTGATCTACTGGCTCCAGAAGCGGGGGATCGAGCCTACCCAGGAGGCCGTCCGGAAGGTGTTTCAGAAGGCGAAAAAGTCCGATCATATCCTGACCGATGAGGAGGTCTACCGTTCCCTGAAGGAGGAATAACATGGACGTTTTCAAGCCGAAGAAGCCGGAAGAATTCAAATTCAAGGAGATCCTCTACGAAAAGCGGGACTGGGTCGCCCGGGTCACCATCAACCGTCCCCAGAACTACAATGCCTACAGCACCCCCTGCCTGAAGGAGCTGGTCACCGCCTTCGAGGACGCCTCGTGGGACGATTCGATCGCCGTCCTCGTCCTGACCGGGGCAGGCGAGAAGGCCTTCTGCACGGGGGGGGACGTCAAGGAGTATGCGGCGGAGTACACCAAGCGCCCCCGTGATTACTGGAAGTACATGGGGCTCTTCCGGGCATACATCGAAGGGCTCCTCAACATGGGGAAACCGACCATCGCCCGGATCAACGGGATCGCCGTCGGTGGAGGGAACGAGACACAGATGGCCTGCGATCTCGCCATCATGGCCGATCATGCCTACCTGGGGCAGGTCGGGACGAATGTCGGGAGCGTCGCCTGCGGGGGCGCGACCCAGTTTCTCCCCATCATCGTCGGCGACCGGCGGGCCCGGGAGATGCTCTGGCTCAACGAGCGGATACCGGCGCAAAAGGCCCTCGAGTGGGGGCTCGTCAACCAGGTCGTCCCCTACGCGAAGCTTGACGAGGCGGTCGATGCGATGTGCCAGAAGCTGATCAATAAATTCCCGGAATGCATGCGTTACACCAAGCAGCAGACCAACTTCTGGAGGGATCTGGCCTGGTACGGCACGATCGGCCATGCGCGGGACTGGCTCTCGATCCACTATACCTCGTGGGAGCCCGCCGAGGGGATGAGCGCCTTCGTGGAGAAGCGTCCGGCCGAACATCTGAAACTCCGCCAGCGGGCCAAGGATGGCCGGTCGAGCGAGTTCATGTGGGGGCCATACGCCCGGGAGTGCAAGGCATGCGGGACCAAGGGGATCCCCGAGGAGTTCTCCTACTGCGGGAAGTGTGGGGAGAAGCTGTAGGACTACTGGCCGCTCTCTGCTGATAGTCGATTTAAAAAGGAGAGGAACATGGCGCTATCCGGAAAGGTAGCCATCGTGACCGGCGGGAGCATCGGGATCGGTGCGGCTATCGCGACTGAACTGGCCCGGCACGGGTCTCATATCGCCATCAATTACCGGAAACATCGGGAGGAGGCGGAGTCGGTGATCCGGAAGGCGGAGGAGCACGGTGTGGCGGGGATGGCCATTCAGGCCGATGTCGCGGCCTTCGCCGATGCCCAGCGGATGGTCGAGGAGGTCCACGCGAAGTTCGGCCGGCTCGATATCCTCGTCAACAACGCCGGCATCAACTGGGACGGTGTCGTCTGGAAGATGTCGGAAGATCAATGGGATCAGGTGATCGATGTCAACCTCAAGGGGTGCTTCAATTACACCCGCGCCGTCGCCCCCATCTTCCGGGAGCAGAAGTCCGGGAAGATCGTCAACATCACGTCGATCAACGGTCTCAGGGGGAAGTTCGGCCAGAGCAACTATTCCGCTTCCAAGGCCGGGATCATCGGGTTCACGAAGGCGGTGGCGAGGGAGCTCGGTAAGTCCAATGTCAATGTCAACGCCGTCGCACCGGGCCTGATCGAGACGGATATGATCAAATCGGCCCCCAAGGAGGTTCTCGACCAGGCACTCGCCGATATCCTCCTCGGTCGCATCGGAAAGCCGGAGGAAGTGGCCAGTGTCGTTGCTTTTCTATGCAGTGATGCGGCTCGGCACATTACAGGCGAGGTGATCAAGGTCGACGGCGGGCAATATCTCTAAAAAACAAGGCGTGATACTTGTATTTTAGGCAACCAGCTTTAAACCGAGGGTAGTCTGATGGAACAGAAAGATGTCGTCGTGATCAGCGCCGTTCGGACCCCGATGGGGAGGTTCGGCGGCACGCTCAAGGACGTGGCGACCTATGATCTGGGCGCCCACGCGATCCGGGCCGCCCTCGATCGTATCGGGACAGGCGGGAGTACGGTCAATGAAGTC
>Ga0214473_10010296_pt1 | contig 11010 bp, 11 predicted proteins | sample RVTome_7_FD_203509 | JGI IMG/M metagenome (GOLD analysis project Ga0214473, IMG submission 203509) | Soil microbial communities from uranium-contaminated site in the Upper Colorado River Basin, Wyoming, United States - RVT98D197 | ecosystem: Environmental > Terrestrial > Soil > Contaminated >...
AACCAAAAGTGGACACTCATCGAGCCAGCGGGAAGCGGTTTCTCAGCGAGTCGCCGCGCCAACTCGATCGTGCTGACCACGCCCGCGCCGTCGTCGTTGGCTTGCATGGGATGACAGGTATGCGCCTGCACAAGGAACTCGCCCGCTTCGGGATTCGCTCCACCTGCGGGGTGGACAACCGCCGTCGCGACTTTGAAACCCTGCTTCGGGTCAGTGATGAATTCAGATTTGATAAGCGCGTGATATTTTTTATCACGGGGAAGTTTGTCGAAGGTGTTTTTCGGCAGACAGAATCCCCAATCGCGTTCGTAGTATTTGAAAACCCACGGAACTGTGTGCGGACGTTTCTCATTGAAATACAAATGCGGCTGGAGTTCTTCGAACGAAAGCATTTTATCCACGGGCAAGGAATACGAGACAATGTGAAGCGGATTGTATTTGAAATCCACGATCCGTTCACCATTTTCGGTTTCCAGATACGCCTCGTGGACAACATAGCGCTCAGGCACTTTCCACGTCCAGACGGGAGTCAGCGGTGCGTAGGCCTCGATGGTGTAGTTCGATGAATCGGGCATATACGAGCCGACGATCTCCAACGTTTTGTCGTGATCATCGGAGGCGAGGGTGCGGTGCAGAGGGAAGAATTCTGCGAGAATGGATTTGAGGGAGGAGTAGGGTTTCATAAAGTTTTCTGCCACGGATTTCACGAATTATCAAGGAAAAACCAATTTTGAACCACTGAGACACCGAGAAAATTTTAGAACTCCGTGACTCCGTGACTCAGTATCTCCGTGGTTAGTGACTCGAGTTTTTCCAAAACATCAAAAAAATCCAGCAAATCTGTGTCAATCCGTGGCTAAGAATCCTTCTTCTCAATATAATACAACAAAGGCGGATCCCGCTTCATCTCACGCGCCGTGAACTCATACACTTCATTTGCCTTCATCAACTTCACATCCGCAATCAGCGGTTATAAAAACCAAACCCGTCTTCTTGTGAAAACGGGCTGGGAAATTACTCGACCTTTCTGATTCGGTGACGACCCTTCTCCACCACGAAAAATGATTTTGCCAGTTCATCTTCGCTGTACGTTTCAAGCACCTTTTTCAACTCAGCATGGACTTCATCCATATCCGAAGGCAGGATTCGCAAATAAATCACGCCCTTTCCCACGCCAAGCACAAACACAAGATTGCCGTAATCCCTGTCACGTGTGACAAAGATTCGTCCCTGCTCACCTGCGGCTTTCAGTAAATCCGAATCTTGCGCGCGGGATAATCCCAATTTGGAGGCAGTTGCGACATCGTACCCTTGCTCTCGCAGGAAATGCTCCGTGAGCGCGTACACATCCTGGTCAAGCAGGAATTTCATGCCGCCACCGAGGAGATGTGAATATCCTCAGCCGCCACAAGCGCAATCGCATACTGCATACAGGCTTGAACATCTTCCTTTTTCAAATCAGGGTAATAATCCTTGATGATCTGGTCAAAAGACAGGCCTTCATTGATCAGCTCAAGGACGTTCTGCACAGTAATGCGAGTCCCTTTGATGATGGGCTTGCCAAAATGGATTTGCGGGTTAACAATAATTCGTTCCATGGGTCACCTCTTGGTAATTTTATCACCGTAGGGGCAAGAAAATCCTGAGCGGAGACGAAGAACACCCTGCCCTATCTCGAAGCACCAGAAAACTCGTGCAAATCAGGGCGCGGAGCGTCCATGGCTAAGAATCCTTCTTCTCAATATAATACAACAAATGCGGATCGCGCTTCATCTCACGCGCCGTGAACTCATACACTTCATTTGCCTTCATCAACTTCACGTCTGCTTCGCCGATCTTCGCAGACTTGATGACGCCAGCCTTTTCCATCAACGCGCCCATCGGGTCCACTTCCGTGATTACGCCTTTATCAATATCCCTCACGAGCATCTCGAACGTATCGGTGTACGTGTTGCCGTTCTCATCCGTCACTTCGCCCGTGAACTGTTTCAGGAAACGATAATCCACGCCTTCCATTTGCTCGATATGATGAAAGAAAGTCATGCTGTTCGTATACGACAAACCGATCACCATGATCTTCCCATCTAGATCGCGCAGTTTGCCAAACACAGAATTGCGTTCATAACTGCTCTTATATCGCAGGCTTCCCAGCATCTCCGCGTGCTTTCCCAAAATCGCGAACGAATAAAACGGATGAAATACCCGTTTGGCGCGCGGGTCCACGCGCACCAGTTCCGTCAGCACACCCATCTTCGACGGCGTTGTCCGCAGATCCCACGGCACGCCCTTGTTGAAATCAAAATTGAACGTCGGCATGATCAGCGTCCCCTCCGCGCCGAGCGCCGTCTCCAGCGCGCGGATCACCGTCTGCGGTCCACCCTCCACTTCGCCAAACGATTTATACGAACTATGGACGAGCAGGGTATCCCCTTCTCCAACACCCAATCCGCGAAACCCTTCGACCAGTTTTTCAAATGTCAACATGGTATTCCTCCAGAATTCCAACTCTTCAACTTTCACCTACACTGACACACGCTTCGCTCCTAGCCGATAGTTGCCCCTCGCGCTGAGCGGAGGGACGGTGCTTGTCCGTCCCGCAGACGAAGCGCCCATGTTACAAGAAACTGCTCCATCACCGCCGCTTCGTCTGCGGGCTTCGCCCTCCGCTCAGCGCGATAGCACCTTCTCATACGCCTCAAGAAGTTTACCAAAATTCTTCTTCCAGTCCGCTTTTTGTTCTGCGGTCTTCCGTGCAGAATCACCGATCTTCTTGAACGACCGGCGACTTTTGATTGCATGCAATATCTTCTCTGCAAGATCATCCGCATCGCCGTCCCGGAATAACCAGCCGTTCTGGCCTTCGACGATCCATTCCCTGTTGCCGGGAATATCCGAAACCAGACAGGGCAAGCCACTGGCCAGCGCTTCCATCAACGAAACGGATGAACCGTCCACATGTGAGGGCGAAATGTAAATATCAGCCATGTGATACCAGCGCGGCAAATCGTTCTGGCGGACCTGTCCGCCAAAATGGATCCGATCCAGTGCACCGCCATTCAGGAAAATCTGACGAATATGTGCGCCCTGCGAGCCTCCGCCTAAAAGGATAAGATTTAGATCGGGCTTTGTCGCCGCCACTTGGACAAATGCCTTCGCCAGAACATCCACACCATAAATGGATTCCCATGTGCGATTGCAAAAAAGCGTGAACGTTTGAACGTTTGAACGTTTGAACGTTTTCCTGCTGAAATACTCAACATCCACCCCCCAGGGGAAAATTACTGTTCTCTCCGGATTCATCCCAAATGACACAGCCTTATCACGTGTGAATTGGGCATCGCTTGTGAAGAAGGCACTTCGTTTCAACGTATAACGCGTCACCCACTTCATCCATGAGTTATGGTCTGCATCCTGCACAAGGTCATATCCCCAGCACATTGTCAGAATCGGACGAAACCCGCTCAACGCCGCGATGAACGCGCAGGTTTGGATAGGGCCAGCATGTATTAGATCAGGTTTGATTTCATTTACAACACGTCGAAAGTCGAAAGTCAAACGTGGAAGTTGGCTCCATCGAAACTCCCGTTGGCCTCCAGCCCATAAGATTTGCTGAATATTCGAAGGCACAGGCCGATCTTCGGTCTGACGCTGATTAGCTTCCAACTTTAAATAGAATATTTCATGTTTCGTCTTCGATAATGAAGATAGAAACCGATAATCGTGAGGAGTGTAGTTTTTACTAAAAAAAATAATCTTCAAAGTTCAACGTTCCAAGTGTCAAGTTCCAGGTTTTATAAACGGCTTGCTGAGTTCGAACGACGCGGGTTTTTGAGAATGCCGTGTTTCAAACCGCCGATGAGCGCCTCGGTCTTTTTGGCTTGTTCGTAATAGGTTTTGAAAGTTTCCTCTTTGATGTATTCCACATCCAGCGCGGCGTAAAGAAGGAATTGAACCTCAAACGCCGAACGGCGGGCAGACCCAAGAAAACGAGCAAACTCTGCGGTGGATTCACAATCGAATCCCTCTGTAATATTGGCCATCGCAGAGACAGAGGCTCGCTGAATTTGGTCGCGCATACCAAAGTCTTTAGAAAATCATCCATCAAAACTTAACTTACATACCATTCTCACCAAAGTACGCGCTTCCTGCCAGGCAATCAAATCTTCAGACTTCGTAATGGATGTCATCGTAACCTCCACACCAAAACCTGGAACATGGAATGTGAAACTTGAAACTTATTACGCTCCCAAATCTGTCCAACGTAATTCTTTGCCCATTGGCATGTCAACCAAGGCCCTCGTTCCTATGACATCAGGAATTTCATGTGGTTTGATCGCACCGGGAGTTGCAGGGCGAAGGACATCAATCATCTCACGTGTGAATACTTCATCCGCTTTGATGTCACGCGCGGCGCGCAGGCAACGGCGCTGAACAACAGCAGTCTGCACTTCGTTCTCCGCGATGAACTTATCGGAGGAGCCAAGCGCGCGCTCGAGCAAACGCGTCTCTTCGACCATCCTGGCCCAGTTATCGGGATTCATCGCGAACTTGTGGTCAGGGCCTTCGCGCTCATTGCTATCCGTGAAGTGACGTTCGATGACGCGCGCTCCAAGGGTCACTGCGCCAAGAACCGGCGCGAGGGCATGAGTATGGTCAGAAAGTCCCAAAATGACATCCGGGAACATGGTCCCATATGTTTTCAGAACATTGACATGCAGATGATCGTAGTTATTCGGGCTGGCGGTGTAATTGGTATTGCACTGCATCAACACCAATTGCTTGTTGATCTTCAAAATCGCATGGACTGCCTTCTGCACTTCGCCAATTGTGGACGCTCCCGTGGCAACAAAGAACGGTTTGCCTTTGCTTGCCATGCGTTCCAGCGCTTCGATCCAGTCAATTTCGCCAGAGCCAGCCTTATAGACAGGCACATACTGATCAAGGAAATCAATCGCGCCAAAATCATACGGCGACGAGAAGTAATCAATGCCCACTTCATTACATTCCTCCACCAGGGTCATGGACCAGTCAAAAGGAATGGACGCGCCCTTATACACTTCAAGCACGGATTTCTTCCATGTAGCCTGGTGACTGACTTGTCCGCCGCTCATGGCTTTGAAGCCGTAATCCGAGACAATCTTAGGCGCGTCGAAGTTCTGGAATTTGGCGGCATCCGCTCCCGCTTCCTTCGCCAGGCGGATAAGCAGTTTCGCGCGTTCAAGGTCGCCATCGTGATTGGCGGCAATATCCGCGATGAAGTACGTTGGATGGTTCATGCCGATTGTTCGATTGCCAAACTTGATTTCCATTTTGTTCTCCGAAGAAAAGATTTTGGAGTGCAGAAACATTCTCCTGCAATCTGGACAGCAAGCTGCCCGACTCCAAAGTTAATTCGATCTGCCAATCATGCCCAAATGCGTATTTTTGAACGCGTCCGGATATTTCAAGCCATAACCAAATACACGGTCGAGGCTGGAGTGGCCGAGCAGGAGAGTCCCCGCAAACATCAGCCAGGGGATGGCAGTTAGGTATCCCAAAACATAAAGGGCAACCGCAAGCCCTTTGTGGTGGATCAGGTTATAAGTCCAGGAACCGAAGCGTGGATTCCACAAATAGCCGAGCATGCTCAGATCGGGAGCCAAAAACAAAAGCGCGTACCAGCCCCACCGGTAATCCAATCTGGAAAAAAGAAGGAGTGAAAGCCCAAACAGAAATAGTTCTTCAACTTTGAGCAGATTTTTCATGATATCTCCTCTACATACTTATCCTGTGGATAAATCGTGGTTTTCTGTGGATAAGTCGGGTGAAAAGGCTGTGGGCAAGTTGGATTCAGAGCCCAGCCTACTGTTGATAACTGCGGATTTTCTGTGGATAACCCTGTTGGTACTGTGTATAGAATTCATCCAGGCCAGTGGAAAACTTGTGGACTTCGTATCCCAAATCTGTGGATAGTTTGTGAATGGATAGCCGTAAATTGTGGGCACGGCGGGCGGTCAGCTCAGAGGAGAGAACTGATTTGGGATCGATCCGGCTTTCGCTAAGCCCGAACTTTCGTGCAATCTCAACCCCAAACTGGTACTTGCTCATCGGCTGCGGGCCAACCACGTGATACAAACCGCTTAGGCCCTTCTCCAGCATGGAAAGCAAAATCCGCGCGGTGTGATTGACGAACATCGGGCAAAAAACAACATCCGTGAAGCCATTCATATGTTTGCCTGCGCTCAGATTGTTGACGAAAAGCTCGCCAAGACTGCGCATGCCGTTAAGGCTCCAGCCATAAAAGTTGACGCGGGCGATAATCGCTTCAGAGTTGGCACTCTGCACGGCGCGTTCGCCATTGAGTTTGGTCTGTGAATATGTTCCGAGTGGATTCGGTTCATCTTCTTCCGTGTATAAATCCTTCTTTTCGCCGTCAAAGACCGCATCGGTGGAAATATGAACGAAGCGTATTCTTCGCTGAGCGCAAATCTTCGCCAATTCGCCCGGCATATCTGCGTTTAGAAGCCGCGCCCGCTCAGGGTACTCTTCACACTCCTCCAGGCTCGCGAGGGCGGCGCAATTGACCAGCCAGTCCGGTCGTGTCGAATCCAAAACGGAACCAATTGTGTTCCCTTGTAACGGGTCCGCCTTGAAGACTTGAAAGGGAGTGGACTTCAACCTGCCGCGATCCACGCCAATGACTTCGTGCCCGTGCATGGCTTCCAGGGCAAGGTTGATTCCGAGAAGTCCGCTAGCGCCAGTAATCAACAACTTCATGGTGTTCAGTACAAAAACAGACACGTAAACAGGCAGACAGGTACACACACAACTCGTTTACATGTATACCTGTTTACCTGCATACCTATCCCTCTAACTTTCCCTGCTCGAACAGCTCCTCAAACGGCGAGACAAATTCCTTGATGCCGTTGACGTCCAGCCATTCACTGTTGTTATCGCTGGAGTAATGGTAACCCTCGGGCAGTTCTTGGCCCTTTCCCTTCCACGAATAACCGAACCATATCGCCTCGGCAGGTTGAATGACGTACATCCTGTCCAGTTCTATGGTGTGGCGGGCTTCGTCAATGGAGATAAGGTATTCATGCAGTTTCTCGCCGGGCCGGATGCCGATGATATTGAGTTTCGCTGCAGGCGCGATGGCTTTGGCAAGGTCAGTCACTTTGGTGCTGGGGATTTTTGGCACAAAGACCTCGCCGCCTTCCATTTGTTCAATGCAATTAATAACGAAACGGACGCCCTGTTCAAGTGAAAGCCAGAAACGAGTCATGCGTTCATCCGTGATCGTGACCGTGCCGCCCGCGCGTTGCTTCAGGAATAATGGAACAACGGAACCGCGGCTCCCAACGACGTTCCCGTATCGGACGCACGAATATCTAGTCGCTGAACCCGCGGCATACGCATTGCTTTGAATAGTTAATTTCTCAGCCGCGAGCTTGGTCGCGCCATATAAATTCGCCGGGCTGACGGCCTTGTCCGTGCTGATCGTCATTACTTTCTTCACGCCCGCATCCAGGGCGGCTTCCAGCACATTGGCGGTGCCCATGATGTTCGTCTTGATGGCTTCCATCGGGTTGTACTCACAGGCAGGCACCTGTTTCAATGCCGCGGCATGGACAACAATATCCACGCCGTGCATGGCGCGCAAGAGTCGTTCCCGGTCGCGCACATCGCCGATGAAGTAGCGGAGTATGGGGTGGTTGAATCCATGCATCTGCATTTCGTGCTGCTTCAACTCATCACGGCTGAAGATGATAATCTTTCTGGGCGGTTTTTCCTCCAGCAGGGTTTTTGTAAACTTCTTGCCGAATGACCCTGTACCACCGGTGATGAGAACGACCTTATCTTTCCAATCCATGATTGCTCCTTTATTTGATGGCTTCAAACAAGCCCGAATCCTTTGATATCAAAATTTTCCCTTTTTCCTTGAGTTCTGTCTCCAACTCAGCGCGTATTTCAAGTAAAGTCTCTTGCAGAATCTCTGTTGAAAAGAAACTTGCATGGAAAAAGGCGATCAGGGGTTCAATTTCAGGCACATGCAAACTATCTCGATACCGAAGCATGTTTACTTGTGAAAAACAGGTGTTTAGTTGTTCAGCACCATTTTCAAGCGTGAACGAAATCGGCATCGGTTCAACAGATTTTCCTCCACTAGCTCGACGCAGCCACTCATTAAGTTCTTTCAGGTGTCCATAGCCAATTGTTGTGGCAATCAAGCGTCCGCCAGGTTTGAGAACACGATGGGCCTCTGCAATTGCTTTTGGACGATCTGGAACATGATACAACATATGATTGGCGACAACGGCGTCAAAGGTTTCATCTCCATAAGGTATTGATTGCGCGTCGATCTCTTCGAATTTGAAGGCGCGTCCGGTCACAACCAGATTTCGCCAGGCGGCATCCAGCATCCCTGAGGAAAAATCGCTGAGAGTGATTTTCCACCCCGTAGGAATTCGGTGTACGTTCTCCTTCCACAACAGGGCGTGACCGCATCCCAGTTCCAAAATTCTCGCATGGCCGGGCAATTTTGCCAGCGTATCGAAGACCCATTTGAACCAACCGTAAGAGTTCGTGCTGAAACGTTGATGGATCACCACGCGCGCATCGAGATTGGTTGAATCTCGATACTGGTCGGTCTTGAGATATTGCTGGTCAGTGAATTTCGACATGATTATTTTTCGATCACGATCAACGGATACTGGCCATTCTCACCGAAGAAACGCGGGAAACGCTCTTCAAGCCAGAAAATCAAGTGCAAACAGGCTGTTCCACCAAGGTGCGGACGCACGAACCAGCGCATGAAACGCGGGCTGAGACTGCGCCACGGATAGATCTTAAACGCCACGGCATCTTTCAATTCCTTTTTCAACCAGCGCGGGGTCATCTTTTCAACGAAAGTTCCAGCCTGGTTTTCCTCTGCAACCCAATCTTTTTTCTTTTTTGCAGAACGACCCGTGAAGAATCGTCCCAGCAGAATAAAGGGCTCAACCATGCGCATGAGCAGAGGATTGTGCCAGCCGTTGATCACTACAGCAGATTTTCCTGTTTTCAAAACACGGTTCAACTCAAGATAGGCATGCCTGTGTTCGCTTAACGGCAGGTGATGGATCGTGTGCATGGATACAACACCGTCAAAGACATCCGGCTTGAACGGAAGGTTCGCGATATCGGCTACAACAAACAATCCCTTATCGCCAAGTCGGTTACGCGCTTCCTGCAAGGCAGTGATGGAAATATCCGCGCACAGGCGATAACGATAGTTTTCAGAATAGGTCAGATATTCTGGCCACTGTACGGGGCCGGAACCCGCGTCGAGCAGGATGTCACCATTTGAGGCGAGGTGCCGCTTCACGCGCATGTGGCATTTATGGATGTACTCGCGCGAAACCGGGCGCAAATCTTCATAGCGGGCATTCTGATACAGGCCATCGCCGACCTGTGACCAGCCGATCCGGTCATAAAATTCGCGCACCTGTTGTTTGGTGTTGTCCATTGTTACTCCCCTCTCCCATTTTGGGAGAGGGATGGGGTGAGGATCATTTCCATGTAAACGGCTCACCAACCAGAAACTTAAACGTATCTTCAAACTGTGCCATGCCTTCTTCACTCAAAACTTTATCCAAAGGCCAGACTTCAAGATCATCCCAGAAATTCATCAGGCGCCAGGGGAACGGTCTCGGGTATTCAAAGAAAAAGCGATAGGCATAATTCCATGCGTTGGCGACCTGCTCTTCACTCAAACGATGGGCAGGCAGATCGGATAAGACATTTTCGAGCGCGGCAAAATATTCATCCCATGTGTTTGGGTCAATCGTAAAACCGCGGCCGCGGTAATGCGTTTGTCCGCATGAGATCACGGGAATTCCATTCATGGCAGTTTCAACGCCGACCGTTGTCGTGTAAGCCAGTCCCAAATCCGCGATCTCGATCAGGTCGTATGTATTCACATTATCCAGCGCGCCGATCAAATGGATGTGCCCTGGGATTTCCGGCAACGCTTCACGCACAACCGTTCCCATGGATTTCGCCTGTGGGACAAGTTTCTCACCGGGATGCACGCGGATCACAAACTGGACGCCCGGCCTGCTTGCAGAAAACTGGACCGTGCGCGTGATCCATTCGCTCATCGATTCGGCGAAGATGTTCCTGCCCAATGTCAGGCTGTCGCCCAACACGTTCGCGGCCAGCAAAACAACAGGGCGCTCATCGAGACCCAATACTTTACGAGTTTCATCCGCTCCCTGCGAAGAGACGTATTGCCACAGTCGTTTGGATTTTCCCCAGACACGCGCGCCGCGCCGTGCATTTTCAAGATCTGCAAGGCGTTCGTACATTTCATCGGTCATTGGCAGTTTGCAACGCGCCTCGACGAGATAATCTGTGTCCTGTCTCATAATGGATGTGTTCTGCGCAAGCCAGATCTGCTCGCGCTGGTCATTGAATTCAAATGTAACAGCCGGGATACCAAGATAGCGCGCAACACGAAAAACAATACCCATTTCCAGGATCAAGCCATTTGGGATGAGAACTACGTCAGGCCTGTTCGTCTGCATCCACTCGAGCGCGGCGAGCGCGGCGAACGTATTGCGCTTTACGCGCAGGTCGTATAATGCGCGGTCTTTGGGGGAGTCCATGTTCACTTCTTCGCGCATAAGCGTGTATTGAGCGTCCCATAGGGAGACCTCTTCCACGTCGGCTTTGAGGGCAGCTGGTAAAACGGAAGCAGGCTTGGGGCGTTGTCCTGCGACCAAAGCGAGTGTCGAAGGATCCAAGAGAGAGGCGTGCTCAACCAGTGGAGCCAGCGCGGAGAGGGCACTGAGTGCATCCCGCGTGTGAAGCACACGCTGTCGTTGAGTCAGTTTATCCATTTCCTTGTGCCATTCGGAGTATGGCAGGGTCAATAATGTAACCTTGTGACCCAGCCCCGCCAGCGTAAGGGAGATATAAGCAGCTTGCTCGATCCAATAATGGAGCGTTGCAAAGAGGAGGATCTCTTTGCCGGGTTTTGCTTTTCGT
>Ga0214473_10010297_pt1 | contig 11010 bp, 9 predicted proteins | sample RVTome_7_FD_203509 | JGI IMG/M metagenome (GOLD analysis project Ga0214473, IMG submission 203509) | Soil microbial communities from uranium-contaminated site in the Upper Colorado River Basin, Wyoming, United States - RVT98D197 | ecosystem: Environmental > Terrestrial > Soil > Contaminated >...
CGTTCTTCATCACTCGCCCGCCGGATTTGAAGCTCTCGCCCAAACCGTTGATGGCCTTGATTCCCAAGATATGGTCACGCGCGGCGCCGGCGCGGATGCGGCGGCTGCCGGAAATGTTGGTGGCGAAGACGCCGCCGATTGAAGCCTGCTCCCGGTCGCCGCCGAGCACGGCGCCGAGATCGACCGGCTCGAAGGCAAGCTCCTGGTCGTGATCGGCGAGCACTTGCTCGATTTCGGCAAGCGGCGTGCCGCTTTGCGCGGAAAGCACAAGCTCGGTCGGCTCGTAGAGGGAGATGCCGGAGAGCCCTTCGGTGCTCACCACGCCTCCGGCCTGGACCGCTCGGCCGACTTCATGCTTGGAGCCACGCCCTCTCACCTCGAAGGGCGTCTTGGCGCTCGCGGCCCCGGCCACGAGGTCGCTGAGCTCCTCCGGCGAGTTCGGCGAGCGGAAGCCAAAGCGGATGCTCACTGCGGCGGACCTTCTTCAAGCGGGAAAACTTTACCGGGATTGAGCAGCGACAGTGGATCGAACGCTGCCCTCACCCGCTTTTGTTGGGCGAGGTCCAGGGGCGAAAATTGCAGCGGCATCAGGTCGCGCTTCTCGATGCCCACGCCATGCTCGCCGGTGAGACAGCCGCCAAGCTCGACGCAAAGTCTCAGGATTTCGGCGCCGCAGAGCTCGGCGCGCTCAAGTTCGATCGGATCGTTGGCGTTATAAAGAATGAGCGGATGCAGATTGCCGTCACCGGCGTGGAAGATATTGGCGACGTCGAAATGGTATTGCTTGCAAATGCGGGAGACCTCGCTCAGGGCTTTCGGCAATTTGGAGAGCGGAATCACCCCGTCCATGCAGTAATAGTCGGAGATCTGGCCGATGGCGCCGAACGCGGCCTTGCGGCCTTTCCAGATCGCGGCGCTCTCGGCTTCGCTCTGGCTGACCTTGATCACCAGCGGACGATAGCGCTCGGCGATCTCGGCAACGGTTTCGAGCAGCGCGTCGATCTCCTCTTCGGCGCCCTCGACCTCGACGATCAGCAGCGCCTCGACGTCGAGCGGATAGCCGGCATGCGCGAAGTTCTCGCAGACATGGATAGCGGGTCGGTCCATGAATTCGATGGCGACCGGAATGATGCCTGCGGCGATGATGCCGGCGACGCAGGCGCCTGCGGCCTCAGCCGAGTCGAAGCCGAGCAGCATCGGCCTTGAGGCCTCAGGGCGTTTGATGAGCTTTACCGTGGCTTCGGTGACGATGCCGAACTGACCTTCGGAGCCGGTGATCAGACTCAAAAAATCGTAACCCTGGGCATCGAGATAGTCGCCGCCGATATCCAGGATCTCGCCGTCCATCAGCACGATGCGCACGCCTTGCAGATTGTGCACGGTCACGCCGTACTTCAAACAGCGCGCGCCGCCGGCATTGGTCGCGATATTGCCGGCGATCGTGCAAGCGAGCTGGCTCGACGGATCGGGCGCATAGAAGAAGCCTTGCGCGGCGACGGCTTGCGAGATGCCGATATTGGTGATGCCGGCTTCGACGCGGGCGACGCGATTGACGGGATCCACATCGAGCACACGGTTCATGCGGGAGATGCCGAGCACGATCGAGTCTTGCAGCGGCAAGGCGCCGCCGCAGAGCGAGGTGCCCGCGCCTCTTGGCACGACCTTGACGTGATGCTGATGGCAGTAGCGCAGGATCCTGCTCACCTCCTCCGTGGTGCTCGGCAGCAGAACCGCGAGCGGCACGCCACGATAGGCGGTCAGCGCATCGGATTCATAGGTGCGGCGCCCTTGGGCGTCGGCGATCAGCAGGGTTTCCGGCACGAGCTTGTGCAAGTCCCTGATAATGTCGTCGCGGCGCGAGAGCACCGCTTGATCGGGTTTGGGAAGCGCAATCAAGGACATGCCGCCAGGCCCCGTGGTTACACAATTAACTACAGTCTTTCGCACGCGCGCCCGTAAGGGGCAATATCCGCCTCGAATTTCAATTGCTTGCCGAGGTCATAACCCGTGGCCACAGAATGTCGCAGCTTCCCACCTTTGAACGATTTTCGGCTCTCTGCTAAGCCATTCGGGGCGTCGGAAGAACGCTTCACAATAGGGAGGATGAGATGAGGAAATTCGCGATTCTTATGCTTGCCGGGGTCTCGCTCGCGGCCTTTGGCGGAGAGGCGCTTGCCGAAGGCGATGCCGCCAAGGGCAAGGCGGCGTACGCCAAATGCGCCATCTGCCACCAGATCGGCGAAGGCGCCAAGACCTTGGTGGGGCCGCAGCTTAATGGAATCGTGGGGCGGAAGGCCGCCTCGGTCGCCGACTATACGCTGTATTCGGCCGGCATGAAAAAGCTCGGCGCGGAAGGCTTCACCTGGACCGACGAGAATATGGACAAATGGATCGCGGATCCGAAGGCAATGATCGCCGACTCACCGATGGCGCTGGCCTTCCCGGGCATCCCCGATGCCGCCGAGCGGGCCGATATCATCGCTTATCTGAAGGACCCGAAATAATCGTCCGCTCCGAGCCAACCGTTTAGGGCGCGGCTGGAGCGAGGTTTGAACGCGGGGACTTGGCGCGAAAGGTTTCGAGGTCGTCGAGCACCTCCTTGAAGAAGGCGTCCTGCTCGCCCTCTTCCCTGGAGATCTCGACCCAGGCCGCTCGGAAGGCATCCAACGCATCTTGCGGCAAAGGCAGGATGCGGACGCCGTCTTTGGTGGCAAGCTCGGCGAGAGCCTCGCGCTGAAGCTTCGCGCTCGAGGCGAGCGTAGTGAGCATGCTTGCTTTGCAGGCGGTCTCGATCAACGTTTGCTGCTGTGCGCTCAACGCCGCCCATTTGTCATTGTTGATCACAAGCTCAAGCACGGTCTCGGGTTGGTGCCAGCCCGGCGCGTAGATCAGCTTGACATGCGACTGCAAATCCTGCCGGCGGTCCGCTGCAGGCGGATAGAGTTCGGCCGCATCGATCTGTTTCTTGTCGAAGGCCTCGGTCAAGGTGCCGCCCGGAACCAGCACGGTCGTGGCGCCGGCGCGCGACATGACGCGGCCACCGAGACCGAAGATGCGCATGCGTAAGCCCTTGATGTCATCCTTGATGAGGATCTCCTTGGCAAACCAGCCGGCGGTTTCGGCTCCGCCAAAGGCGCAAGGGATAACGTGAACCTTGTAGCCGCCCTGGTCATACATCTGTTGATAGAGCTTGAGACCGTTACCGGCATAAAACCACTCGATATAGCCCGTGGCGTCGAGCCCGAAGGGGAACCCGGAAAAGAGCGAAGCGGCCGACATCTTGGCGCCCCAGAAGCTTGCGGTCGAGAAGCCCGCGTTGACGGTCCCTTGCGAGACCTTCTCCAAGATCTCCTGAGGTTGTGCCACCTCGCCGGGCTGCTTCAAATCGAGCTCAAGGTTGTCATTGGAGAGCAGCTTGATGGCCTTGGCGAGGTCGAGCGCCGGCTCGCCGAGCCCAGGCAGATGCGAGCCATAAACCATCGATGTCACGAGACGGATGGCGTCGGCGCGCGCGGTTCCGGCTAGCAATAGCAAGAACAACATCGCCGCTATGGCGGGAGCGATCGGCTTCTGCATTCTTGGGTCCGTCCCAAACGTTCCGAGGTTCTCGATTCAGGCGCTCAGTGCTACTCCTCTATCGTCAGCAGGAAGGGTCGAGCAAGGGGACATGACCGAAGTTTTGACACGCGAGGCTCCGCTTGTCGGCCTGTTCGTGACCTGTCTCGTCGATTTGTTCCGGCCTTCTATTGGCTTCGCCGCAATCAAATTGCTCGAGGACGGCGGCGCGAGGGTCGAAGTCCCCCTCACCCAGACCTGTTGCGGGCAGCCTGCCTTCAATTCGGGAGATCGGGCAGACGCTCAAGCGATTGCGCGGCAGGTTGTCGATGTTTTCGAGGCGTTCGATTATGTCGTGGCGCCGTCCGGGTCCTGCGCCGGCATGCTGAGGCTGCATTACCCGGCGCTCCTAGCCGACAATCCGGCCTATGCCGAGCGCGCCAAGGCTCTCGCCGAAAAGAGTTATGAGCTCACGAGATTTCTGGTCGATGTACTTCACGTGGAGGGGGTCGATGCAACCTACGCGGCCCGAGTCACCTATCACGATTCTTGCGCCAGCTTGCGGGAGACAGGATCTGGCTGGTCGGCGCGAACGCTGCTTCGCAGCGTCCGGGGAATCGATCTGGTCGAACTGGCGGATAGCGAGGCTTGCTGTGGCTTTGGCGGCACGTTCTCGGTGAAATATCCCGGCATTTCGTCTGCGATTGCCGAGGCCAAGACGCGGGCTATCGCGGAGACAGGCGCGAGCTGTGTGGTGGCTTGCGATCTCGGCTGCCTGATGCAGATCGCGGGCAAGTTCACGCGCGAGGCAAAGAAGGTCCAAGTGCGCCATATCGCCGAGTTGTTGGCCGACATGGTCGAGACGCCGCCGATCGGCGGGGAGCGGATTTAGGCATGACGGCGCTCTCTCCCGACTTCAAAGCAAATGCGGCGAAAGCCTTGGCTAACGCCGACCTGCAGCGCGCGCTGCTCAATGTCAAGCGCGGCTTCGTAATGAAACGGGCGTCGGCCAAGGCAAGGCTTCCTGAGTTCGATCGTCTTCGCAATGAGGCGCGCGCGATCAAGCTACACACGCTTTCGCATCTCGATCTCTATCTCGAATACTACGAGCGGAAAGTCGCCGAGAGTGGCGGCCACGTCCATTTCGCTCCTACGGCAGAGGATGCGCGCGAGATTATCCTCAAGCTCTGCCGCGACGCTGGCGCCAAACTCGTCACCAAGGGCAAGTCGATGGTGTCGGAGGAGATCGGGCTCAATGCCTGCCTGGAAGCCGCCGGCATCGAGGCTGTCGAAACCGATCTCGGCGAATATATCGCGCAGATGCGGAAAGAAGCGCCGAGCCACCTCATCGCGCCGATCATCCATCTCAATAAAGAGACCATCGCGGAAGATTTCCGGCTTGCGCATGTGGGTCTGCCCTCGGACCGAACCCTTGCAAGCGCCGCCGATCTGGTCGCCGAGGCGCGCACGGTGCTGCGGCGGAAATTCGTCAGCGCCGACGTCGGCATCACCGGGGCCAATTTGCTCATAGCCGAGACTGGCACGTCGGTGGTCGTGACCAATGAGGGCAATGCCGACCTGACACAGGCGCTGCCGAAGATGCATATCGTCATCGCCTCGATCGAGAAACTCGTGCCGACGCTGGAAGATGCCTGCACGATTTTGCGGCTGCTCGCCCGGTCGGCCACCGGCCAGGAGATCACCACGTACACGACGTTCTCCACCGGTCCGCGGCGCGAAGGCGACGCCGACGGCCCGCGCGCCTATCACGTGGTTCTCCTCGACAATGGGCGGAGCGAGATGCTCGGCGGAAGTTTCAACGACATGCTCTCCTGCATTCGCTGCGGCGCCTGCCTCAATCATTGCCCGGTCTATACGACGATCGGCGGACATGCTTATGGCTCGCTCTATACCGGACCGATGGGCGCGGTGTTGACGCCGGCTCTGCTCGGGATCGACCACGCGCGGGACTTGCCCAATGCGTCGAGCCTGTGCGGACGCTGCGAGGACGTGTGCCCGGTGCGCATTCCTCTGCCGTCGATGTTGCGGGCTTGGCGGGAACGCGACTTCGCACGCGGCAATCCATCGCTCACGGAACGAATGGCGCTTAAGCTCTGGGTCTATGCCGCGAAGCGGCCTCGCCTCTATCATACGTTGTCCGGCGCGATCATTAAGATGCTTGCCGCGCTCGCCGGCAGAACGGGAAGGCTAAGGCGGCTCCCCTTCGCCTCCGCTTGGACTCGCGGTCGCGACCTGCCGGCGCCGCAAGGCAAGACCTTTCACCAGCTCTACGCAAAAAGGAGCCGAGGGTGAGCGTATCGGAAGTGAACAGGACAAAGGTGCTCGACCGCATCAGAGATGCACTCGGCGCCGACGCCCCCGATATGTGGCGTCAGGTGGATGTGCGCCATCGACTGGTGACCCATCCGAGCGGAACCATCCCTGCCCGCTCTCTCGGCAATCACGAAGCCTGTCTCACGCTCTTCAGCGGCATGTTGTCGAGTCAAGGCGCGGACGTCGCTCGTGTCCATGATCCGGAAGGTATCGTCAAAGCCATTGCGGCCTATTTGGCCAAGTTCGAACTTTCCACCGAACTCCGCATCAGCGAGGAACCGGTGCTCGTCACCCTGCCCTGGCTGCTCGCCCCTCGGCTCAAACAGATTTACGGAGAGCCCTCAGCTGCGGACAAGATCGGCCTCTCAAGGGCGATTGCGGGCGTCGCGGAAACCGGGACTCTGTTCTTGGTCTCGGGCGCCGGCAATCCGACCAGCCTGAATTTCCTTCCCGAAACACATATCGTCATAGTGGATGAAGGCGATATCGTCGGTTCCTACGAACAGGCCTGGGACAATTTGCGGGGGCTTTATGGGGAAGGCACGCTGCCCCGGACGGTCAATTGGATCAGCGGGCCGTCGCGCACCGCCGATATCGAGCAGACCATCATCCGGGGGGCGCATGGCCCAAAATGCCTGTTCGTGGTCATTTTGGACGAGCAAGGGCCCTGAGGGCCAAGGCTTTGCGGGCTTGAGCTGCCACCCCTGCAATTGCTTCCGTTGGCGCCAAGCTTCGGATATGGTGCATCGCACGCTGATTAATACTTGTTGCGCAACGACTTCCGGGGGTTCGGTCTCTTGGGGACGGGTCTAGGCCGGCCGGCAGGCCGAGTAGCCGTTTGGCTTATCGAGCGTCCGCGCTGGTTTAAGCGGATATTCCTCATGGCCAATGACATGGCGATGCTCAGCATCGCCTTGTGGGCCGCTTATTCCTTGCGCCTCAGCCATGCCTATGTGCCCGACTCGATGACGATGTGGGCGCTGATGGCGGCGGCACCCTTGATCGGCGTCATCACCTTCCATATGCGCGGGCTGTACAAGCTCGTCACGCGCTTCATCGGGCCATCCGGCACGACGCGGATCTATATTGCCGTCATCATCGCCGTGCTGATCTGGGCGCTCGTCGTCTTGATGAGCGGGGTGAAGGGACATCCGCGTTCGGTGGTGGTGATCTACGGATTGATCGCCGCCGGTCTCATCCGCGTCAGCCGGCAATGGGCGGCGGCGCTGCTGCTCCATGTCGCCCCCCAACACAAGCCGGTGAGCTTCGACGAGCGCAAGAACGTTATCATCTACGGCACCGGCGCGATGGGCATTCAGTTGCTCCGCGCGCTGAACGAGACCGGGCAATATCGGACCGTCGCCTTCATCGACAACGACCCCTCGCTCGCTGGCCAGGTCGTGCACGGGGTCAAGGTGGTGCGGCCGAACAAGATCGCCAAGGTGATCAGCCATGAGAATGTCAAAGAGGTGATGCTGGCGCTGCCGTCAACGCTCCGCAGCGAGCGGCGCGCCGCGATCAAGGCGCTGGAACCCTATCCGGTGCAGGTGAAGACGCTGCCGGCACTCGAAGAGATTGCGTCTGGACGCGTGGAGGTGAGCGATCTCAGGCCGATCGATGTCGAAGACCTTTTGGGGCGCGATCCGGTGGCGCCGGACAATGAGCTTCTGGTCGCGCATGTCCGCGACAAGGTGGTGCTAATCACCGGCGCCGGAGGTTCGATCGGGTCGGAGCTCACGCGCCAACTTTTGATGCTCGGGCCGAAAACGCTGGTGCTGTTCGAGCTGTCGGAAGTGGCGCTCTACGAGATCGAGATGGAGATCGAGGAATTCCTCGACCGGCACAACAAACAGCCTGGCGCCGTCGCGCTCGCCAAGACTGAGATCGTCCCGGTGCTCGGTTCGGTGCTCGACCGCAAGCTGGTGGCGCGGACGATTCGCAATTTCGGGGTCGAGGTGATCTATCACGCCGCCGCCTATAAGCATGTCCCCATTGTCGAGATGAACCCGTTTGCGGGTGTGCAAAACAACACGTTCGGCACGCTGGTGTTGGCCGACGTGGCCAAGGAGCTCGGCGTGGAGCGCTTCGTGCTCGTTTCCAGCGACAAGGCCGTGCGCCCCACCAGTGTGATGGGCGCCAGCAAGCGGCTCGCCGAGCTCATCCTGCAAGCGCTGGCGCTTCAGGCCAAGCATCGCACTGTGTTCACCATGGTGCGCTTCGGCAATGTGCTCGATTCGTCTGGCTCGGTCGTGCGGCGCTTCCGCACCCAGATCAAGAATGGCGGCCCGGTGACCGTCACGCATAAGGACATCATCCGCTATTTCATGTCGATTCCGGAGGCGGCTCAGCTCGTGATCCAGGCTGGCGCCATGGCGACCGGTGGCGAGGTGTTCGTGCTCGACATGGGAACGCCGGTGAAGATCGACGATCTCGCCCGCACCATGATCAAGCTGTCCGGCCTCGAAGTGCGCGACGAGGAGAATCCAGAGGGCGATGTGGAGATCGAATATGTCGGCTTGCGGCGCGGTGAGAAGCTGTTCGAGGAGCTTCTGATCGGCGAAAACACCACCGAGACGACGCATCCTCGAATCTTCAAGAATTCCGAGCCGGTGATGACCTACGAGGATCTCGTCGCCGCCCTGGAGCGCCTCGACGAGGCCATTCAGAAATCCGACGATGCCGAGCTGCAAGACATGCTCCGCGCCACCGTCGAAGGCTATGCGCCGGGCGGCACCGGCCACCAAATTTCGTCGAAGGACGAGTGGCAGCCGATTTCCCGCACCTTGCATTAGGCGATATCTTCAATGCACGTCGCGTTAGCGGTCGCAATTCTGACAGTCAGCGCCGCTCTCACCATCGTTCTCCTCCTCGCCGTCGAGCCCCTGCTCGTTCGCCACGTGATGGCGACGCCGAATTCGCGTTCCTCGCACGCGGTCCCCACACCGCAAGGCGGAGGCATCGCGGTGATGCTTGCGGTGATTGTGGTTTGCGCTGCGGTCCTGCTGAATGTGCCCGGCATTCCTGATCGCATTTCGTTGCTGCAGGTCCTCGTGGCGGCATTCGGTCTTAGTCTGCTCGGGCTTGCGGACGACGCGCGTGCCCTGTCAGTGCCAGGGCGGTTCATTGGACAGGGTCTGGCGGCGTTGATCGTGATTTTCAGCCTGCCGCCGGGATTGGCCTTCTTTCCCGATTTTCTTCCGCTTGCGGTCGAGCGGGCGCTGCTTGCTATCGGCATCGTCTATCTCGTCAATGCGGTGAATTTTCTCGACGGCATCGACATGATCACGATGGCGCAAGTTGTGCCGATGACGCTCGGCGCGGCGATTCTCACCTTGCTTGGCCATTTGCCGATCTCAGCGGGGGTCCTCGCGCTTGCCCTTCTCGGGGGCATGGTCGGCTTCTTTCCCTTCAACAAACACAAGGCCAAGCTTTTTCTCGGCGACGCCGGAAGTCTCCCGATCGGGCTCTGCCTGGCCTATCTTCTGATTCTTGTCGCTGGCGCGAACATGGCGGCTGCGCTTCTCTTCGCGCTCTATACGCTTTCCGATTCCATGGTGACGCTGTGCAAGCGCGCTTGGAAACGAGAGCCTATTTTCAGCGCGCATCGGTCGCATTATTATCAGAGGGCCACGTCAGGCGGGTACAGCGTGAAGGAGGTGAGCGGGCTCGTGTTCCTGCTCGGGCTCCTGCTTGCAGGGCTCGGCATCGCGGCCGTCCTACTCAATTCTATCATGGCCGATATCGTGCTGTTTGCGGTCGGCGTTATCTGCACCGCCGGCGTGCTCTACGCCTTCGGCCGAGGCCGGAGATGACCAAGACCGTTCTCGTCACCGGTGCCTCCGGCTTTATCGGCAAATTCGTCGTTCCGGCGCTGGCCAAAGGGGGCTGGCAGGTGCGGGCGGCGGCGCGCGATCCGGGTTCGGTTGCTGCGAAGCCCGGCATCGAGGTCGTGGCCATGCCGGATTTGAAACGCACGATCGATTGGGCTCCCCTACTCGACGGCGCTAGCCATGTGGTGCATCTCGCCGGGCTTGCGCATGCGCCGGGCATGCTCCCCGACGATACTTGTGCTCGCATCAATGCCGACTCGGTTGGCGCGTTGGCGAAGGCCGCCAAGGGACGTGTAGAGCGGCTGGTGCTGATGTCGTCGGTCAGGGCACAGGCCGGGCTCGCTTCGGACCATGTCATCACCGAGGCCGATGAACCAAAGCCGGTCGACGCTTATGGCCGGTCCAAGCTTGAAGCGGAGCGGCTGATCGTGGAAAGCGGTGCGCCGTTCACCGTGCTCCGCCCGACCGTCGTCTATGGACCCGGCGTCAAAGGCAATATTTCCAGCCTGGCCACGCTAGCCAAGATTCCGATGCCGCTTCCTTTCGGCGCGCTCAACAATCGCCGCTCGCTGCTCGCCATTGAGAATCTCGCTTCGGCGCTTTCTCTCGTTCTCACTTCGGAGCGGGCACTCGGCGAGACGTTCCTCGTGGCCGATCGCGAGCCGATCAGCGTCGCCGATATGGTTGCTTGCATGCGTGAAGGACTTGGCCGCAAGCCGCATCTCGTGCGCGTGCCAGAGCGCGCAGTGAGGCGTCTGATGGCCTCGTTCGGCAGGGAGGCGGACTGGGAGCGGCTGTCGGGGAATATGATCATCGATACCGCGAAGCTTCGGGACTTGGGCTGGGATCCACGCGTAACAGCGAAAGAAGGCTTGGTGCGGATGATGCGAGGGTCAACGAACGGCGCTAGCGCCGCGTGACCTCGTTATAGAGCCCGACGATCTGCCGGCCGATGGCGGCAGCGGAGAATTTCTCCTCAACGAGCGCGCGCGCCCGTTTGCCGAAGCGCTCGCGCAAGGAAGCGTCGCCGGCGAGCTTGGCCATGGCGTCGGCAAGTGCCGGCGCATCGTCGACCGGGACGGTCAGCGCGGTCTCGCCCTCTATCGCGATCTCGCGGCACCCCGGAGCATCGGTCGCCACCATGGCGCGGCCGCAAGCGGCAGCTTCGAGCAGGCTTTTCGGCAGGCCTTCGCGCCGCGAGGCAAGAACGGCGAAATGTGCGCGTCGCCATACGTCCCTGATGTCGGCGACGTGGCCGAGCCAATTGATGCCGATGGTGTTGGCAAATTCC
>Ga0214473_10010298_pt1 | contig 11009 bp, 4 predicted proteins | sample RVTome_7_FD_203509 | JGI IMG/M metagenome (GOLD analysis project Ga0214473, IMG submission 203509) | Soil microbial communities from uranium-contaminated site in the Upper Colorado River Basin, Wyoming, United States - RVT98D197 | ecosystem: Environmental > Terrestrial > Soil > Contaminated >...
TTTGGCGGAGGTCGGATTCTACGCTTCGCACCGATTCAACGTTTATAGTAACTGAGAAATCAACTCCAATTTTGAGGTCTGAACCTGATTTGAGTTTTGGAATGATCTTGGTTCCTAATCGGTTCCATATCTCGGGAGGAACAGTTCCAACCAATCGAAGTGTTCTTGTTTGAGTACCAGGGCTAGGTTCTACTCCCTTTTCAGGTTTTATGACCTCCTCGGGAATTGGTTGGGGAACGGGCTTCATTCCAGCTTCGGGCCCTTGCATGACACCCTTAAGAGCTTTTGCTTTAGTCTTTGTCAACAGAAAAACACCAGACTCAAACGTAACTTCATCCGAAGAGATTTGCTCCTCAAACCAGACCCGATCATAAGTACCATCTGGTTTTTGGCCAGACGCTAAGCCCAAGTCACCCTTGCCTACAAATTCAACAATTTTGTTTCGTAGGATTGAATCCGGATCTAATAATCTGGTTAATGACCCATTTAGAAAACTCTGCCGAAGGCTCGCAAGCGGCCATGCACCACTTTGTTTAAGTGCTGGCGGCCAGTTCCGCTCAATATATCCGGCCCCTACCGACTCGTTAAGAAGCGCTTGGGACTTCAAAGCAGCAATGATCCTCCCGCAAAGGGTCTCTCCACTGCTTGCATGGCCTGCACCTAAGTCAATGGCTTTGAGACCGTCGGCTTCGCGGCTATCAAAGATGACTGCAAAACGATAACCTCCCCACACTTCATCCTTGGCATCCTCTTCCGCATCTTTGACTTTGCTCTGAATATCAGCACGGTCTGCCCGGTCAAAATCAGCCCCCAGAGTCCCTTCTGTGACCTCAGTAAAAACCCTTTTCCATGCAAGCCAGAGCTCCACTTTGTCCCTGAGATCACGCCCTGGTTTCTTTAAACACCATATGAGCGATCCTGGATAGAGCCGAGGAGATTTTCCATGCTGTTTTGTCCATTCGGCAATTTGCTGCCGGAGCGTCCCGGTTCCTGCCTGCGCCGAGGCTCCGGCAGGCAGGCCAGTCCACTCTAAATCTGCGTCCATTAGAACAAGGGTCAGTTTAGGAGAGTCTTGAATAACAGAGCCATCCTTTGGAAAGGGTACGAAGGGAATACTTACGCCTCTTTCAAACTCTTTTTTCACGAGACTCTTCATAGTGGGTTTGATCTCTTCATCCTCATCAAGAGAAGCGCGACGGTCGTTGACCGCCTTTCGGATCGTTGCCTTATGATAGATTCTAAAACCATCTGAACCTACGCGGCTGATAAAGAAAGCTTTTGACTCAAGCGCATAAGCTGCATTGTCGATAGATGTTGTGTCAACCTCTGGCTCTCCTAAGGCGAACCGTAACTCCGGAAGGTGAGCTAATTTCTCCACCTGACCCCCGGAGGATTCAAAAAGAATTGTTGTTGCTACCCTGCAATGGATATCTCTTAAGGGTCCCTTTGTATCGGCATCGAACGCCCGAGCATGGGATTGTGGACCTGAAATATCTGCATCAATTGCAGGAACGAGTCTTGGCTCACCAAGTTGACTTAGAACTACACCTCGGAATTCGGGCACATCCAGTGGGGCTGAGCCAAGAGTAATAAGAGGCTCGCGCCGCGCTTTCTTATAACCTTCTGGATATGCGATAGATATCCACTGAGCAAACATGGCCAGAGTTCCGCGTGTCTGTTGGTACTGTGGAAGAGCTGACCATTTTCTTTGAAAGACTGATAGCGTAGAAGGATGGAATGGATAACAGGCCTCAAAACGTTTCTGAAGATATTCTCGTGCCTTCGCTTCTGTTGTAGCTGTGTCTACCGCTGTCCATTCAGGCGGAAGCTGTGCTCTTCGCTCAAAGCACCAATCGGCAAAAGTTTTGGCTACGCTCTTCCGTGTACGCTCATTTCCCAGATCTTCGAAAAGTCGGCGCCGAACTACCTCGCTAATCTCTTCCTCATCGTTTGAAATAAGGTTTTTTGCCACTCGATTCACTTCTTTGACTACAATATCCTGCCATCTTAGATCCCAGTCGCTCATTTCCGGCTTGCTCTGTGGCAAACTTATCATCGCAGCGCTTCCAGTTGTTCCAGTTAAAGTTCTCACTAGATTTGCAAGAAAATCCCTGAAGGATTCCGCTTTATCACGATGCCGGCTTAGAAAGTTAAGCACCTCATCACAAAGAATCAACACATGACCCCCGGCCAAATCGATAAGCTTTCGGAGATTATTCGTCCCTGGTGCTTTTGCTTTTGCCTCAGGTCCTAATGCAGCAATCCCCTCTTCTCCCGCAAGCTGGCGAGCAATGTCAATCCATGGGGTTTCGGCCCCTTGAGAAGCATCCCAGGCATTACCCACAAACACACCGACACGAGCATTTGGAATTTCTGGAAGGCCAGCTTCTTTAAGGAGCTTACTCAGTTCTTCAATCTTTCTCGCTTTTTCCTTATTCTTAATCAAATGATAAAGGGCAGTGAGTGTATGAGTCTTGCCGCCTCCGAATTGAGTGATCAGTGCAAGAACGGGGGCTGTATTCTCGGTTTTTCCGGCCAATCGGCGAAGAACCATCCCAACATGCTCATTAAGGGCCCGCGTGAAGCAGGTTCGAGAGAAAAAGAGTCTTGGATCACGGTAGTCTTGAGGAGCAGTGCCAGCCACTACCTGTTCAAGGGCAATCGCAAACTCATCCGGGTTGAACGACCGACCCTCTCGAACTTCCTTTCTCGGCATTGCGACTTTGTACCAAGGTTCCATGGACTCACTCCGTACTTTATTCAAGAATGTGATGCGGCAAACGATTCCTGATTTCCGTGCGAACACGATCGGCCAACAAAAAGGCTCTTTCGGCATCGCTTCTTCGGACTTGTGGATATTCCCCTGGATAACGATAGTCCACCCCGTAGGGAGTCAATATCACAGCATCCTTCAAAACATCGGGAATTTTACTGTCCACCTTCCCCGCATGCTTTAACAAAGTTTCGATATCGTGTGTCTTCTGGAATTCAATCTGGTGCCAAACCAGAAAAGCCTTTAAATATTTCTCCGCCGCCTGCTGAGAATGGAATGCCGCCCCCTCCGCAAAATCAGGACCACTTTGGAAGAGATGTTCCGCGGTCTTAAAATCGGTTTCAGCCTTCCGAACCCATTCGCGCGTAAATTCTTCTTTTACTACTTCAGGTGGCTTCATAAATCACCTTCCCGTACTTATTTGCAGGATAGGCCAATCCGCCAATGACTCCTTTGGTCTCTTCAAAGCGCTCAGGGGTCATGGCAAAAACATCTACAGGAATGCCAAGGTCCCCCAGGGCTTCACGTAATCGGGTACCTTCTTCTCGCTGGCTTTCAAATCCACGCTCGACAACCAGTAGATCCAAATCGCTGTCCCGAGTCATCGAGCCTGTCGCTGCGGAACCGAACAGAATGATTCGTTCCGGCTTTGCGACAGTCAAAATTCGGTCCACCACTTTTTTGAGCAGATCACCGTCACCCGCCATTAATCGTCACCTCCTACCTTGGAATGACCAACAACATGGCATCCAGTAACCTCTTTTCTTCGCTTTGTTTAGGATATAAGGCTGAAAGTGCATTGGCCAGTCTTAAGAAATCGGGACCGCGTTCTTGTTCAGCTTTAAGGAGAGATCGTAGAGCGTTACTCCGACCGCTGGCTTGAAGAAGCATTGCTGCGTGGATGCGGTCAAGAGTTGTGGTCACTCCCGCCTTCGGCGAGGATTCGGTAGTTATTTCCTTTTTCTTTCTTGGACGGCGAGATTTAATTTCAGGGGCAACTCCTTCTCGGTTTATAGCGAAATCGAACTTCATCTGAGGATCACGTCGGGCCTGTTCCTCAATTCTGAATCCGGCTACTGATATGCTTTCCTCTCCAAAAAGTTGTTTCCCTCGTTCCTTCACCGAAAGCAGACGAACCACGCCTTTCTCGGTCTCAATGACCCTCCCTTCCCATTCAGGGAGATGAATGCCAAGAGGCTGAGCAAAACGCCGCACCACATCAAATATTAAGGTGTAGCCCTGCTTCTTTTTCTTAGGTTTCTCATCTTCTTCCTCACCAGTTTCTTCATCATCTTCAGATTCTTCCTTGGCGACTTTTGCCCCATTCCCGTTCGTGCTCTGGAGCGTCCAAAGGAAAAGTGCAGTTAATCGAGCATCTTCCTCTAATGCACCCGCAGTGCTATTGCGAGCCTTAGCCTCTGCAGTTCCGAGTATCTGTTCAAGCGCAGTCCGGCCAACAACCTCCCAAACCTTCTCCAGAAATTCAGGCAACCCAACTTCACGACCCTCCGCAGTTTCTACTTTTGAGTATCGACTGAAAATTTCCAAAGCTGGCCCAATGCATGCAAAAACAAGATCCGCACCTCGGACGTGTTCGCTCTGAAGCCGTTCCATCCAGTCCCCAACTCGTTTAGGTAATTCGCGCAGAACATCGGACCAGTCCCCCACATGCGCGTCTTTCGGCCTTGGACGGAGGATAAGGTGAACACTGGTGGCGAGAGCTGCTGAGTCCCGAGCACGAAGGCGTGTAGCAGCCTCTGTGGCAATGGGCCACGATCCAGTGATAGTCCAGCCCCCTTGGATCATTCCTGAAAGCAAAGCCTCCCAACCTTCTGTAGTCTTGTGGGCAAAGACAACACAACCTAGTCCATCGTCTTTTAGAATGCGGTGCCCTTCCGAAAATGCCTTCGCCATCGACTGCTCATAGAACTCGGGAGTTCGAATGCCGTGCCCCTTTGTTGTCGTGCTGTCAACAACAATCTCATTCTTTTTTGGAGTGAGTGGGTTGTGTTGATCGAACGGATCTCGTAAAAAGGGATGACCCAGAAGTGTCCGCTTAAGCCAAACGAAAAAGAAATCAGAGCAATGGGCATAATCGATAGCATCGTAATATGGCGGATCGGTGAACCAAACACCAACTGATTCATCGGGCAATGAGGAGGCACAGGCGTCAGTTTGTTCTAATTGGCCTGTTCGATCCACCGGGAGCACGGAGGATCGGATTGAATCGACCATGCGATCAACCTGATTTAAAAGAGACCCAGTTGATTCAGAGAGTGGATTTGCCTCTGCAAAGTCCCATACTATTGGCAAAGCCTGCCTAGCAAGTGCCTGAACAGGACATTCCGCATCTGCCTTCCATCGAGCCAAAGACACCCAAAAGTCGGCGCAACGATCAATCAACAGACCTAACATGTCCTTGATCGAGCTATCTGATTGGTCTCGTATTTGACTTGCTAACGTCACCAATGCCATTTTCTGACGGCTCGTGTTGAGGTCCCCCCAGCAGTTCATGCCATACATTGGCATCCGATTAACATCATGATGCCACTTGTCGACCGGCTCATCCGGCACTGGGCTCAGACCATTTGGTAAGCGTTTGGCAACCGCTTCTTCCAGCCGTTTTTTTACTTCCCAGACAGCCTTGTAGTCTTGCTCCGTCGGCAGTCGATAGTGTCTACCTTGCTCGCCAGGTTTAAGTGTCACGACCGCCAAAAGGCGTGCCCCGCTAACTCGTTTACCTTTCTCATCAAACACGACATCGGCCCCACCACATTGTGCAGCTATTTGGGCTCGAACTCGCTCAGGTGGTAAAACGTTCCCGCAGCAAAGACACGTAGCTTTTGCCCGCGTCACCGTGCCGTTTGGCACTTCAGCATCAGTAGCCGATTCGAAAACCTCGAACTCCACTCGTGGCGACTCTCCATTCGGTCGAACAACGTTGTAACGGAGCGCTCGCTTGCGGTTTGACTTTTTACAAAGCCAGAAAGATCTCATCAACGGAATCTCGGCACCACAGTTAGGCGACTCACAGCGGACCGTCCGAGCCCATAGGTAGGCTATTGGCCTGGAACCATCGGGATCCTCAGGATAGAATTCTTTCAGTTCTCTTTCTGCGGTCTCCTTAATTTCTTTACCAACTCGTCGTAATTCTTCTGCTAACTCAGAACCATGGCGCGGAATATCTTCCAACATAACCTTAAGAATTAAGCAGGCGACAGGATTAAGATCGCCTGCAAATGTTTCGCAACTAAGGCGCAGCGCCTCTAATGGAATCGCCCCGCCACCTGCAAATGGATCAACGACCAGCGGCGTTTCTTCAGGGTGTGCAGCTTTCACAAGGCCACGACCAACTTCGAGGTAAGTTTGATTTGAAGAAAGGTCCCAATTGGAAAAGTCGCCAATAAACTTCAGTAGGCTCTGCCTAAGGTCTTCGTCTTTAGGCCCTGCTTTTCCCTGGACTTTTGGCAAGAGTTCTCGCGCTTTATTCTTGAAGTCTTCAGGACAGTACGCGTCACAAGGGTCTGCTAGTAAGAGTCCCAGGAGCATTGCACGGCAGGCAGCTAATGGCCGACGTGCCCACCATAGATGGAGGGCAGACGGATGCCCATGGCGGATTGATTTCTCTCGCGCGGAATGCTTTGACACCACCGCAATCGGAAAATCCACCTCCGCCAGCCGTTTACATTCTTTAGGGATCATGTCCCTTCCCTCAAGAGCTGGGCTATAAACTCCATTCCGGGTTGCGGTCTCAATGGGGCATCTTGTAGGAAGCGTGTCAGAGTTCTATTTCTATTACCAAATGTTCTACCAGTATGGCGTTGGCGACCGGTTCGTTGATCACAATACGTGATGAAGATGTAGTGTTTTGCCCGCGTCAATGATACGTAAAGTAAACGCCGCTCATCACCAATTTCCTGGCCTTCTGCTCGTCCGGGGATGTACTCGTCTTCTGCTGCCATAACAATTACAGCTTCTGCAGTTAGGCCTTTTGCCTTATGCATAGTTAATATATTCACCTTATTGATTTCGATTTCCTGTTCAATACTTTCGCTTGAAACCTCAATCCCTCGCACAAAATCTACCACAGAAATTGGCTCCACCAATTCGATCAATTTATTAAGTTCCTCAAGTATTCGTTGGCGATCACCTTCTCCTTCCACGGTCCGATTCACTACAGCCTCGACTGCACTTCTGACAGCATCTTTCCCGTCAGTAGCTATCTCCTTGCCCCCCAAATCATCAAGAATTGCCCGAATCTCCTGGACCTCATTTTGTAATCTTGAACCATAAGGCTTAGCCATTAACGAAGCGTCTTCAGCCACTCTATGCACAGCCTGCGAAAATCTGAAACCTTGAGTGTTGGCAAGTCGGTAAAGAGTTTGAATAGAAGTGGGACCTATCAAATTACTTCGGAGTTGAAGCAATGTTCTCCATGCCAATTGGTCAAGGGGATTAACAATCAAGCGAAGAACTGCAAGAACTTGCCTTCCTGAAAATTCATTCAATGGACCATTTTCATCTGTACTTGGCGCAACAGGAATTCCGGCACTCTCAAGATGATCTCGTATAACTGTTGAAAACACACCTTTGTTGTCGGAGCGCAAGAGGATCAATATTTCGTGGGCTTGTAAACCATGTCTTTCCAATAGGTGTCGGCAAATTTCTGTTATGCCTTCACCCTCTGCAATTTGGTCCCTAAATCGTAGAAGGGCGACCTCTCCAGCTCCTCTTCCCTCTTCTGGATGTATGGGCTTATCAATCCGTTCATAGTCCTGCCTCGCAACGAAAAGGCCAATGTCAAGAATACCGCGATCACATCTCTTGCAAATGCTCAATGCCATGTCTCTGGCACCATTGTAATCAATGATGAACCGCCGGATGCCTGCTGGATGAGCTTTGCGGAATCCGTATATACTTTGATCATCGTCGCCGGCTACGTATATCTCGGTTCCTCTATTGCCGATTGCTGCCACGACGGCCAAGTCACATCGGTTCAAGTCTTGATACTCGTCAACCAGAAGGTATCGCAAAGGGGTTTCCAATTCGAAATCTCCATACTGCTCTAGTGCACGTTTTAACTGATACACAAGCTCTGACCGCAGGACATATCCATAACATTCTCGATGTTCTCGCCATGCCCCAAGAAATGCTGGGTTGGCAAATCGGTCCTCCCAGTGGTCTTCCTCTGCCGTAAGTGTCTGCCAGTCTGCCGAAAGGAGATTAAAGAGGTGTCGAATATCTTCGATACGGGCTAAACCCAACATTGCCTTCAAATCCTCTGTGATGATGTTACGTTCTTCCCAGTCATCAGCAATACGTAGAGGTTGTGGCAACGCGGTAATCAGACGCGAGTTTCGCAGTAATTGCCTTAGAGAAAATGAATGAATTGTCGAAATCCTAGGCATCCGATCTGTCCCCAACTCTTCCGACACTCGCTGCCGTAATACATATGCTGCAGCCCGAGTAAAGGTGAGAGCCAGGATTTCTTCTGGTTCCACGTTTCGATTCTCAATAAGGTAACAGATTCGGCTTGTCAGGGATAGTGTCTTCCCCGTACCAGGACCTGCAAGAAGTCGAGCGTGAGTGCCTTCGTGGGACGCCGCAATTCGCTGTTCAGGAAGCAAATCATCATCCCATGCCATGTTAAACCTCTACCTTGTTATTAATTCTTATCCCCATACGTTTCATTTCTGTCCCGAACCTGCATTGGTTGGGTTACGGCATCAATTTTCAACCAGTAGTGATCGACCTTCTTCACTTCATGCCATTGGAGGCGGGCAGGATCTCTAATTGGATTTTGGAGCTGTGGCTTGTTCTTGCAATCTGTAACGACATAAAGCCAGTAGCAGTCACGACGGTCCTCTGCCACTCTTTTTTCATTAGGTGTAAGTAGAACATTTCCAGCGGATTCACCAATTCCTTTAACCTCAATGAGCCGAAGCTCACCCGAATTTACGTCCAAGCTCGTCAAGTCATAACCAAAGTTTTTTTCATGAATGTCATGAACCTGACGACCTTTTTCTTTCTCATACGCCATAGCCACCTGCATCGCCGTTGCTTCGACTTCTGAATCGGGTTGCAGACGTCGAACCTCTGGAGACTTTCTCTCAGGATGTGGGAGAATAAGTACACTGGTTATTCGCTCAACCGACTGAAGAGAAAGGGCGCGCTGCCTATTCAATTCGAGACGGCGTCTCTCTCGTCGTGATAGAAGATCTGAATGGCGGGTTTCTGCTTGGGCAAGACGTCCCTCAGCTCCAGGAGCTTTTCTTTCCACTTCCGAAGCTAATCTACCAATCTCTTCATCAGCCTTCTGAAGAAGCTCGGTAAGTGACAATTCTACATGGGCTGCAATTCGGTCAATTTCAGATAATCGCTCTTTGCGGACTTCTTCCAAGAAAGGCATAAGCCCGTTTTCATTGAGCCAAGCCGTGGCCTCCGGAAGTAATGCAACTGATGGAAGATTCTCTGGTAAATTAACGGGGGAGAAATTTCCAAGTATGCTGGGTTCTTGCAAACGAGCGTCTCCATTGGCCGTCAGCTCCACTACGAAGAGACGCTCATGGATCACCTGACCAAGGCCGTCAACCACACGTGCTCGGTAGAAGTCCAGACGAGCCGGAATATCATGTTGAAGAGAATAAAAACAGGCGCCCTTACCAAAAGTACCCTGTGCCAGGATAAAAACATGACGGCGCAAAGCTTCAAAGAGTGGATGACCAGGCGTGACCCATTCCAGATTGTTCGTTTCGGCAGTATCACGATCTGTCGAGAATCGTGGATACTTTGTAACCAGTGGTGGAAGCTTCCAGTCAGGCTGGCTTTCGTAGTTCCTTAGTATCGTTGGCGTTCTCCCCGGATCAAAAGTGTGCAGAAGAGATGAGTGGGTCTTTAGGGCGAAGTCCATATAATCTGCAGATTCGCGCATAAAACGAGCAATTGTTTCGGGTACCACACGGCGCTCCTGGGCTCTGGCACGGCGTTCGACGAGCATCTCAAGGTTCAGCTTTTTCGATGCGAGGCCTTCAAGAGCATTCTGACAGATGGCCCTGAATTGTTTTTCATCAACATTCTTAAGGAGTCGGTCCTCCAGGTCTGCATCTCCTAAGCGTCCGGCATAATAATCACGAAGAACTCGTTCTATGTGAACTGCGGGGAGAATTTCTCCGACCACATTGAAGACTGCATCGTCGTCAAGTGCATCCCGGATCTCCTGAAGCTTTTCGAGAAGACGCTGAAGGACCTTACCTTCGATGGTGTTCGTTGCTACAAAGTTAAAAATAAGGCAATCACTCTTCTGGCCATAGCGATGAATACGACCCATTCGCTGTTCAAGACGGTTAGGGTTCCAGGGAATATCATAGTTAAAAAGAATGTGACAGCATTGGAGGTTGATGCCTTCCCCTGCTGCCTCAGTAGCAACCAGGATCTGGATATCTCCATCTTTGAACTGTTGCTCTGTGTAAAGCCGAGTGCCCGGTTGATCTCGGAAACCGGATTTCATGCCTCCATGAATGCATCCAATTTTAAAGCCCCACTCTCTTAAGCGACCCATCAGGTAGTCGAGTGTATCTTTGAACTCAGTGAAGAGGAGAAGCCTTTGTTCGGGGTGGTCGAAAAAACCCTCTTGATGAAGAAGGTCTTTTAAACGGGATAACTTGGCTTCAGTGCTTGAATCCTCGACCAACTGGGCTTGCTCTGCAAGTTGTTTCAACTTATCGGTCTCTTCACGGATCTGTTCTTCGTTCGCAGCGAGGGTAATGGCGTCTAACATTTTCTCTAATTTGTCTCGTTCATAATCCTCCATCTCTTCAATCTCTTCTGGATCAGGAAGGTCGGGAGGAACCAAACTTATTATTTCGTGGGCACGTTTTAATCCCACTTCAAGCCTTTTAGCACGATTTTCTAAGGAGTGCCGCATGGCATGGGTGCTTGAAGCAAGACGGCGTTGATACAGGGACATAAGGAATCCAACTGCACGGGCACGGGGGTCATCACCCTGAGCAGCAGCCTTAGCGCTTTGCTGTTTCACGAAACGAGTGACATCGCGATAGAGGTCGAATTCAGCGCCGTCAATGTGGAAATCTACGGTATGGGGGATTCGTTTGGTAAAAATCTTCTCAGCCACCCATGTCCCATCAGGCCGACGCTCCGGAAAGTAGACCATGGCTTCCTTGGTCCGTCGAAGGTAAAATGGAGCCCTTCGCTGATTCATTGCCTCCCGGATAGAGCG
>Ga0214473_10010299_pt1 | contig 11009 bp, 7 predicted proteins | sample RVTome_7_FD_203509 | JGI IMG/M metagenome (GOLD analysis project Ga0214473, IMG submission 203509) | Soil microbial communities from uranium-contaminated site in the Upper Colorado River Basin, Wyoming, United States - RVT98D197 | ecosystem: Environmental > Terrestrial > Soil > Contaminated >...
CCCGCCCTTCACTCCGAACACCGGGCCGAGGCTGGGCTCGCGCAGGCAGATGATCGCTTTCTTGCCGATGCGGTTGAGCGCGTCGCCCAGCCCGACCGTCGTCGTGGTCTTGCCCTCCCCCGCCGGCGTTGGCGTGATTGCGGTGACCAGAATGCACCTGCCGTCTTTCTTGTTCTTCAGGCTGTCGACAAAATCGAGCGATACCTTGGCCTTGTAGTGGCCGTAGGACTCGAGATGCTCCTCCGGTATGCCGAGCTTCTCGGCGACCCTGATGATGCGCAGCATCTTCGCCCGCTGCGCGATTTCTATGTCCGACAATGGCATGTTTTTTCTTCCTCTCCTGATCTGTGTCTAGAACCGCTCAACGCAAAGGACGCAAAGGAAAAACTTGCAAGAAGCAAACACGACAACGCCCGTCTGCTAGGGATAACGGGCAAGGAATACGTTTCTCGTGCTTTGTTTCTTCTTATTTTTCCTCTCTTGGCGTCCTTCGCGTCCTTGGCGTTAGGGGGTTAGACCTTTTCCAAGGCGGCGAGGGCCTGGCCGCCGCCAAAGCTCGTGCGCGGAGTCAACTCGCCGCCGCGCATCACCTTCACCGCGCAGTACTTGAACTCCGGTATCTTACCAACAGGATCAAGCGCCGGGTTGGTGAGCAGATTGGCAGCCGCCTCGTAGAAGCAGAACGGGACGAACACCGCGCCGCGCGGCGTGCCGTCATCGGCGCGCGCGTAGAGCGAGATGATGCCGCGCCGCGACTCCACGGTGACGACATCACCCGCTTTCGCGCCGATTGCGTCGAGATCGAGCGGATGGAGCGACGCGGTCGGCTCGGGCTCGATCGCATCGAGCACGCTGGCGCGGCGCGTGATCGCGCCGGTGTGCCAGTGCTCGAGCTGGCGCCCCGTGATGAGGACGAACGAGTACTCCTGGTCGGGGCGCTCCGCCGCCGGGATGATGTCCGCCGGCACGAACTTGCCGCGCCCGGTCGGGGTCGGGAAGCTGTCCGTAAACACCACCGGCTGGCCGGGATCGCCCTCCTTCTCGCACGGATAGGTGACGCAGCTCTCCAGCTCCAGCCGCTCCCAGGTGATGCCGGCGATCGAATTCATGCCCTTGCGCATCTCGTTGAACACGTCGCGCGGGCCCGCGTAATTCCAGTCGAGCCCGATGCGGCGCGCGAGCTCCTGAATGATCCACAGATCTTCCTTCGCTGCGCCCGGCGCCTCCAGCGCTCTTCGACCGAGTTGCACCATGCGGTCGGTATTGGTGACGGTGCCATCCTTCTCCGGCCATGCAGTGGCGGGCAGGATGACGTCGGCGAGATAGCAGGTCTCGGTGAGGAAGATCTCCTGCACCACCAGCCAGTCGAGCTTCGCCAGCGCCTCGCGCGCGTGATGCGCGTCGGGGTCCGACATCGCCGGGTTCTCGCCCATGATGTACATGCCGCGGATCTTGCCGTCGAGCACCGCGTGCATGATCTCGACCACCGTGAGCCCCGGCTTGGGATCGAGCGCCGTGCCCCACAGTTTCTCGAAGCGCGCGCGTGCCTCGTTGTTGTCCACGCGCTGGTAGTCCGGGAACACCATCGGGATCAGGCCGGAATCGGACGCGCCCTGAACGTTGTTCTGTCCGCGCAGGGGGTGCAGCCCGGTGCCGGGGCGCCCGACCTGGCCGGTCATCAGGCACAGCGCGATGAGGCAGCGCGCGTTGTCGGTGCCGTGGACGTGCTGGGAGATGCCCATACCCCACAGGATCATCGAAGCTTTCGAATTGGCGTAGAGCCGCGCCACTTCCCGGATGGTCCCGGCGGGAATGCCGCAGACCGGTGCCATCGCCTCCGGGCTGTAGCCCGCGACGTTCTTCTTCAGCTCCTCATAGCCGATGGTGCGGCTCTTGACGAAGTCCTCGTTCGCGAGCCCTTCGTGCACGATGGTGTGCATCATGGCGTTCAGGAGCGCGACGTCGGTGTCGGGCTTGAACTGGAGGGAAAACGCCGCGTGGCGCGAGAGCTCGGAGCGGCGGGGATCGGCATAGATCAGCTTGGCCCCGCGCTTCGCGGCGTTCTTGATCCAGGTGGCCGCAACCGGGTGATTCGATACCGGGTTCGCACCGATGAGAAAGATGACTTCGGCGCAGGCAACATCGTTCACCTGATTCGATACCGCGGCCGAGCCGATGCCCTCGAGCAGCGCCGCAACCGAGGACGCGTGGCACAGCCGCGTGCAGTGATCCACGTTGTTCGAGCCGAAGCCCGTGCGCACCAGTTTCTGGAACAGGTACGCCTCCTCGTTCGTGCCCTTGGCCGAGCCGAAGCCCGCGAGCGCGCGTCCCCCGTGCTGGTCCCGGATCGCCTTCAGCTTGCCGGCGGCTAGATCGAGCGCCTCGTCCCAGCTCGCCTCGCGGAAGTGCTCGAGCGGGTTCGCGGGGTCCATCGTGAACTCGGCGTGCTTGGGCGTGCCCGGCTTGCGGATGAGCGGCTGCAGCAGCCGCTGCTTGTGGTGCACGTAATCGAAGCCGTAGCGGCCCTTCACGCACAACCGCCCGTGGTTCGACGGCCCGTCGCGCCCGTCGACGTAGAGGATCTTGTTGTCCTTGATGGCATAGGTGAGCTGGCATCCGACCCCGCAGTACGGGCACACCGAGTGCACCCGCTTGTCGGGCTTGACGAGCCCGACCTTGCGCGCCGGCATCAGCGCCCCCGTCGGGCACGCCTGCACGCACTCGCCGCACGCGACGCAGGTGGATTCGCCCATCGGGTCGTCGAGGTCGAACACGATCTTCGAATGCTCGCCGCGGAAGGCGTAGCCGATCACGTCGTTCACCTGCTCCTCGCGGCAGGCGCGGAGACAGCGCGTGCACTGACTGCAGGAGTCGAGATTGACCGCGATGCCGGGGTGCGACAAATCTTCCGGCGGCTGGTGGCGCGGCGCGAAGCGGGGCTTGCCGACCTTGAGCTCATTCACCCAGTGGTCCAGTTCCGAGTTGAGCGTGTGGCGCTCGCGCGGCATGTCCGAGAGCAGCAGCTCGAGCACCATCTTCTGGGAGGCAAGCGCGCGCGGGTTGTCGGTAACGACCTCCATCCCCTGGGTCGGCTTGCGACAGCACGAGGGCGCCAGCACCCGCTCGCCCTTCACTTCGACCATGCAGGCGCGGCAGTTGCCGTCCGGCCGCATTCCTTCCATGTAGCAGAGATGCGGAATCTCGACGCCGTAGCGCTTGGCGGTCTGGATGATGGTTTCATTGGCGTGACCGGCGACGTCCCGGCCGTTCAGCTTGAACTCCACCGGCATCGCGGCTTGCTCTTCCTTGCTGATCGCCGTCATCGCTCGCCTCGCGTTCCTCGTCTCTCGTTACTCGATTCTCGCCTCACTCGATTTCCTTAGGAAAGTATTTCATCACGCAACGTATCGGGTTCGGCGCCGCCTGCCCCAGCCCGCATATGGATGCGTCCGCCATCGCGCCCGAAAGTTCCTCGAGCAGGCCCTGATTCCAGCGCGGCGCCTGCATCAGGGCAAGCGCCTTGGCGGTGCCGACGCGGCACGGCGTGCACTGCCCGCAGGATTCCTCGGCGAAGAACTTCATGACGTTGGCCGCCGCGGCCCGTGCCCGGTCCTGGTCCGACAGGATCATGACCGCGGCCGAGCCGATGAAGCAGCCGTACTGGTTGAGCGTGTCGAAGTCGAGCGGGATGTCGCCCATGGAGGCCGGCAGGATGCCGCCCGAGGCGCCGCCCGGGAGGTATGCGTAGAACCGGTGACCGGGCAACATGCCGCCGCAGTACTCCTCGATCAGCTCCTTCACCGTGATGCCCGCCGGCGCGAGATGCACGCCCGGCCGTTTCACGCGCCCCGATACCGAGAACGAACGCAGCCCCTTGCGGCCGTGCCGGCCCTGGGAAGCGAACCAGGCCGCGCCCTTCTCCATGATCTCGCGCACCCAATGGAGCGTTTCCATGTTGTGCTCGAGCGTGGGGTAGCCGAAGAGACCCACCTGCGCGACATAGGGCGGACGCAGCCGCGGCATGCCGCGCTTGCCCTCGATCGACTCGATCATCGCCGATTCCTCGCCGCAGATGTAGGCGCCCGCTCCGCGACGGAGATGGATCGGGGGCAGCGGGCACGGGGGATCGGCCTGAAGAGCCTTCAACTCACGCTCAAGGATCTCCCGGCAGCCGGCATACTCATCGCGCAGATAGATGTAGATCTCCGCGATCTGCACCGTCGACGCCGCGATGATCGCGCCTTCGAGAAAGCGATGCGGGTCGCGCTCGAGGAAATAGCGGTCCTTGAAGGTCCCCGGCTCTCCTTCGTCGATGTTGATCGCGAGCAGCCGCGGCGCCTTCTCCGCCCTCACGATGCGCCACTTGCGCCCCGCGGGGAAACCGGCGCCGCCCAACCCGCGCAGGGCCGAGTCCTCCATGGTCTTCATGATGGCGTCGGCGTCGCGCTTGCCCGCGAGGCACTCGGCGGCGATCCGGTAGCCGCCATTACGCCGATACTCGGCGTAATGAATGTACTTTCCGACAGGACAGCGTGTTTTGTTCCCGAGAACGAGCTGTTTGACCCTTTCGGGCGTCGCCTGCGCCACCGGGTTCTGTCCCACGACGGCGACCGGCGCCTGCTCGCAGCGGCCCACGCACGGCGCCGGGATCACGCGCACGCCCGCACCCAGCGCGCGCTTGAGATCCGCCATCAGGCCGTGCGCGCCCGCCAGCTCGCAAGAGAGCGAATCGCACACCCGCACCGTAAGCGGAGGTGGCGGCGCTTCCTGTTCCTTGACGACGTCGAAATGGTGGTAGAACGTGGCGACTTCGTAGACTTCGGTTGAAGCGAGGTTCATCTCGCGCGCGAGCGCGAGCACGTGATTCGCCGAGATGTGCCCGTAGCGGTCCTGGATCTTGTGCAGGTGCTCGATCAGAGAATCGCGCCGCCGCGGCTCATTTCCCAGCAGCGCCTTGACCTCGGCCAGGGAATGCGGGTCGACCGCCCGGCCTTTGAGCTTGCCGCGCGCGTCCCCGCCGGACTTCTTCTTTACGATGCCGCCTTCCAACCACCCCTCCTCTAATGCGGGCCAAGCCGGCCCGCATGAACAAATCTCCAATTTACTTCAGTACCGAACGCATCAGCTTGCCCATCTCGGCAGGATTGCGGGTCACTTTGATACCGCATTCCTCCATGACGGCCAGCTTCTCCGCCGCCGTGCCCTTGCCGCCGGAAATGATGGCGCCCGCGTGCCCCATCCTCTTGCCTGGCGGCGCGGTCACGCCGGCGATGAAGCCGACGACGGGCTTCCTCATGTTGGCCTTGACCCAGCGCGCCGCTTCTTCCTCGTTGGTGCCGCCGATCTCGCCCACCATCACGACCGCCTCGGTCCGCGGGTCGTCATTGAACATCTTGAGGATGTCCACGTGCTTCAAACCGCTCACCGGGTCGCCGCCGATGCCGACGCAAGTGGACTGGCCGAGCCCCTGCTCCATGAGTTGCCCGACCGCCTCGTAGGTGAGCGTGCCGGAGCGCGACACCACGCCGACCGGGCCCCGCTTGTGGATATGCCCGGGCATGATGCCGATCTTGATCTCGTCGGGCGTGATCACGCCAGGGCAGTTGGGCCCGACCAGCAGCGTTTTCGCTTCCTGCATCTTGTAGCGCGTGCGGATCATGTCGCGCACCGGGATGCCTTCCGTGATGCAGATCACCAGCTCGAGTCCGGCGTCCACCGCCTCGTCTATTGCGGCGGCCGCAAACGGCGGCGGAACGTAGATGACCGACACGGTGGCGCCGGTCTTTTCCTTCGCCTCCTTGACGGTCTCGAATATCGGGATGCCTTCGAAGCTCTGGCCGCCCTTCTTCGGCGTCACGCCGGCGACGTAGCAGTTCTTCCCGTTGGCGTACTCCTTGCCCATCTTGGTGTGGAACTGCCCGGTCTTGCCGGTAATGCCCTGCGTCATGACCCGGGTGTTCCTGTCGATCAGTACGCTCATGACGCCCCTCTGGATAATACGAGTGAGTGACCGCTCACTTTGGGGTCTGCATCCCGCAGTTTCTGGTCCACTTCGCGCTTCACTTGCCCTTCGTGGCGGCGACGACTTTTTGCGCCGCATCGGCCATGTTGTTGCCGGAGATGATCGGCAGCCCCGACTCGGCGAGGATCTTTTTGCCGAGCTCGACGTTGGTGCCCTCGAGCCGCACCACCAGCGGCACCTTGAGACTGACCTGGCGCGCCGCCGCGACCACCCCCTCGGCGATGACGTCGCACTTCATGATGCCGCCGAAAATATTGACCAGGATCGCCTTCAGCTGCGGGTTTTTCAGCATGATTTTAAACGCTTCCGTCACCTTCTCGGTGGAAGCGCCGCCGCCTACGTCGAGGAAGTTGGCGGGGCTTCCACCGTAGAGCTTGATGATGTCCATCGTGGCCATCGCGAGTCCCGCGCCGTTGACTAGACAGCCGATATCGCCGTCGAGCGAGATGTAGGACAGATCGAACTTGGAGGCTTCGATCTCGGCGGGATCCTCCTCGTCGAGGTCGCGCATGGCGACGATCTCGGGATGCCGAAAGAGCGCGTTGTCGTCGAAGTTCATCTTGGCATCGAGCGCAAGCACGCGCTCGTCGCCGGTCACGATCAGGGGGTTCACCTCCGCGAGCGAGGCGTCGGTTTCGTCAAACGCGCGGTACAGTCCCTTCAGGACATCGCGCGCTTGCGGGATGGCTCGCTGCGGGACGCCGATTTTGCGCGCGATGTCCTCGGCGTCCCCGTTTCTGAGTCCCGTGACGGGATCGACCGTCACCCTGTGTATTTTCCCGGGCGACTTCACCGCGACTTCCTCGATGTCCATGCCGCCTTCGCTGGAAGCCATCAGCACCACGCGCTGCGAGCCGCGGTCCACCACCATCCCGAGATAGAGCTCCTGGCTGATGTCGGCGCCTTCCTCGACCAGCAGCCGGCGAACCTTCTGGCCGTCCGGGCCGGTCTGGTGAGTCTTCAACTGCATGCCGAGTATCTTCCCGGCGTGGCTCTTCACCTCAGCGAGCGATCTTGCGAGCTTGACCCCGCCGCCCTTGCCGCGGCCACCGGCGTGGATCTGCGCTTTCACCACCCACGCGCGGCCGCCGAGCTTCTGCGCGGCCTCGACCGCCTCATCCACGCTGAAGCACGGGAAGCCGCGCGGGGTCGCGACGCCGTACTTGCGCAGGATCTCCTTGCCCTGGTACTCGTGGACTTTCATTTCTGACCCATGTTCTCCGGCTGTCGCCGCGCCACCACTCGCTGGCGAACCCGAATCTCACAGCCGTTTGCGCGCCGGCCTTGACCGGGGTCAATAACGGCAATCCCGCGCGGCGTTCACGTCATGGGGCCGCAGTGTGTTGCGCCCGGATCGGCCCTGCGGGGTGTTGTCGCAGCTCAGATCGCGATCACGCGTCGCGGCACCGGAGCGGGGCAGTATAACAAACCGCCCCACTGGACGCGGGGCGCCGGTTGGGCCGCGCGCGTTGGAGCGGACCCAACTGCGGCCGCTCAACGCGCGCCATCATCAGGCGGCCGGGGTCGCATCCGCATCGCGCACTCGTGCTCGCTGCTCACACTGGGCGGCCACCACAAGGCTGGAGGACCAGGATCTCGCGCGAGGACTCGCCGGGCTATATGGCAGCCCCTTCGGACCACACGTATATTGCGCCGCATCAAATGGGACTGACTGGGAGCCCCTTCCAAGCGGGAGAGCGCACCAACCTGAGATTCCGAGGCAAAAAAAAGCGCAACCTAAGAGGTTGCGCTTAAGGTTCCACCAAAGGAGGAGGTTTTGGGGGAGTGCGCCTCCGCCTGTGAGGCGGCGACGCAATTAAATTATCCCGAAAAGACGGCCAAAATGCAAGCGTTTGCTATTGCTGTGCATCATATTGTGGACTATTAATAACGTATAAACATATCAACCACTTATGACGGTTACTCGAGCGCTAGCCTAGCGCACAATCAGAACGGGGATCTTGGTGTGGGTGAGAACCTTGCGCGTTTCGCTGCCCAGCAGCACGGCGGCCAGCCCTTTGCGCCCATGGGACGTCATCAAGATGAGGTCGCACTGGCGCGCATCCGCCGTCTTGAGGATGGCGTCGTACGGATGATCGCTGGTCTCGCACACGGTGTCGCACGGCACGCCCTCGTCCTCAGCGCTCTTGCTCACGTAGGCCAGGTAACTTTCCGCTCGCACCTTCGCTTCTTCCTCGATGCGCTCCTCGGTGACCGGGTCAAATGCGCCCTCATAGGCGATCAACAGGTGGTAATCCGGAATCACGTGGATGCCGGTGATCCGCGCCCGATGGAGCTTGGCAAGCGTGACCGCCATGCGCACCGCCCGCTGCGACAGCTCCGAACCATCGGTCGGTATCAGGATGTTTTTGAACATCGGCCCCTCCTCGCCCCGCCCTGACCGGGTTCCAGCATCTGGACCCTGCGCCAAGCTTGTCGCTCCGTGCCGGGGCTGTCAAGGGTTGCGGGGAGGCGCGCATCCCGGCCCCGCTCCGGGGTCTTCGATATAATCGGCCGCAGCCTGCCCGCCCGCTCCCAGTGCCGTTCCAACCTGCTTCTTCAATCTTGGGCGGCCTGCCTGCCGGCGGCAATCAGGGCACACGAACCGACTGGATTACCCGCAAATAGTTGGAACGGCACCAGCCGTGCAACGCCAGCTTCTGCTCACCGGCGACGTCAATCTCATGAACGTGGACGACCCGCGCGGGCCGTTCGCGCGCGTCGCCGGCACGCTCCGCGCGGCGGACCTGTTGTTCGGCAACCTCGAATGCTGCCTCTACTCGCCGCCGGCGGAGCGCTCCCTCGCCGACGAAGGCTTCTACGCGCCGCCGGCAGCGGGCGAAGCGCTCACCCTCGCGGGCTATCACGCAATCGGTACCGCCAACAACGTCAATTTCGGCCCCGCGGCGATCGGGCATTCGTTGCGCGAGCTGGACCGGCTCGGCCTCGCTCACACCGGCAGCGGCGTGAACCACGCCGCCGCTTACGCCCCCGCCATAATCGAGCGCAAAGGGATGCGTTTCGGCCTCCTTCAGCGCACCTCGGTCTATTGGCCCACCAATCACGAGGCCGGCGAGCATTCCGCCGGCGTGGCGGTCATCCGCGGCCACACCGCATACCAATTGCCATTGCACAAGACGCGCCCCGAAGTGCCGCCCGCAAACCGGCCCGGCGTACCGCCCGTGATCGTCACCTGGGCTGATCCCCAGTACCTCGCGCGCTTCCGTGAGGAAGTCGCCGCGCTGCGCCGGCAGGTGGACGTCGTGATCGCTTCGCATCACTGGGGGCTCTACCAGGAAGTGCTCGAGTACATGCGCGAGATCGCGCACGCGGCGATCGACGCCGGCGCCGACGTCGTCGTCGGGCACGGGCCGCATTTCGTGCTGCCGGTCGAGGTCTACCAGGGCCGGCCCATCTTCTACGGCATGGGCAATTTCTCGTTCCACACCGGACACGGCGGCCGCAAGCATGGCGACTGGGTGGGCCTGCTCGCCCGCGTGCTGCTGGAAGAGCGCGCGATCAAGCGCGTTGCGTTGAGCTTCGTGCGCCACAACGACCGGAATGAGACGCTGTTGCGCGCGCCGGGTGAAGAGCCGGAGGCGTTGCGCGACCTCACCGAGCGCAGCGCGCGGCTCGGCACCCGGATCGCAGTCGAAGGCGACGAGGCCATCTGCTTAAGCCCATGACGATGCGCCGGTTGATACGTCGAGGGCGGTAATATGCTCCCGCGCGATTTTCGTTCCCCCCCATTCTGACAACTATGGAGAAACTATGAGCGCATCCGTATTGCGCGGCGTGCCGCCGCAACCTGATACCAACTTGCGCGACCTCGTGACCGCGTGGCTGCCGCAAGGCTTCGCGAAGATTGTGCAGCCGATCGCTTCCACCACGATCACGACCGACACCGCGGGGCTTACCGCGGGCGAGGTGAAGATCCAGACCATGACCGGCCCGGTGCCCGCCTACCGCGCGGCTCCGGAGAAGGGCGGCAAGCTCCCCCTCGTGCTGGTGGTCCAGGAAATCTTCGGCGTGCACGAGCACATCAAGGACGTGTGCCGGCGGCTTGCCAAGCTCGGATACTTCGCGATCGCGGTCGATCTCTACCATCGCCAGGGCGACGTCACGAAATTCACCGACAATCAGGAAATCTTTGCGAAGGTGGTCAACCATGTTCCCGACAGCCAGGTCATGTCCGACCTCGACGCGGCGGTCGTCTATGCCGCATCCACCGGCAAGGCCGACACCTCGCGGCTGGGCATCACCGGCTTCTGCTGGGGCGGGCGCATCACCTGGACCTATTGCGTGCATAACCCGAGAGTGAAGGCGGGCGTCGCCTGGTACGGCCGGCTCGTCGCACCCTCGAAGGCGCCGCTACAGCCGGCCTACCCGGTCGAGCTTGCCCCCCACCTCAAGGTGCCGGTGCTGGGGCTCTACGGCGGCGAGGACGCCAGCATCCCGGTCGCGCACGTCGAGCAGATGCGCGGCGCGCTGAAGAGCGCGGGCAACGCCGCGAGCGAAATAGTGGTCTACGACGGCGCGCCGCACGCGTTCTACGCCGATTACCGCCCGAACTACCGCAAGGAAGCCGCGGAGGACGGCTGGAAGCGGATGCAGGCGTGGTTCAGGAAATACGGCGTCGCCTAGTCATCCTGTCGTCCCCGCAAAGGCGGGGAACCAGGACGATAGTGCCCTAGATTCCCGCCTCCGCGGGAATGACGCGTCCGACGGCCGGCTATCGCTGTCGCGCGCCGAGCTTGAGCAGCCGGCCGACGCTCTCGGACGCCTTCAAGCCGGAGCCGGTCAGCACCAGCACCGTCGTCTCGCCCTGCTTGATCGCGCCTCGGGCGATGAGCTGCGATAACCCCGCCGCAGCGGAAGCGGAAGTCGGCTCGACGTAGAAACCCTTCCTCGCCAGCGCGGCGAGCGCGCGCACGATCTCATCCTCGGTCACCGCCACGATCTCGCCGCCGGATGCGCGCACCGGCGC
>Ga0214473_10010300_pt1 | contig 11008 bp, 7 predicted proteins | sample RVTome_7_FD_203509 | JGI IMG/M metagenome (GOLD analysis project Ga0214473, IMG submission 203509) | Soil microbial communities from uranium-contaminated site in the Upper Colorado River Basin, Wyoming, United States - RVT98D197 | ecosystem: Environmental > Terrestrial > Soil > Contaminated >...
GATATCCACTGAGGAAGTAGAGACCGAGCAAGACCGCGCTGGCCGCGCTCACGACGTACTTCCAGACGGCCGGTGCGTCGCTGGTGGACAACAGTCCTTCGATCGCGCCCGCGATCGCGAGCAGAAACACGACGGCGCCCATCATCCGCATGGCGATGCGTCCATCAACGACCAGGGCATCCACCCGGGTGCGGTCTCCCGGGGCGATCAGCGCATGCGCCAGGCGGAACCCGGCGCCTCCAGAGATGAAGATGGCGGTGAGCTCCAGCACCCCATGGCCGGCGACGAACGTGCCGAGGTAGCCGGCGGCCCCGTAGTTGGCGAACACGCCAAAGCCGGCGCCGATCGAGAGACCGTTGAACACCAGGGCGAGCACCGTCAGGATGCCGGCGAGCATCCCGCCGGCAAAGGCCATGATGCAGACCCGGATATTGTTGGAGATGATGGCCGCCGCGATCACGGGGCGCTCCCCGCTCTCGGCCGCCGCATAGCCGATTCCCTCCGCCTGGCGCTCCGCGGCCTGCTCGGCGCGGCTCACCATCACCGGTGGGATGATTTCCTGCGCCAGCTGCGGCCGCTCGCGCAGCATCACGAATCCCACAACCGCCGGCACCATGAACAGCAGAAACGCCGCGAGCACGTGGCGCCACGAGGCCACCACCGCGGCGGGAAAGTCGGCGAGCAGATATTGCGTGAACGGGGCACGGCGCGTCCCACGCCCGTGATACAAGGCTGAATGCCCGGCGGCCACCAGGCGCTCGAGGTACGCGGTCACCTGAGGGTCCACGCCGTAGGTCCGCGCCCGGGCCAGATCGGCCGCCACCTCGCGATAGCGGGCGGAGAATCCCGGAATCTCGGCGGCCGGGAGCCGCGCTAGACCGCCGTGCTCGAGGCGTTGGGCGGCTGCGCGGAACGCCTCCCAGGTGTCGCGCTTGCGCGCGACGAACCGCTCGGCCGTGACGGTGGTGCGCCCGGCCCCGGCGGTGGCGCGCGTCGCGAACCGGCCGCGCCGCTTCTGTTGCTCGTCGGTGAACACGGCCGTGAGATACGTCTCGGCGTCGACGCTGCGCCGCGGAATGCGGGATTCGAATCGTCGCGCCAGATCCGCCGCCATGCGCACACGCACCGCGGGAAGGAGGGCGTCCGCTCGCGCCAGAAAACGATCGAGCAGGGCGAACTCCTGTTCGGAGAGATCGGGCGGCCCGAGCTCGAGCACCTCCTGGCTTGGCGGGGGGAGGGACGGCGCCAGTCCCCAGGCGCTCACCCGGTCCCGCACCACGATCGTCCCGGCGGCGAGGTCCCCGAGCCGCTTGTTGGCACGGTGGGCGAACACGAGCACCACGCCGGGGAGGGGTCCTAGCGGCACCAGAAAGTCCACGATCCGGATCAGATTGCGGACCGCGGCGGCGTTGGCCGTGATCGGCCGCCCGGTATCCAAGACGACCCGGATGCCGAGCGCCCGCTTGCCGGGCGTGCGGCCGTCCCACAGGGCCTCGAACAGCGTGTAGTAGAGGAAGAAGTTCAAACCGGTGACGAGCACCACCAGCGCGGTGCCCCAGCTGGCCCATCCGGTGGCCCACTCGCCCGAGGCCCCCGCCGCGACGAAGAAGGCGACGAGAAGGATGTTCGCCAGCGTGAGCACCGCGGCGTCGACCGCCGCCGCCGCGGCACGGGTGCCGAGGCCGGCCAGCTCGAAGGACAACGTAACGTGCTCGGGCGTCTCGACGCCGTGCTGTTGGCGCAGATCGAAGGGCTGTGGCGGGACTCGCGCGGGGGCGCTCACGTCCTCATCTTACCGCCTCTCACACCGGAAGGGCGAGACCATGGCGGATCTGCGGCCGATGGAATTCGGGGAAATCCTGGACGGCGCCCTTTCACTGTTCCGCCGACACTTCGGCCTGTTCTTCAAGCTCAGCCTTTCTGTGATGTGGCTGCCCCTGGCCGTCGGCCTGTATTGGCGCCTGCGCTTCTTCAATTTCCAGGGTGCGCAGGCACCGGACCAGGCGCTCGCCGCCATTCAGAACGATCTCCTCCCGATCCTGCTGTGGAGTCTGGCGCTGTTCGTGGTCTATGAGTGCGCGCTGTTGCTGCTCACCGCCGGATCGATCCGGGTGATTTCCGACTCCTACCTGGGCCGGGCGTCCCTGTTCGGGGACGCGCTCTCCTTCGGGGCGGCCAAAATCGTGCCCCTGTTTCTGGTCGGCCTCGGCAAGGGGTTCCTGCTCGCGTTGGTCGCGATCGTGTGTGGGGTCGTGCTCGCGCTGGTCGGGGCGGCCGGAAAAGCCGCGGGCGTGGGAATCCTGGCGCTGCTGGTGTTCACGGGCATCTGTATGACGATCTGGCTGATCCTGTTCATCGCCTGCGGGTACATGTTGACGACCCCGACGGTCGTGCTCGAGAACCTGCCCAGCGCGTTCGACGCCTTCGGTCGGTCGTGGGAGCTCACCCGTGGAGCGAAGCTCCGGCTGCTCGGGTTGGGATTCGTGGCCATCCTCATTGCCAGCGTGCTTCCGGCTATCGTGGTCCAGGCGCTTGGGGCAGTGATTCTGCAGTTCGTCCCGGGCCTTCAGTCGGTCTGGGTGATCGTGTCCTCGATCGTGTCCGTCATGCTGGCACCCATCATCCCCTGCATCATGACCCTGGCGTACTACGATGCGCGGGTACGACGCGAGGGCTTTGACCTTCAGCTCCTGAGCGAGCAGCTGGGGACCGGGTAGCGGTGCTGGCGGTCGTTCAGGCCATCCCGTCCGACTCGGTCCAGCGCGCCGTCCGCGAGGTGTTTGCCCGCCCGGAGTACGAGTGGGTCGAGATGATTCGACGGCACTGGCTGCGGGACTTGTGGTGGGGCCTGCGTGACTGGCTGGCCCGTTTCAGTGCGCAGCATCCCACGGGCGCCAAGCTGCTGTTCTGGGGTGCCCTGCTGCTGCTCATCACCCTGCTCGTACATCTCGGCCTGACGGTCTGGCGGATCTACCGGTCCACCGTGGCCCCAACGCGCGCGGCCGCCCCGGGCGCGGCGCCGGTCTTGTTCGATGCGCGGAGCCACGTGGCGCGCGCCGAAGCACTGGCCCGCGACGGTCGGTACACCGAAGCGCTGGCACATCGCTTCATCGCGCTGGTCCTGGAGCTCGATCGACGCCAGGCGCTCACCTTCCATCCTTCCAAGACGCCCGCCGAGTACGCGCGCGAGGCGCGGCTGGGCGATTCCGGGCGGGCTTCGTTCACTGAGCTGGTCGCGCGCCTGTATCGCCACGTCTTCGGCGCCGAGCCGGTCGACGAGATCGAATACCGCGACTTCGGCGCCACCGCCGCCGCGCTGCTGCAGCATGTCGTACCGGACTGAGATCGGGCTGGTGCTGCTGCTCGCGGCCGCGCTCACGGTCGCGATCCTCGCGGGCGGCCGACGCCGCCGCGCCGTGCCGTTCGATGAGCCCGCGTCCACGTACCGGACGGGGCCGACGGGCGGGCGAGCGCCGTACGACGTGCTGGCCCGGCTGGGCGTGCCCGTGGAGCGCCGTCGCACGCCGCTGTTCGACCTCGCCCGTCAGGTGCGGCGCCGGCCTGCGGTGCTCGTCGTGGTCGCCCCGGATCAATGGCTCGCGCCCGCGGAGCGCGAAGCCGTGGCGCGGTACATCGGGACTGGGGGGGCATTGGTGGCCGTGGGGGACGCCGGGGGGTTGCCGGAGTGCCTCGGATGGCAGATCGACCGGCCGGACTCCACCGACCGCGTGCGGCTGGACAGCGCGTTGGTCGCCGCTCCCCCCGGCGTGTACCGGCTGCCCCCGGTCACCCGCGTGCTGCATCCGGTCGGGAAAGACACGTTGGAGGGCGTTACGAAACGCGTCAACGAGGCGCGCAAGCTGGGTCGGCCGAGCGGGCGGATGCTGCGCGAGCTCGAAGAGTGCGCGGCGGCCGTGAGATCCGGCACCGATACGGTGCTCACGACCGCCGGAGGATCTCCGGTCGTGGTGCGGCTGCGGTTTCGCGGCGGTGGCCGCGCGCTGCTCGTGGCGGACGACGCCTACTTTCGCAACGCCGCGTGGCGCTCGAGCGACGTGCCCATCCTGTTCGTGCCCCTGATCGTGCCCGTGCAGCGGGGCCGGGTGAGTTGGGACGAGTACCATCACGGCTACGGATCGGGGGGCTCGCTGGTGCGGGCCCTGCTGGGATGGATGGCGCGCTCGCCGGCGGGCTGGGCGTTGTGGCAGCTGACTGCCGTGGCGCTGTTGTGGCTCATCGTCACCGCGGTCCGGTTCGGACCGCCGCGGCCCGTCCTCGATCGGCGCCGCCGCTCGCCGCTCGAGCACGTGGAGGCGCTGGCGGCGGGGCTCGAGGGGGCTTCCGGGACGGACACGGCGGTGGGACTCATCGTGTCCGGGCTGCGGCGCCGACTGTCCCGTGCCGGGCAGCCGTCGCGCGGCGATTTCCGCCAGTGGCTCGCGGCGTTGGAGCTCGCGTTACCCAATGTGCGCGGCCGCCAGGCCGCCCGCCGGCTGCAGGACTTCTTGACCAAACCTGGTGGCGCTGAACGGGTTCTCGGGGCCGCCCAAGCCGTGGAGGACGTGTGGGAGGAATTGCGCCCGCGGGTGACGCCCGCCAGATCGTAGACGCGCTGAACCGGGTGGTCCTGGGCCAGGAAGCGGCGACGCGGGACGTGGTCGTCGCGCTGCTGGCCCGTGGCCATGTGCTCCTGGAAGGAGTGCCCGGGACGGCCAAGACGCTGCTCGCCCGTACGCTCGCGCTGGTGCTCGACGTGCGGTTCCAGCGCATTCAATTCACCCCCGATCTCATGCCGGCCGACATCACGGGCGTTTCGATGCTCTCGGGAACGCATGAGTTTGCGTTCCGCCCCGGGCCGATTTTCGCGGACCTTGTGCTGGCGGACGAGATCAATCGGGCCCCGGCCAAGACGCAAGCGGCGCTGCTCGAGGCGATGCAGGAGCGCACCGTCACCGTGGACGGGGTGAGCCACCCGCTGACGCCCGTGTTCACTGTATTCGCGACGCAGAACCCGATCGAGTTCGAGGGCACCTACCCGTTGCCCGAAGCCGAGCTGGACCGGTTCATGGTCAAGGTGTTGTTCGGCTATCCCTCATCCGTCGTGGAGCAGGGGATCCTGACGCGTTACGTGGAAGGGTTCGAGGCGGACCGCCCCGAGACCTATGGCGTGGGGAGGGTGACCGATGCGCGGGGGCTCGAGGCGTTGCGGGCTGCGGCCGACGCGATCCGGGTCGAGCCCCAGATCACCGCTTACATCACGGCGGTCGTGCGCGCGACGCGGGAGGCGGCATCGCTCACGCTGGGCGCGAGCCCGCGGGCGGCGGTGGGCTTGCTCAAGGCGTCGCGGGCCGCGGCGCTGCTCGACGGGCGCGACTTCGTCGTCCCGGACGACGTGAAGGGACTGGCCCCGGCCGTATTGCGCCATCGGGTGAACGTGGCGCCGGAGCTGGAGCTCGAGGGGGTGACGGCCGACGTGGCGTTGAAGGCGATTCTGGACAAGACCGAAGTGCCGACGGCGTGATTCTCCCCACCGGACGGTTCCTGGCGATCGCCGCCGCGCTGTCCGCGCTCGGATTGCTGGGGATCTGGGTTCCCGGAGTTTTGGACGCCATGCTACTGGGCGACGTCCTGCTGCTCGCCCTGTTGTTGGCGGACGGGATTCTGGCCCCGGCAGTCGGCGGGGAAGCGAGCGCCGAAGTGCGGCCGCGCCGCGAAACCCCACCCGCGTTTTCGCTCGGCCATCCGGTGGACGTCGTCTACACGTGGCGCAACGCGACTCGACGGCGGGCACGTCTGCGGGTCCGGGAGCTGCGCCCCGAGCTTTTGGGCGGGCTGCAGCCGCCCCGCAGGCTGGTCGTGCCGGGAGGGGAGGTGCAGCGCGAGCCACTTCCCGTGATTCCAGAGCGGCGTGGGCACGAAGTCGGAGGATCGCTCACCGTGGATTCCGTCGGGCCGCTCGGGCTGGGACTCCGCCGTGGAACATTGGCGCTACCGTGGGACGCGCGTGTCTATCCGGCCCTCACGGCGCTGCGCCGGCGCGCCGCCGTGGCGCAGGCACTGCGGCGGCGGGAGCTGGGACGCCAGCCGCTGCGGCGCCTGGGCGAGGGGCGCCTGTTCGAATCGCTGCGCGACTTCGTCCCGGGCGACGATCCACGCCATGTCGACTGGAAGGCGACGGCGCGGCGTCGCAAGCTCATCACCCGGCAGTTCGAGGCGGAGCGACGCCAGCAGGTTCTCCTGGCGCTCGACGCGGGACGCCTCCTCACCGCCGACGTGGCGGGGACGGCCCGGATGGATTTCGTGGTGCAGGCGGCGCTCGAGCTGGCCTACGCCGCGGCCCAGCATGACGACAACGTGGGGGTCATGGTGTTTGCGGACGGCGTGAAGCACTTCGTCGCGCCGCAACGCGGCCGCCGCGGCTTGAAACAGGTACTGGACGTCCTGGCCGAGGTGACGCCCACCCTGGTGGAGCCCGACTATCCAGGCGCGTTCCGCTACCTCGCCGCCCGCAACCGCAAGCGCGCGCTGACGGTGGTGTTCACCGACGTGATCGACCGCTTCGCCTCGGAGGCCCTGGTGGCGAATCTGGTGACACTCCGCCCCCGCCACTTGCCGCTCGCCGTGACGCTGCGCAATCCGGAGCTGGACGGCCTGGCCGGCGCCCGCCCGACCTCCGTTGCGGGCGCGTGGCGCAAAGCCGCCGCCGAGGAGCTGCTGCGGGCGCGCGAGGAGGCCTTGTCCCACATGCGGCGCGCCGGTGTTCTGGTGCTGGACGTGCCGCCCGAGCGGGCCGCCGAGGCGGTGGTAGACAAGTACTTGGAGTTGAAGCGGCGCGGACGGTTGTGATCTGCTGGCGACGAAACCCGTTGGTCTGTATGTTGATACACCATCAGACCGACGGACTAAGGCCATGCGTTTTCCGGTACGTGCCCTCGCGCTAGGCGTCGCCTGCGCGGCGGTCATTGTTTCCTGCTCCGTCCCCACCGACAAGAGCAGTGAGATCCAGGTGCTGGTCGAGACCTCGCACACGTTCCTCCTGCGTGGCGAGGAAATGAGTGTGCACGCCAGGGCGTTCCGCGTCGCCGGTAGCGGGGACACGGTGGACGTGCCGAATGTGGATTTCACCTGGATTTCCGGCAGCACGACCACCGCAAGCGTGGTAGAGGAGTGCTGCGGGTACGCGACCGTGACGGGCGTGAACCGCGGTATGGTGGACATCATCGCCCAGGCGACCGGATTCGAGAAGGCCGCCGATGGGATCCTCAGCATCCGCGTCACCAACCCGCTCGAGATCGACAGCGTCCGACGCGATTCGATCCACTTCGGCGATGTCGTGACCGTCTACGGCATCTGGACGGACACGATTTTCTCGACGAGCCTCGGGGGAGTGCAGCTGATCCCGTATCCCTTCTCCGCGGGCCGGGATCCTGTGACGGGGATCTCCCAAATCTCCTATTGGGTCCCGCCCCCGGCCTCGACCGACAACCTCTTCTATCTGGGCGCCGGCGTCTTCGGGTTTGCGGATTTCGTCACCACGATCATTGATTCCGCCGATGTGTTCGAGCCGAACGACACCAACCCGTCCATCGTCAATCTCGACGCCGGCGTGCCGATTCCTCAGATCCCGTTCCTGTTGTTCATCAACCCGGCACTCGTGTTCGAGCCGGTGGAGCGCGGGTTCGAGAGCGATGATTGGTTCAAGTTCCTGCGCAGCGATACGACCCGGGCGACGACGTTGTTCATCACGTACCCCTCATTTGGGGACACGACCACCCGCACGTTCCTCCTGGACTCCCTCGGGTGGGATGGGTTCACGTACACGTTCCGGGACTCGGTGGAGTTGCTCGGCAGCAAGTGGGATTACTGCAAAGGAAGCCGCTTCGAGCCGCTGCGTCTGGCGCGCGAGTCCACGATCGTCGCGCTGAAGGAGCTGCCGTCCCAGAGCCTGAGCATCATCACCTTCTTCCAGCGGGCGCAACGGTACGGCCTCCGCGTGGTGGACGGCTATGTCACCAGCGACAACCGGATCGGACCGGACAAGTACGAAGAGAACGACTTTTGCCGCTTCGCCGATCAGGGCGCCCGGCGGATCGATCTGACGACGCCGTTCTCCGACACCCTGACGATCGACAACCCGTTCGACACGGATTGGCTGCGGATCGACGTCGCGGGCGTCGGACCGCAGAACGTGCGCTTCCAGCTGCAAGGCCGGCCATTCCCGGGGGATGCCGACTTCTCCGATGTCGACGTCTACGTCATGACCGTTCCCGGTTCTTCGGGTATCGATGTGGGCGAGGTGGGCTCGAGCCTCTTTGCCGGATCCGTGGAGGACGTCACGGTGGTGCTGAACGGAGGCGAGTCGTATTACGTGGCGATCGTGGACTATGCCGGCGTCCCGACCCGGTATTCGTTGTGCATGGCCCAGGGCCTCGCCGTCTGTACGCTGATCCCCGGGCCGCCGCCCCGGAGCGTGACACCGCCCTCCGCCAGGACCAAACAGGCCCTGGTCCGGTTGCGGAAGCCGCCGACCGCTTCGTCACCTGCCGCACGGAGCAGCCCATTACTTCGTCCGTGATGGAGTGCCGCCGCTGCCACACTCCGCTGCCCGATCACAGCAAGTTTTGCTTCGCGTGCGGGGCGGACCAGACGGACGGTGGCGCGGACGGCCAGGCGTCCGGACCGTTGGAGGTGCTCCAGGCCCGGTTGCAGCGCCTGGTCCAGGGCAAGTACGAGCTCGGGCGGCTGCTCGGAAAGGGCGGCATGGGAGCGGTGTTTCTGGCGCAGGACCTGACGCTCGAGCGCGAAGTGGCGATCAAGGTCCTGCCGCCGGACTTCTCCAGCGATCCGCAGGTCATCAAGCGCTTCCAGCAGGAGGCGAAGACCGCCGCCAAGCTCGATCACCCCAACATCATCCCGATTTACCGGGTGGAGAGCGAAGAGGGGCTCAACTACTTCGTAATGAAGTTCATTTCCGGCACGTCGCTCGAGGACGTGCTGGAATCGAAGCAGCCGCTGACCGACGACTACATCCAGCGCATCCTCCGGGAGGCGGCCTGCGCGCTGGGCCACGCGCATTCCCGCGGCGTCGTGCACCGAGACGTCAAGCCGGCCAACATCATGTTCGACCACGACGGCCGCGTGATGCTGACCGACTTCGGCATTTCCAAGGCGTTGCAGTCGGCCAGCGCGCTCACCGGCACGGGAATGATCATCGGCACACCGCACTACATGGCGCCCGAGCAGGCCAAAGGGCAGCCGGTGGACGGCCGCGCCGATCAGTACTCGCTCGGCGTCGTCGGTTATCGCCTGCTGGCGGGTGTACTGCCCTTCAGCGGCGATTCGGTGCACACGATTCTGTACAAGCACATCTTCGAGGAAGCGCCGCGGGTTTCCGCACTGCGCGAGACCGCGTCCAAAGATCTCACCGACGCGGTTCAAAAGGCGCTCGCGAAGGACCCCGCCCATCGCTTCCCCACCATGGAGGAGTTCGCGACCGCCCTGTGGCCGGAGCAGCCGGTGTCGGCGACGGGGAGGACACCGCGACCCGTGACGCGACCTGGGACGCGCGGCCCCGTGACGGCCGACACCCCGACCGAGCACGTCGCCGCGTCGGCCGGGGCGAGCGCGACGGCGGCGCCTGCTGCCGGTCCGCCGCGCCCGCGCACCATGCCGGCGTCCGCCATGCGGCCGGCGCAGAAGAAATCGTCCAAGCTGGGCGTGTTCGTGGTGCTCGTGCTCATGGCGGCCGCCGGTGGCGGGTACGTCGTGCTGCGCGGGGGCGGAGCGAAGCCGGAGCCCACGCCGGCGCCGGTGACACCCGAACCGCCGGCCGCGCTGCCTGCGTCGCAGCAGAATTCGGTCGGCGTGGCCATGACCCCGCAGTCCACGGCGGTCGCTACCCCTCCGCCGGTGACCGAACCGCCGCGCCAGACCAGCAAGCCTCAGAACCGGCCCCCGGTCCGGCCGCCGACTCGACCCGTGACGCCGCCCGTCGTGCAGCAACCGCCACCCGTACAGGCACCGGTGGAGGAGGTTGGGTACCTGTCGATTGACGCGGTGCCGTTCGGCACCGTCTCGATTGACGGGGTCCAGGTTGGCGATACACCACTCGATCGCTACAAAGTGAAGCCCGGGCTGCATACGATCCGGATCGAGAGTCCAGGCTTCAAGACAAAGACCGAACGCGTACAGGTCGAACCCGGGAATACGGTCCGCAAGCGGTACACCTTGGAGGCGGAAGGATGAGGTCGATGCGACGCATACTCTTCGCGCTGTTCATGCTGCCCGGGCCCGTGGCCCTCACTGCGCAGGATGCCGCTCAGAACGCCACCCTGCGCCGCGCCATTCAAGCGTATGAGGCGCTTGACTTCCAGCAGGTCGTCGTCCAGGCGCGAGCGGCCCTGCGGGAGCGGCTCAGCAGCGCCGAGCGAGCCCGGGCTTACGAGCTGCTCGGCTTTGCCTTCAGCGCCACCGGCCAGCCGGATTCGGCGATCTCTGGCTTCCGCGAAGCGATCCTCCTCGACCCCGACCGCCAGCTCGACCCCAGACGGGTGTCGCCGCGCATCACCGGCTATTTCAACGCCGCCCTGGGCCAGGTGCTCGTGGTGCGGCAGGTGAAAGTCGACAGTGTCCGGTTCATTTCGGGAACTCAGGGGAGCGGGGTCCCGATCCGGTTTACCGTGACGAGTCCCGCGCGAGTGCGCACCCGCGCGATCAGCGGGCAGAACTCCCTGCTCGTCGACTCCAGCGTCGTGGCGGGAACGCTGAACCTGAAGTGGGCCGGAACGTTGCCGAACGGCGATCCCGTGCCGGCGGGGAAGTGGACCATTGTGGTCGAGGCGTTTGGTGCAGGGCAGAACACCTTCTCGGCGTCCCAGGAGGTGCAGGTGACGGTCGGAGCGGTGGACACGCTGCCGCATCTCACGGCGTTGCCCGGGTACACCGAGCTGCCCGAGACCGAGATCCCACCCCAGAGCGGCCGGCCGCTCGGCATCGCGCTGCTGTACAC
>Ga0214473_10010301_pt1 | contig 11007 bp, 12 predicted proteins | sample RVTome_7_FD_203509 | JGI IMG/M metagenome (GOLD analysis project Ga0214473, IMG submission 203509) | Soil microbial communities from uranium-contaminated site in the Upper Colorado River Basin, Wyoming, United States - RVT98D197 | ecosystem: Environmental > Terrestrial > Soil > Contaminated >...
GCCCGCGCCAACGGCTTCCCCATCGAAGTGGTCAAGGACTACATCTTGCCCGCAGAACTACTACGGGTTGGTGTTGGTGGAGTAGGAACCGCCCTGCAGCGCCCCTCGAGACCTTCGGGAACCACTTGACCAGAGAGCTAGACATCCTTCGTGCGGGCAGTCCGGTCGGCTCTGGCGACGACCCTCCAATACCTCAGAAGCCGGCGCATCCTCCGCTCCGGATGCCGCCTCTCCTTCTCTATCTGGACGCCAGCTCTGGCCAACTCCTGTTCAGACGCGTCATCCTCGCAGACCAAGCAGAGGTCGCGGGCCTCAAGTGGTAGCTGTTGCCAATCATGCTGGTTCCACGCCCGAAAATACCCAGGCCGCACCCTCCAGCCGGCGTCATTGAGGTTGCACGTGGTATGCCAGACACTGCCTAACGCGTCAGTGTAGTGTATGACCCACACGTCGAGATCGCCGGCCCTATCCACCACACGATTCCTGAAGTCCTGGATGACCGCCTGATCGGTAAGACCGGCCTGCCCATCGTCATCCGCCCCAAGATTGGTGGGCCGGGCCTCAAACGCATGCCGTTTTCCCTCGACCCACAGGTGACCTCGGATATTCTGGGCAGGGCCGCGACCCACATTCTTCAGCATTATGCGCGTGCCGCCGCTTGTGCGGTAATCAGGGTAGAAATGCGCGGCCACTATCGGCCTCCACTCCATGGACGCCAGTCTGTCCTCCATCCGGACCTGACGCGCCTGAAGCTCGCTCTGCTGCCTAGCTATGGCGACTTGCCGGCGGGAGAATGACACTATGGCGATTGTCAGGAAGACCACCGCGACCGCGGATATCGCTTGGATCCCAGCCGCGTTGCCTTGGTCTGTCAGCCAAGTCCATGTGACCGCGCTGGCATCGTGCATGCTACTGGACAGCCAGGCGTAGATCTGCTGGACCAGGTCCATCGCCGATCTCATGTCAGCACCCCCCGAGAGCAGGTACTCCGTCCGAGCCATCACTCGCATCACTAGTTGATTCCGCTGCCGCCCTGTAGTGTCCTGCCATCTTGACTGAGGAAGTGGCGGAGTAGGCGATGCGGCCTGGCCTGCTCGCCCATTCCGACCGGGATCTCGAACCGTTGCTCACCGCGAGACCAGCAGGAACGCCGGTTGTTCCTGTGCCGTCTGTCCCCCCTCAGTACCCCTCCCCCTTGTCCACCACGTTCAGCAGTTCCTCCCCGGCCAGATACCTTCGCAGGTTCTCGCAGAAGAGCGCCATCAGCCGTTCGTGCGAGTGCGGCGAGTTGCCGGAAGTGTGGGGGGTGATGAGGACGTTGGGAAGGTCCCAAAGCGGGCTGTCGGGTGGCAGGGGCTCTTGCGCGAAGACATCGAGGCCCGCGCCGGCGATGCGCTTGTCACGCAGCGCCGCGATCAGCGCCTCCTCGTCCACCAGTCCGCCGCGGCCGATGTTGATGAGATAGGCCGTCGGCTTCATCTGGCGGAGCTCGGCCTCGCCGATGAGATGGCGCGTGGTTGGGGTAAGCGCGGTGCAGAGCGCGACGAAATCCGACTCCCCCAGCAGCCACGGCAGCGCGTCTGGACCGCGCACCTCGTCCGCCTCCGGAGCGGGGCGGTCGGGGCGACGGCGCACCGCGATGACGCGCAGCCCAAACCCCTTCGCCACGCGCGCCACCTCTGACCCGATGCCGCCCAATCCAATGATCCCCAGCGTGCTATCACGCAACTCGCGCACCTCGGCGTGCTGCCAGCGATGCTCGGCCTGATTCCGCACGTGTCGGTCGAAGGCGCGGGCGAAGTGCAGCAGGAAGGCGACCACGTGCTCGGCGATGGGCGTCGCGTAGATCCCCTGCGCGTTGGTGAGCAGGATCGGGCTGGCGACGAACTCGGGAGTGAGAATCCACTCCACCCCCGCACCCCACGACTGCACCCAGCGCAGCCGTGGCGCCGCCTTCCACAGCTCTTCCGACCAGTGGCCGGCGAGGATCACCTCGGCCGTGGTCGCGCGCCTCAGTCCCTCCTCCCGGCGCGCGGCATTCTCCACCACCAGCGCGCTGGAAACCGCTCGCACGCGTACCAGGTCCTCTTCCCCGGCGTCATAGTTCAGGAGGACGTGGACCTTCACGCTATTCCCTTCGCTGGATCAGATAGCGCGCCAGCAGCCGCAGGTCGGCGGCGGGACCGTCGCGTAGCGGGACGGAGTCTAACCTCGCGAGCGCGCGCGCGAGGTGGGCGTGCGCCATCTGCGCGCAGTGGGTTCGCACTCCGGCGGCCTCCATCTCCGCGGCCAGGTCCGCCGCCTCGACATCGCTGCCCACTCCGGCGGCAAGCGACCGCGCCAGACGTTCGGCGACAGGGTGGTCCAAAGATAGCGCGCAGAGGATCGGCAGGGACCGCTTGTTGCGACGCAGGTCGCTGCCGACGGCCTTGCCAAGTTCGGGTTCCTCGCCCCACAGGCCGAGCTCATCATCGCGCACCTGGAAGGCCAGGCCGATCTCCTGCCCGAAGCGGCGCAAGGCCTCTATCTGGGTAAGCGATCCACCGCCCACCTCCGCGCCAATCGCGGTGGCCGCGGAGAAGAGGGCGGCGGTCTTCGCGCCGATCATCGTCAGGTAATCGTCAACCGTCAGCTCGTCACGACCCTCATAGGCGAGATCGGACGCTTGCCCTTCGCACAGTCTCAGCGTGGCCTCGTTCAGGGCGAGGAGCACGTTGGCGATGGTAGCGGTAGAGGTGGTAAGCTCGCCCAGCGTCAGGTTGGCCAGCGCGAACATCGCGTCGCCGGCGGCAATCGCCTGGCCGACTCCCCAGAGCTTCCACACGGTGGCGGCGCCACGCCGTGTCTCGTCCCGATCTGCAATGTCATCATGCAGCAGCGTGAATCCATGCAACAGCTCCAGCGCGGCCGCGGCCGGAGAAGCATCCGCGGTCTCTCCACTCACGGCCTCGCACGCGAGGAGGCAAAGCACTCCCCGGATATGTTTGCCACCGGATCCCGGTGGCGATCCATTGGGCGCGGGGTGGAACCCCAGATGGTAGCGCATCATGCAGTAGAGCTCGGTGTCGCCGCGCGCGTCGAGGGCCCGGCGGACGGCTGCGTCCACGAGACTGCGATAGCGCGCGATGACGGACTGGGGCCGCTCAGTGGGCATGGTGAAGTGGTGTTCTCTGCCGACCGTCTGATCCCCTTGCCGTGACGCCCCTCGCGCATCACCCGACGGGTAGTGCGCTGGGGTTGGGGCTGTTGTCGCCGTTCACCTCAGACGCAAGCGCGGACCGACAGCCGGAGCAGTGTCAGCGAGGTGGGTAGAGGGACTTCCAGCCCCTCGAACTCAAGCCGCGGACGCGCCGCGACTGGGCCGCGAGGCCCCCGCGCTGCTGGAACACACCGTTGCGGCGAACTGCCGGACAGGTGCGCTATTCCGATAGGCTGCTGAGCTCCAACACCTGGCGGCGGCCGCCGCGCGAGATCCAGAGGACGATCGGGTCTCCCTGCTTGAGCTCTCCCACGATCTGGCGATAGGAGGCGACGTCGGTGACTGCCTCCCGGTTGATCTTGAAGATGATGTCGCCCTTCATGAGGCCAATGCGGGCGCCATCGCTCACCGGGTCCACGGACTTGACGCGGACGCCACCCTCGAGGTTCGCCTTGCGGGCCGCCTCCTCCGGCAGGGCCTCCACCGTGAGACCGAGTTTCTCCGGCTCGGTCGCGGTCGCTTTGCGCTCCACTTCGCCCTCCGCCAAGGCCTCCACCGCGGCTCGGAAGTGCATCTCCTTGGTACCGCGGAGCGCCAGCAGGTCAACGGTAGTGCCCGGCTTGGTAGCCTGCACCATGTTCACGAATTCGTCCTGCGCCATCACCTTCTTACCCTGGAACTCCAGGATGATGTCCTCGGACTTGAGCCCGGCTCGATCGGCGGCGGAGTTCGGTTCGACATCCAATACCATCACGCCATGGTCAGTGTCATAGGTCCGCTTCAACGTTTCGGTGAGTGGCACCACCATCAGGCCAAGCCGACCGCGGACGACCTTCTCGCCACCCTTGAGCGTCTCGATCACGCGCTTGGTCTTGGCATTGATCGGGATGGCGAAACCGACCCCGATATTGCCGCCCGTAAACGCGGTCGTGTAGATAGCTTGGTTGACACCGATCACCTGCGCGCGGATGTTCACCAGGGGGCCGCCGCTGTTGCCCGGGTTGATCGGGGCGTCGGTTTGGAGCAGGCCGCGGAAGGGATGGCCTTCTCGATCGGAGGGGATCTGTCGGTTCACGGCGCTGACCACGCCCACGGTGATGGTGGGCTCGTAATGGAGCGGCTCGTCGAAGGCTCCACCGAGCCTGCCTCCCCCGAAGGGATAGCCCACCGCGATCGCCCAGGATCCCACTTGCGTGTCATCCGCGTCGCCCAACTCGGCCGCCCTCAGCAGCTGCTTGGGCTTGATCTTGATCACGGCCAGATCGGTGAGTTCGTCTCGACCCACGACCTCCGCGGGGTAGGCGTCTCCGGTTCCCAAATGCACCGTGACTTTCGCCGCCTCCGCAACCACGTGGTTATTGGTGACGATGTAGCCGGAGGGGTCCACGACAACACCGGAGCCCTGCCCGACGGGGATGCGCGGAGTGGGCTGCTGCGGCCGCTGACGCGGCATGGGGAAGGGGAAGCCGGGGCCGAAGAAGTCCCTCAGATCAGGTGTCTCGTTCTCGCCGTCTCCTGCCGCGGCTGCTTTCTCGACCTCGCGTTCGACCTCGATAAAAACGACCGACGGCTTAATGGTATCGGCCACCCAGGTGAAGCCGCGCTGGAAGTTCTCCAAGCTCGACACCTCGGCCGGAAGTCTGGCCGCCGCGGCTTGTGAGGTCTGACTCAGCCACAGGGCGGCACAGACCGGGATGAGCGTGATGATGAGCAGGGCGCCCATCCACGCCAGCTTCGTCAGCCGTCGCTTAGGTGTGTTTGAATAACGCATCTCGCAAGTTCCTCCTGTGAGTCCGCTGCCAGCGTCCCACTTCGCGCTGGCACGCAATCTAGGCTCTTAGACAACCGAAGATGGGCAGGAGTTCCACGGGGTAGCGCTCATTCACCTGCCGCCTCTTCCGGCGTTGTGTGCGATAGCTCGCGCAAGAGACGCTCGATGCGCGCCGCCGCTTCTTCGCTCTTCCCGGCCAGTGCCTGCCGCGCCTGGATGATCTGGGTCTGCAAGGCTGCTCTCCGCTGAGACGCAAGGTGCGACATGCTCTCGATCTGTCCTTCCAGCCGTTCAAGCTCCCGACGGGCCTCGCGCACGCGTCCGCTGCGGAGGGCGGCCAGCGCGGCGCGCGCGGTATTCACCACCGACTCGGGCTCCGGGGAGCGGGGAGCTTCCAGGCGATGGCGTAGCGCAGTGATTTCGGCACGCAGGCAACGCACCTGCCAGATAGCATACCCGTTTGTGGCAAGGAGTAACAGGAGCAGGAAATAGGCAACACAGCTTCTCACAACGGATTTCCTCCAGACTGCACCGGACCCGCTTCATCATCTCCGGAGAGCAGTCTGATGGCCACTGCCTCCAGTGCCAAGTCAATACTGGCGTTGCGCTGAATCTGCTGACGCGCACCCAGGATCGCCGCCACGGCCGTCTCCTTGCCGTGCCGCGGACGAGATGTCAGAGAGGCCTGGATCGCCTCCGCGTAGTCCGGATTGACGAGGACGCCGCCCTGCGAGGCCGACACAAGGTCGCGATACCACAGGGCCATGACGTCCAAGCACCATGGCAACGCGGCGCGCAGCTCCCGGTCGCCGCCCCCGCGTTCGCCGCCGGAGATGGGTGCGTCGGCCTCCTGTTCCTCGCTCTCGGCCTCGCGATCGGTCCTTGCGGCGGCCAATCGGAGCGCCTGCTCCTTGATCCGCTCGGCGAGGCGGAGGCTCTGGGGGAGGACCATGGCCGGCAGGGCCGCGCACAGGTCGAGCAGACAGCGGCGCACCTCCAGCACCTCAGGCCGGCGCGACGCGGTGACCGCCCAGCCGACGCGGCCGCCGGACAAGGCGGCAAGGGAGGCGGCGGTGGGGGCCTCGAGACCCAGAGAGCACAGGTACTCCGCCACGGCCGCCGAGCCGGCCGCCTGAAATGTCACCTGCTGGCAGCGAGACAGCACCGTTGGGAGTAGCGCGGCGGGCTGGGAGCTCACCAACACGAGGACGACATGGGGGGGCGGATCCTCCAGCACTTTCAGCAGCGCATTGCCTGCCGCCGGGTTCATGCGTTCCGCTGGGTCGATGAGGTACACTTTGTGGCGGCCCAGGGCCGGTCGGAGGATCGCATCCTGGACCAGAGGGCGGGGCGTCTCACGCGGTTCCTTTGGGTTCTGGCGAATCTGGTCAATGCTGATCTCGGTGCGCCTCCGGCCCTGGCGATCCACCCCAAGGGTGACCAGGCGCACATCGGGGTGGTTCCCCTGGGCGATGAGCTGGCAGGACCGGCACCGGCCACAGGCGTCGCCGGTGACGCCCCGTTGCTCACCGAGGCAGTTCAGGGCCTGGGCGAAGAGTCGAGCTGCCGTGGACTTGCCTACGCCCTCGAGACCTCGGAAGAGATAGGCGTGCGCGACCTGCTCTCTGCGAATGGCGTTCCTGAGCACCGCGGTGGCGCGCGCTTGTCCGACCAGGTCGGAGAGCCGCTGCGGCGCCGGTGGTTCAGAGCTTTTCAAAGCGCTCGACATCTACGACGAACACCGTGGCGCCGCCCACGAGCACCTTCACCGGACTCGGGATGCAGGTGCCGATGGGCTCGATGGTTGGCGGGAAGACATTGACGAGTTGCTCGCGGGTTTTCGAGTGATCGCGCAAGACTTGGATCACGGTATCTACCTGTTGAGGCTCGACGCCGATCAGGAAGGTGACGTTCCCCTCCCTGAGCAGCCCTCCGGTAGTCGCGATGTTCGTGAACTGGTGGCCGCCCTCGAGCAGCGCGTCCGTGACCTTGCGCCGGTCCTTGTCTTGGACGACCGCGATGATGAGTTTCATGGGCCCTCCTTGGGCCGCACTTGCGCCAGCAGGTGGCGAGCCAGCGCGACGACCTCTGCGTGCACCGCTTCGACGCTCTGCATTCCGTTCACCAACTTCACTCGCCTCGGTTCGAGTCGCGCGATCTCCCGGAATCCTTCGGCTACGCGCGCGCGGAAACCGCCACCTGCAGATTCTAACCTATCCAGCCGTGACGCGTCCAGTCTCGCCTCCGTCGGCGGGATGTCGAGCACGAGAGTGAGGTCGGGCGCGACTCCGCCGGTGGCCATATCGTTCAGGTGGCGCAGCAGGTCTAGGTCGAGACCGCGCCCGTAACCCTGATAGGCGAGGGTAGAATCGGTGTAGCGCTCGCACACCACGAGGCAGCCTTGCGAGAGCGCGGGGGTGATCACCTCCGAGACATGGACCGCCCGGTCAGCGAGGTAGAGGAAAAGCTCGGCCTCGGGGGTGATACGGTGCTTCGGCGAGAGCACGACCTCGCGCAGTTGGTCTCCGATTGGGGTGCCGCCGGGCTGACGCGTCAGGACCACACAGCAGCCGGACTCACGCAGCCAGTCGGTGAGAAGCTGTGCCTGCGTCGTCTTCCCACAGCCGTCCACACCTTCGAGGGTTATCAGCAGGCCGGGCATCGTCACCATCCCAGGGAGAGCTGCGTCTCCGACGCGTCCGCGGCGGCCTTGCCGTAGCGGCCGCCTCCGCCGGGGAGCAAAGGAAGTGTGCCCTCGCGCGCCGCCATGATCAGGCGCGCCAGCTTGGTTCCCACGACCAGTTCGAGCTCAACGAACGAGGTCTCGTGCAGGACGCGCATCTCGGTCCCGAATCGGTTGAGCAGCTTGCCCAGAGTCACCGAACCGATGCCGGGCAGGAACTGGAGCGGCACCTGGTAGTGATAGGGCGGCCGGTGGGCGGGAGGTCGCGGCTCCGGGAAGTCGCTGATCCGGGCAATGCGATCCAGCACCCCCATTACCACCTTTCGGCTCTCGCAGTTCCGGCAGACTTCGACCGGCGGGGGAGCGGCAGTGATGGTCTCGCAGGTCAGGCAGAAGGTGCGATGGTACTTGCCTAACCGCGGGTCAAGCCCGTAGTTCGCTACGATCCGCCGATCTTGTTCGCGCGCCAGTGCCATTCGCACTTCCGTGAAGCTCGCCTCCTCCGCCTCCATCACATTATACTCCCTGGCGATCTTTGGGAGCGAGTGCCCGTCCGAGTTGGAGAGAAACGTCAAGGTGGAAAGCTCCGCGATCCGGTCGGCGAGAAAGCTGTCCGCGGACAGGCCAAGCTCCAACCCATCGAGCAAGGCGAAGCCGTCGCCGAACATCCGCGCGAGCCGCGTGACGCAGGCGCCATACACGCCCTTGTGCGGGGTGAAGGCATGCGCGGGGACGAACAGGCCGCCGATCTCCTTCACGATGCCCAAGAGCCGACGCGCGGGGAGGCGACAGAGCTGGGAGCTGAGGTCGAGGTTGGTTACCGACTGGCGCAAGGCGCGGATGAGGCCCTTCATCTGCTCGCGGGTGGCGAAGTACGCGATCATGTGGGAGGTGCAGCCATCTTCCTCCTGTGTCTCCAACTCCGAGCCAAGCAGCACCGAGGTCTTGTCGTGGTAGCGCAGGCCGCCGCCAGGGAGCTCCACCATCTCGCCCGCGTCTACGAGATCGTCCACGTCCCGCATTACCGCGGGGGAGCCGCAATCCACGATGCCGGCGATGTCAATGCCTTTGCGCAGCGCGCATTCCTTGGCGATGTGCGCGAAAGTGAGATCACGTGCTCCGGTGACCTTGACCGTCTGCCCGGAGTTGGTCCTGCCAATATGGATGTGCAAATCAACATACATTCTGCGCATCGCGATCACCCTGCCACCCGCGCGCGCACCGTCGCCACCACGCGGTTGAGGAATTCCTGTGTGTGCGCGCCATCGTATGCGCCGCCGGGGACGATCAGATCGGCATAGGCGCGGGTCGGCTCGCAAAACTCGCGATGGCGGTAACGCACGGAGTCGAGGTAGAAGTCACACACCTCGCCCAAGTCGTGGCCGCGCGCGACATTGCGCTGAATGCGGCGCACGATGCGTTCATCGGGATCGGCGTCCACGAACAGCTTCAGGTCCATGAAGCCCCTGAGTTCCGCGTCGTGCAGAACCAGGATTCCCTCCAATATCACGACATCGGAGTCACTCGCGCGCGCCTCTCGCAGATCGGCGCGGAGTTGCGCGAAGTCGAACGAGTCCGGCTGGTTGTGGTCGGGCCAGACTCTTCCGCCATCGGGGCTGGCGTGTTTGGGCAAACCGGCTGGCTCACGGAAGTAGCGGTCTTGGTTGATGAGGGTGACGCGCAGTGGCCCCAGTCGGATGCTGAGCTGCTGGGCGATCGTGGACTTACCCGAGGCGCTGCCACCGCCGATGCCGATCACGAAGGCTGACATGTGCGCTCACCGACCAGTGTGACCGAAGCCACCGTCGCCACGGGTGGTGTTGCCCAGTTCCTCCACGATTTCGACCTGAGCCTGCGCCACCGGTACGATGAGGAGTTGCGCGATGCGATCACCACGGTTCACAGTGAACGGAGAACGGCCGTGGTTGATAAGCACTACGCACACCTCACCGCGATAGTCGGCGTCAATGGTACCGGGGGAGTTGAGCAGTGTCACGCCGTGGTTCGCGGCCAGCCCGCTGCGCGGACGGACCTGGCCTTCGTATCCCGTTGGGATGGCGACACGGATCCCCGTGGGGAGGCACACGTACTCGCCTGGGGCGAGGGTGGTGGAGGAGGAGATGGCGGCGCGCAGATCCAGACCGGCCGCCCACTCCGTCATGTAGCTGGGAGCCGGCAGGTCTCGGGCCTCAGCGAGTTGTTCCACACGCAGGATGGGATCGGGCAATTTCGGCTCAGGGGCTCCAGTTGTTCTGGCGCGGATGCTTCTGCGCGCGCCCCGGCCGTCCCTGCCGCAGGGCGAGGCAGGACAGATTGCGGCCTGCGGCACTACTTGATTCGTCGCGCGCCGACAAAGCGCTGGCGGTAGTAGCCCTGGTCCATACGGTCAACCTGGACACGGCCGCCGCGGCTGGAGGCATGGACGAATTCCCCTTCCCCCACGTACACCCCGACGTGGGAGATGCCGCGGCGCGTGGTATGAAAGAAGACCAGGTCGCCGGCGAGCAGCTTCCCGTATGGCACCGGAAGGCCGAGCCGGTAGAGGCTCGCCGCATTGTGCGGCGCCTTGATCCCATGCGTCTTGAGGACGCGCGCGACCAGGCCTGAGCAGTCCATGCCGCGCGAGCTCATTCCGGCATAGCGGTACGGCACCCCGCGGTACTGCAGTGCAGTGCGGACCAGCTTATCGTTGTGTTGGCCGCCGGCGGAAACCTGTTTGCGGTTCGCACGGGATCCTGGCAGGCGAAGCACCTGACCCTCTCGGATGCGATCCGGGTCCTTGAGGTGGTTTACGCGGGCAAGCTCGCGCGCGTTGACGTGCAGTCGCCTCGCGATGCGGACGAGGGCGTCACCCTTGCGGACGATGTAGACGTTCCGGCTGGCCTTGGCGACGGTCTTTGTGCGCACTTTGGCGCGCGATTGGGGATGAGTCTTGGCGGCGCAAACCGGAGCCACCAGCAACGCGACAGACGCGATTGCGGTGATGGCGCGCCAAAGCAGTTTGGTGCTATGCATGGTTCCTAGGACGGCCCGCAACCCCCTGCGGAAACGCCACCTCCTGTGTAGGTTGATCTGGCCCTCAACACAAGGGTGCACCCGGCCCTACCACCTCGGTGGGATACCGCCTCAGGTTGTCCCGCCCGCGGGCCGACGTCGCCACACCCTAGCACAGATCGCACGGATGTGCAACCCCAAGATTCGGCTCCTGTGGGCCAGCACAGGTTGATGCTTACCCCCTACTGGAGGTGAAGCAGGTGCAGATGTATCGGCTACAGACATGCGGTCCGGCCGGCGAGAGTAGACTGCTCCAGGCCTCCGGCGGGCTGGGTCTGCGACTGGGGCGGGACCGGCCGG
>Ga0214473_10010302_pt1 | contig 11006 bp, 6 predicted proteins | sample RVTome_7_FD_203509 | JGI IMG/M metagenome (GOLD analysis project Ga0214473, IMG submission 203509) | Soil microbial communities from uranium-contaminated site in the Upper Colorado River Basin, Wyoming, United States - RVT98D197 | ecosystem: Environmental > Terrestrial > Soil > Contaminated >...
TTGCTCGAGCGGATGATCGAGCGGGGCATCGGGGAGCGCGCCGTCTTCACCTGCTTCTGCCGCGTCGAGGTGAGCCGCGACGCGGCGCTCCTCGCGCTCATGCGCCGCGCAGGGATCGGGACGATCTGCCTGGGCCTCGAGTCGATCGATGACGCGACGCTCGACGGAATCGACAAGCGCCAGCACCTCCCGGACATGATCGCCGCCATCGAGGCGATCCGCGCGGCGGGGATCCAGGTCTCGGGGTCGTTCATCGCCGGTTGCGAGAACGACACGCGGGACTCCCTGCTCGCAACGGTGGACTTCTGCGTCGCGCGCGGCCTCTACAGCTTCTTCTTCATCTCCCTCTGGTACTACCCGGGCGATCCGCGCTGTCCGATGCCGCCGGAGCGGCTCATCATCCCGAGCTTCGACTACTGCACCGGCAGCTTCGTCACGCACTTCCCCGCGCGGATGCGCCCCTCGACGCTCCAGCGCACGCTGGTCGACGCGCAGCGCCGGTTCTGGGGGCTCGCGCGCGCCGTCGCGCTCGCGTCGCGCGGCGATTTCGCGCAGGCGATCCACGTCGCGGCCCACCGCCACGCGTTCCGCGAGGTCGAACGCCACCAGCTCGAGTACGCGAGCTTCCTCGAGAGCATGGAGCACGGGTACTACGACGAGCGCGAGCGGCTGCGCGCCGATCGGATCGGCAGACGCCAGCTCGACCCCATCGTGCGACGCGCCCTGGCGTCCGGGGTGGTGGCCCTCGACTCGCAGCGGCAGAGATCGGTGGCGGCGGCCGGGGGCGCGCGCGGCGCGTGCCCGGCCCAGGGGATTGCCACATAGTGAACCCACCTCTCGATCCGAGGAACGCGACATGCAGACGGCCCTCTCGACCCAGAACCCGGCGCGTCGCATCGCGTGCGTCCAGCTGAGCGGCGAGTTCCCGGACTTCTGCCATCGGCTGGTCATGCCGGACTACGGGATGCCGCTCATCGGCACGATCCTGGCGCAGGCCGGCCACGAGGTGCGGGTCTTCATCGAGCACGTGGCCCCCCCGGTCTGGGAGGCCATCCGCCGGGCCGACCTCGTGTGCATGTCCACGCTGAGCGCGGGGGCCGACAAGACGTACCGGCTCGCGGATCGGATCCGGGCCGAGCTCGGGATCCCCGTGATCATGGGCGGGACCCACGCCACCTACTTCGCGCGGGACTGCCTCGACCACTGCGACTTCGTCGTGCTGGGCGAGGGCGACGAGACCATCCTCGAGCTCGTCGACGCGATCTCCACCGGGCGGGACCCGGGCGGTGTGGCCGGGATCGCGTTCCGGCGCGGCGGAGAGACGGTGCTCACGCTACCCAGACCCGGGCCGCGTGCGTTCCCGACGGCTCCGGACTTCCGGCTCATCCACGGCTACCGCCGGCTGCGACGGTGGGACGTGCTTGCCGAGCGGCGGCTGCCGCTCGTCACGGTGCAGGCCTCGCGCGGCTGCCATTTCCACTGCAGCTACTGCATCGTCGACACGATGTTCGGCGGAACTTACCGAACCCGCGACGTGGAGAGCGTCATCCGCGACCTGCGCGACAAGCGCCAGTATGGGCGCGAGCTCCTCTTCGTCGACAACAACTTCGCCGCGGTCCCCCGCTACACGCGCGCGCTCCTCGAGCGGATGATCGACGCGGATCTTGGCTACGACGTCATGGTCCTGACCCGCGCTGACGTGGCGCGCCATGACGAGCTGCTCGACCTCATGCGTCGGGCGGGTGTCACGCAGCTCTACCAGGGGTACGAGTCGGTCGAGCCCGCCACGTTGAGTGCGTACCGGAAGAACCAGAGCCTCGACCGCGTGCGGGCATCCATCGAGAAGCTGCACCGCCACGGGTTCCGGATCTCCGGATCGTTCGTCCTCGGGGCCGACACCGACACCCTCGCGACGATCGACGCGACGATCGCGTTCGTGCTGGAGACCCAGCTCGCCATCGCCTACCTCTTCCCGCTCTGGGGTCATTACGCCGAGCAGCGGCAGGGCGGCCGGCCCCTCGTCCCGCGCCACCGGGCGATCTTCAAGAGCTGGGCCCACTGCGACGGGAACTTCGTGAGCCACTTCCCGCTCCAGATCCGGCCATCCCGGCTCCAGGACGCGCTCGTCCGCGCGCACGAGCGGGTGTTCTCGGCGCGTGCGATCGCGGAGGCCGTGCGCCGGCAGCGCTGGGCCGACGCGTGGGAGAAGGCGACCCACCGCTGGATGTGGAGCACGATCCAGCGCCCGCTGCGCGAGTACATCCACTGGCTCGAGAGCATCGAGCACGGCCTCTACGACGAGCGCGACCGGCTGCGGGAGCCGCAGCTCCTCATGCGCCTCGCCGAGGGCCCGGAGTGGGCGTTCCGCGTGGACGACGGCGCCCCGGCGCCGTGGCGCGAGCGGAAGCAATCCGCCGTGGCGGGCGGCCTGCGCGCGTCCGCCGCCGCGCGCCGCATGGGGGTGCGGCCGTGACCATCGAGCGGATCACACTCGTCCGCTGCGATCCCCGGTCGAGCAACGTGTACGCGGCGTTCGCGCACCCCGGCCTCGCGCTCCCGCTCCTCGCCACCGTGCTCGGGCGCGCCGGATACGAAGTCCGCGTGTACGTGGAGGCGATCGAGCCGCCGCCGTGGGACGAGCTGCTCCGGAGCGATCTGGTCGGGATCACCGTCAACTCGGCCTGCTTCCAGGAGAGCTATGCGCTCGCCGACCGGCTCCGCGCCGCTGGCGCCCGGTGCCGCGTCGTCTTCGGCGGGCCGCACGTCACCTTCCTCCCCGAGCAGGCGCTCGCCCACGGCGACTTCGTCGTACGCGGAGAGGGGGAGCGCGCGATCCTGGAGCTCGTGAAGGCGCTCGAGCGCGGCGGCGACGGCGAGCTCGCGCGCGTCGCGGGCCTCTCGTGGCGAGGCGCGGACGGGGTGATGCAGCACAACCCGGCCGCGCCGCTCGCGCAGGACATCGAGCTCGTTCCGGACCAGTCGCTCGTCGTCGGCTTCCGCCGCTACCTGAGAACGTGGTGGCAGCGGCTCTTTCCGACCGGAGTGCTCGTGAGCACCTCCCGCGGCTGCCCGCACCGGTGCACGTTCTGTTCGATCCCGCAGACCGCCGGCTCGACCGTGCGCTTCCGCAGCCTGGACGCGGTCATGGCGGACATCCGCCAGCAGATATCCCTCTCGGGCCGCAGGTACGTCTACTTCGCGGACGACAACTTCACCGCGGACTTGCGTCGCACCAAGGCGCTGCTCCGGCGCATGCTCGCCGAGCCGCTCGAGATCCGGTTCTCGGCCCAGATCCGCCCCGACGCCGCCCGCGACCCCGAGCTCCTGGACCTGCTCCAGCGGGCCGGCTGTTACCTCGTCTTCGTCGGGTTCGAGTCGATCAACGACGCGACGCTCGCCGCCTATCGCAAGGGGATCGCCTCCCGCGCGGTGCTGGAGCACTCGGTCCGCGAGTTCCGGCGGCGGCGAATCCTCGTCCACGGCATGTTCGTGGTCGGCTCCGAGGAGGACGGCCCGGGCACCGCGCTGCGGACCGCACAGTGGGCGGCGGCGCAGCGCCTCGACAGCATCCAGATCCTGCCGCTCTACCCGCTGCCGGGCACGCAGGTGCTCGGAGAGCTCGAGCAGGCGGGCAGGGTCTACAAGGCGTGGGATCCCGTTCGCGAGGAGGCGTACATCCCGTACGGCGCAGGGAACCTCGTCCTGACCGAGCCGCGACACATGCCGGCGGACGGCCTGCAGGAGGAGCTGCTCCGGGCACATCGCCGGTTCTACAGCCGGGCCGAGATCGCCCGCGCCGCGCTCGAGCTGCCCCGGCGCGGCCTTCACCCTCTCGTCTTCCGGCTCCTCGGGCGCCGACTGGTGCGGCAGGCCGAGCCGGAGATCCGGGAGCACGTGGCGTGGCTGCGCGGTCGCGAGCCGTACCGCCAGCGCGCGCTGGCGCGACCCGACGACGGAGCGTTTCAGTCGGCCTGACGGAGCGAGGCCAGAAAGGCAGCGTGCCCGTGGAGACGCGCACGATCCGCAAGGTGACGTTCGTCGAATTCGAACTCGCGACGCCCCATTTCCTGTCGGCGACGATCATGCCGCGCTCCTACGGCCTCGTGCTCGTCGCCTCGATCCTGAAGGAGCGCGGCTTCGACGTCCGGGTCTACTGCGACCACATCGCGCCGGTCGATCTGCGGCGCGTGCGGGAGTCGGACCTCGTCTGCGTCTCGCCGCTCGGCGCGTCCGCGAACAAGTCCTTCGCCTTCGCCGACCACGTGCGGCGCGCCTGGGGCATCCCGGTCGTCGCGGGCGGCACGTTCGCGACCTACCTGCCAGACCTCTGCCTCGAACACTTCGACTACGTGATCCGGAACGAGGGAGACGAGGCGGTGCTCGAGCTCCTCGCGTGCCTCGATGCCGGCGGCGACCTCGGAGCGATCCCGGGACTGTCCTTCCGGACGCCCGGCGGCGCCTTCCGGCACAACCTGGCGCGGCCGGGGCCGTGGCGGTTCGACGCCGCGCAGGACCTCTCGCTCATCGAGGGGTACGACACGAGGAGCCCCTGGTGGCACGTCCTCACCGAGCGCAAGCTGCGCTGGGTCGTCCTCCAGGCATCGCGCGGGTGCCCGTTCCACTGCGACTACTGCATCGCGCCGGTGATGTACGGCCGCGGCTACCGCACGCGCACCGTCGACGCGGTGATGGCCGACCTCGAGGACAAGCTCCGCTACGGCCGGTACTTCCTGTTCATGGACAACTGCTTCGCCGGGAACCGGCGCGAGACCAAGGAACTCCTGCGGCGGATCATCGATCGCGAGATCGGCGCCACGTTCATCGCTTTCGTGCGCCACGAGATCGCGTCCGACGCCGAGCTCCTCGATCTCCTCCGGCGCGCCGGGTTCACCCAGCTCTACATCGGCGCCGAGTCGCTGAACGACGAGGTGTTCACCCGCATGAACAAGCGCCAGACCGTCGAGCGGCTCGTCCGGTCAATCGAGACCATCCGGCGCCACGACATCGACGTGACCCTCTCGTTCCAGGCCGGGAACGACGAGGACGACGCGGGCGCCCTCGAGCGCGCGGTCGACTTCGGGCTCGAGCACGACCTGAGCGGCGTCTACTTCATCTCGACCTGGTCCTGGCCGGACTCGCCGAGCGCGGTCTTCGACCGGCGCCGGATGATCCTGAAGAGCCTCGACTACACGAGCGGTCATTTCGTGACTCACTTCCCGCTACGGATGCGGCCGAGCACGCTCCAGCGCGCGATCCTCGCCGCGCAGCGCCGTTTCTGGTCGCTGGCGCGCCTCCCGTCCCTCCTCGCGCGGGGACGGCTCGACCGCGCCCTGGGCCTCGCCGTCCAGCGCCACGCGCTCTCGCTCTTCGAGGAGCCGGTGGCGCGATACGTCGAGTACCTGAGCGAGATCGAGGAGGGCTACTACGACGCGGCGGAGAGGCTCGACCTCGCGAAGATCGCCGCGCGGGATCTGCGCTGGGACGGCGAGTACGACACGCTCTACCGCGGCCGCCTGATCGGGAACTTCACCGGGCTCGAGGTCGCGGACGCTCCGTCGCTACCGCGCTCCGCCGAGGCAGGGCCCGATCCCGCTCAGCGGATCACCTCCTGATCGAGGAAGCTCTGGATCGCCCGCGCCGCGCCGTCGGGGCGCTCCATCGGTAGGTAGTGGCCCGCCCCTGCGAACCGCTCCACCCTGGCGTGGGGGAGGGCGCGCCGAAATCGAGCCGCCATCGGCGGCAGGAACGTCCGGGAGATCTCGCCGTACAGGAGGAGCGTCGGAACGCGGATCGCCGGGACCCAGCGCCAGGCGCCGACCGGCGGGGTCGCGATGCAGCGCGCCTCCCACGCCGGGTCGCAGCGGAGGCGGACGGTGCCGTCGGGTAACGCCTCCGTCCCGGTCTCGACGTACGCCTCGAAGAACTCATCCGACCACCGGCGAAAGATCCCCGCGCTGCGCAGCGCCGCTCGCAGCGCCTCGCGGCTCGGCCAGTCGCGCCGCTTCCTCGCTGCGCGCGCGACGATCGGCGCGTGACGCCAGAGCCCCGTCCGCTGCGCCGCGAACACCCACGCGCGCCACGCGGGCGGCACGATCCCGGGCTCGACGAGGACGAGCCCCCGCACGAGGTCGGGGCGCCGGATCGCGACCGCGAGCCCGACCATCCCGCCCATCGAGTGGCCGACGAGGAGGGCCGGCTCGCCGAGGTGGTCGAGGAACCGGGCGAGGTCGTCGCGGAACACGTCCCAGTCGCGCAAGCGTCGGGGATCGGCCGGCGCGAGCGTCCCTCCGTGTCCGCGGGCGTCGAGCCCGACGGGGCGCAGCCGCGCCGTGAGCCGGGCCGCGAGGGGTCCGTACGTGCCTGCGGTGAGGCCGCTCGCGTGCGCGAGCACGGCGAGCGGCCCGCGGCCGCCCCAGCGCACGAAGCTGAAGTCACCGTCGCGCCCGCGAAACAGGCCGCTCTCGCCGCTCGCCGCCCTGGCGGCGGTGGAGGGCGAGCGTCCCTCGTCGGTCACGCTGTCACCGCCGGAGGAGGATCTCGCGGAAGGCTGCGTCGTGCTCGATCGCAAAGGACTCCTCGAAGCCGAGCCCGGTGTTCTCGACGAAGAAGCGCTTCGTGAACTGCACGGCCGGCGCGGGCGCCTCCAGGATCGTCGCGGCGAGCATCTTCGCACGTTCGACGAGCGCGCCGGGCGGGACGACCTCGCTCACCAGCCGGAGCCGGAGCGCCTCCTGCGCGTCGATCCTGCGGCCACTGAGGCAGAGCTCGCGCGCCGCGCCGTCCCCGACGATCCACCGGAGCGGCGTGAAGAGCGGCGGGGCGCCGAGCTTGATCTCGGGGTGGCCGAACGCAGCGTCGCCCGCGCAGATGCGGATGTCGCACAGGGCGGCGAGGTCGAAGCCACCCCCGAGGGCCACGCCGTTCACGGCGGCGATCGTCGGCTTCGGAAAGCTCCAGACGGCGCGGTGGTACGCGGACGAGGAGTCGAGCAGGGCATCGAAGTTTTCCGGCTCCTGGAGTTCCTTGAGATCGAAGCCGGCGCTGAAGGCCGCCCCGGCACCGGTGACGATCACCGCCCGGATGCCCTCGTGCTCCCGCCACGCCGAGAGGCACGCCAGGATCTCCTGGCGCATCGCGATCGATATCGCGTTCCGCTTCTCCGGCCTGTGGAGCATGAGAAACCCGACGCCGCCCTCGAGCTCGTCCGCCCTGATCGCCTCGTACCCCATGGTCCCTCCCGCGCGGGTCTCCGCTGTCCAGTGCTCCCGAGTGGAGTCTCGGCGTGCTTCCTACGCGTTCCTTGGCTGTATTGTCGTTTCCGGCGGCGTGCCCGTAATGGGGAGCCCTGGCTACAGCACAGACCGCCGCAGGTCGGCGAGCAGCTGGCCGAGGTAGGTCGTGAACCGCGCGGCGGTGGCGCCGTCGATCACGCGGTGGTCGTAGGACAGCGAGAGGGGGAGCAAGAGCCTCGGCGTGAACTTCGCACCGTCCCAGACGGGCTTGGTCGCGCTCCTCGACACGCCGAGGACCGCGACCTCGGGGGCGTTGATGATGGGAGTGAAGGCCGTCCCGCCGATGCCGCCCAGGCTCGAGACGGAGAAGCAGCCGCCCTGCATCTCGGCAGGCCCGAGCTTGCCTTCGCGCGCCTTGGCGGCGAGCTCGGAGAGCTCCTTCGCGATCTCGAGCACGCCCTTCCGGTCCGCGTCCTTGATGACAGGCACGACGAGGCCGTTCGGCGTGTCGGCGGCGAAGCCGATGTGGAAGTAGCGCTTCAGCACCAGGCTCTCGCCATCGAGCGAGGCGTTGAGCTCGGGGAACCTCTTCAAGGCCGCGACGCAGGCCTTCACCAGGAACGCGAGCAGGGTCACCTTGACGCCGGCCTTTCCGTTCTCCTCGTTGAGCCGGACGCGGAAGGCCTCGATCTCGGTGATGTCGGCCTCCTCGAACTGCGTGACGTGCGGGATCATCACCCAGTTGCGCGAGAGGTTGGCGCCCGAGATCTTCTTGATCCGCGACAGCGGCCTGGTCTCGATGGGCCCGAACCTAGCGAAATCGACGCGCGGCCACGGCAACAGGTCGAGCGCGCCACCGCCGGCGAACGAACCCGCAGCGGCGGGGGCCGGACCGCTCATCACCTGCTTCACGAAGCGCCGGACGTCCTCGAGCAGGATCCGGCCTTTCGGACCGGTGCCCTGAACGCGCAGGGGATCGACCCCCAGCTCCCGCGCGACCTTGCGAACGGACGGCGAGGCGTGCGCCACCTTCCGCCCCCCGGCCGCGTCGGACGGCGCGGGCTGAGCCACCGCGGTCGCGGTGTCGATCGGGCCCTGCGCCAGCGGGACGGCCGGAGGCTGAGGCGGGCTCACGACCGCCTCCCGACCTCGGGCCTGCTCCGCGGGCCCAGTGCCAGGCGTGAACCGAGGAGGGCTCGGGGTCGAAGGCGGCGCCTCGGGTGCGGCAGCGGCAGCGGGCTCCTCGGCCGACTCCGGGGAGAGCGCAGCCGGGGCGGTCTTCGCTGCCTGTTCCTCGGCGGAATCCAGCAGGAGGATGAGCGTGCCCTCGCTGGCGCGGTCACCCACCTTGAGCTTGACCTCCTTCACGGTGCCCGCCGCGGGGGAAGGCACGTCCATGGTTGCCTTGTCGGACTCGAGCGCCAGCACCGACTCGTCGAACTTCACCTGGTCCCCCTGCTTCACGAAGACCTCGATGACGCCGACGTCCTTGAAGTCGCCGATGTTGGGGACCCTGACCTCGATGGTGTTCATGGCTGCCTGCGCTCCTGTGCGGCTGGAAAGACACCGGTCGGCTCGGCCGTCCGACCTACACCGTCCAAGGGTGAGGCCTGGCGCGATCGATCGCGTACTTCTCGAGGGCCTGGGAGACCTTGGCCACGGGGATCGAGCCGTCGTCGGCGAGCGCCTTGAGCGCTGCCACGGCCACGTGGTGACGGTCCACCTCGAAGAACCGGCGAAGCTTCTCGCGCGTGTCGGAGCGGCCGAACCCATTGGTGCCGAGCACGGAGTACCGGCGCGGGACGTAGGCCCGGATCTGCTCGGGGAACGCGCGCACGTAGTCGGTGGCAGCGATCACCGGCCCCTGCGTGCCGGCGAGGCATTTCTCCACGTGGGAGCGCCTCGGCTCGGACCCCGGATCGAGCATGTTGGCGCGTGCCACAGCCATGCCCTCGCGGGCGAGCTCCGTGAAGCTCGGGCAGCTCCACAGATCGGCGTCGACGCCCCAGTCCGACCACAGGAGCTCGGCCCCCGCGATGACCTCGCGGAAGATCGTGCCCGACCCGAGCAGCTGGACGCGGGGCGCCGCGCCGTTCGCCTTCGGGCCGGCCTTGAACAGGTACATCCCCTTGATGATGCCCTCCGCCGCGCCCTCCGGCATCGCAGGGTGCCTGTAGTTCTCGTTCATGACCGTCAGGTAGTAGTAGACGTCCTCCTGCTCGGCGCACATCCGGCGCAAACCGTCCTGGATGATGACCGCGACCTCGTAGCCGAACGTCGGGTCGTACGAGATGCAGTTGGGGATCGTGGCCGAGATGACGTGCGAGTGGCCGTCCGCGTGCTGCAGGCCCTCCCCGTTGAGCGTCGTGCGACCCGCGGTGCCGCCCACCAGGAAGCCGCGGCTGCGCATGTCGCCCGCCGCCCAGGCGAAGTCGCCAATGCGCTGGAACCCGAACATGGAGTAGAAGATGAAGAAAGGGATCATGGGGACGCCGTGGACGGAGTACGACGTGGCGGCCGCCATCCAGTCGCACATCCCGCCGGCCTCGTTGATCCCCTCCTGCAGGATCTGGCCCCGCTTGTCCTCCTTGTAGAACATGAGCTGCTCGGCGTCCTCCGGCGTGTACAGCTGGCCGACCTGGCTGTAGATAGCCAGCTGGCGAAACATGCCCTCCATGCCAAACGTCCGGGATTCGTCGGGGACGATGGGCACCACCCGGGCGCCGATGTTCTTGTCGCGCACCAGGAGCTGCAGGGCCTGCACGAACGCCATGGTGGTCGAGATCTCGCGATCGCCGCTGCCCTTGATGATACGGTCGAACGCGTCCAGCCTTGGCGTGACGAGTGCCTCCGCCTTGCGGCGCCGCTTCGGCCTGTCGCCCCCCAGCGCCGCCCGGCGGGCGCGCAGGTACTCGAGCTCCTTCGAGCCCTCCTCGAATCTGAGATAGGGCACCTCCTCGAGCTTGTCGTCGGGAACGGGAAGCTGGAACCGGTCGCGGAAGCGGCGGATCGACTCGACCGACATCTTCTTCTGCTGGTGCGTGATGTTCTGCGCCTCGCCCGACTCACCCATCCCGTAGCCCTTGATCGTCTTGGCGAGGATGACGGTCGGCTCTCCCTCGTGGTGGACGGCGGCGTCGTACGCCGCGTAGACCTTGAACGGATCGTGCCCGCCGCGGTTCAGGTTCCAGATGTCGTCGTCGGAGTAGTCGGCGACGAGCTGCCTCAGCTCCGGGGTGTTGAAGAAGTGCTCGCGCACGTAGGCGCCGTCCTTCGCCTTGTACGTCTGGTAGTCACCGTCGACGGCCTCCATCATCCGGCGCGCGAGGGCGCCGGTCTTGTCGCGGGCGAGCAGCGGGTCCCAGTGCCGGCCCCAGATGACCTTGATGACGTTCCACCCGGCACCGCGGAACTCGCTCTCCAGCTCCTGGATGATCTTGCCGTTCCCGCGCACCGGGCCGTCCAGGCGTTGCAGGTTGCAGTTGACGACGAAGATGAGGTTGTCGAGCCTCTCGCGGCCGGCCATCCCGATCGCGCCCATCGACTCCGGCTCGTCCATCTCGCCGTCGCCCGGCATCGCCCACACCTTGCGCCCCTCCGTCCTGGCCAGGCCACGGTCTTGCAGGTACTTCATGAACCGCGCCTGGTAGATGGCCATCAGGGGACCGAGTCCCATCGACACGGTCGGGAAGTTCCAGAAATCGGGCATGAGCCAGGGGTGCGGATAGGAGGAGATCCCCTTTCCGCCGACCTCTTGCCGGAAGTTGTCGAGCT
>Ga0214473_10010303_pt1 | contig 11006 bp, 7 predicted proteins | sample RVTome_7_FD_203509 | JGI IMG/M metagenome (GOLD analysis project Ga0214473, IMG submission 203509) | Soil microbial communities from uranium-contaminated site in the Upper Colorado River Basin, Wyoming, United States - RVT98D197 | ecosystem: Environmental > Terrestrial > Soil > Contaminated >...
ATTTATTGGGCGTCCGTGCAGATCCGAATACCTGTGAAGAGGCCATCCCTTTGATCGCCAACGGCTCGATCAAGATCAAACCCATGATTTCTCATGTTTTTCCTCTCGAAGAGTATGAAAAGGCTTTGAAGGTATTCACGGAAAGGCTGGAGAAGGCAGTAAAGGTTATCGTCAAACCTTAACCTGTGGAAAATATCCATAGCAGGATCTATCAAAAGGCTCGACCTTATTTAAAAGAAAGACTCAAAATAAATAGAGGCGCCCCCTTTTCACAACCCACGCATTCATAGAATCGATATGCAGGTCAGACCCCAATTGGCTTTTCCCAAGGCCATCGCAGATCCTCTTCGTGATTCGCCCACACATCCACCCGTTGATTTACCAAATCCAAATTAACCGTCCACGGTGGCTCTATCCCAAGAAGGTAACGATAAAATTCGGAGCCATTGTACTCTAACAAATTACCCACTGAAAAGTCGGATGGACCTTATTTTAAGACATAAAAAAACAATTGACATATTCCCCGGTTTTGATATTTTGTGCATAGAAATATACACCTGGCATTCCTTTTCCCTTAACTTCAAACAAAGGATGGGGTTGCCTGATGGGCAGAATTCAGATCTCAAATGATCCATCCGGTCGCATAAGCGTCTCCTTCCCCCATGCCCTTCTCCTCGTTGAAAAGGTTAACCCAGCTGTTCCATTGGAAGGGCAGTTGGGTGCGCCGCCAACGCTTTACCCAGCGGTCTTTAACAATGCTTTATGCAACGGCTGGGTTAAGACGATCGATGGCCGGCAATGGCATCCTGATGAGAAACATTGGAGTTTCCCAAATAAGGATGACATCCTTGAGAAGATTTTAAAGGTTTTTGGGGACAAAGAAGTCGAAATAGACCCTGTCTTAAAAACCGCTGCTTCCAAAATAAAAGATACCCCCTCGCCCCTTGAGGGAGAGGGCCAGGGTGAGGGGTATCACTTTGAAGACCTGAGGAGAGAGCTTGTTTCAAGGAAATACAGCTACAAAACGATCAAGGGTTATCTCTACTACAACAAGGATTTGATTAGGTATATCGGGAAGAGTCCCTCCGAGATCGACGATGAGGATATAAAAGATTATCTTGTGTATCTTGCTGAAGAAAAGGAAGCGGCAACATCTACCCTGAACCAGGCAATCAACGCTCTGAAGTTTTATTATGGAACGATGCTCAAGAAAAAGTTTATGTATGAAGTCAAAAGACCGCGCAAAGACAAAAAGCTTCCTATAGTCTTAAGCAAAGAGGATGTTACAAAAATCATCAATTCGGTGGATAATCTGAAGCATAAAGCACTTTTGATGCTTGTATATTCAGCAGGCCTGCGAGTAGGAGAAGTCGTAAGGCTTAAACCTGAGGACATAGATAGCGATAGAATGCTCATTCATATCATAGGAGCAAAGGGGAGGAAGGACAGATATACAATGCTTTCAGAGATCGCTTTGAGCGCGCTCAGGGAGTACCTGGGGCAGTATAAACCTGCCAACTGGCTTTTTGAAGGGGCCAGGTCGGGTAGATATTTATCAACCAGAAGTACCGAGAAGATTTTTGAACATGCCTGCCAGAAAGCACAAATCCGAAAAGACGTCTCTGTCCACGCCCTGAGCCATAGATTTGCGACCTATCTTTTAGAAGGGGGAACAGATTTGCGATATATTCAGGAGATACTTGGACATCAGCATAGTAAAACAACTGGAATCTACACCCATGTAAGTACGAAAAGCATTGGAAGGATAAAAAGTCCGTTAGACAATTTGAATCTGAAGGGAGGTGGCGATGTATGAGAGGAGGATAAGAGTGAATCACTGGCAGCCAGAGGTGGTATATCCGAACCTATATTACGGATTTGAACGATTAGGCGCCATTTTGCTTGGCCGTTTATTGGATTTAGACCCTAACGAAGATTAAACGAGCCGAAGTAAAGAGGAGAGGGATTTTGTTATGGAAGCCAAATTTTCTAAAGGAGATAAGGTAATAATAAAAGCATTAGGAAATAAGATAGGTATCATTGATGGTGAACCTAAGGAAACAAAAGGCAAATTATTCTACCCTGTTTCTATTGATCCAAGCCAACCGAGTCCTTATTATCCCGAAGATTCCCTCGATGAGTTTATCCCGCCAAAGTCCGTAGACCAACTATTAAAAGCAAAAGAATTTTCTAATGTGGAAGATTTCATCCAAGCATTAATTTATAAAAAACTGGAAAAACCGCTATCCGACAATCTCTATACCTTTTATGCCTCACGAACAGAGTTTCAAGTTCACCAATTTAAACCTGTCCTTAAATTTCTGAATACATTTAAACAAAGGCTTTTGTTAGCGGATGAGGTTGGATTGGGGAAGACCATTGAGGCAGGGATTATTATTACAGAAATGTCTGCACGATTAGGAGAATTGTCTAGAGTTTTGATTGTATGTCCTTCTATGTTAACCCAGAAATGGGAGAAAGAGATGCGAAAACGATTTAGCTTAGATTTTAATATTCTGAAAAGAGATGATTTTATGAAGTTTTTACAACGATATACTGAATATGGAGAGGCAGAGAAAATCAAGGGAATTGCAACTCTGCAAATGCTCAGATCAAATAAAATGATAGAGGGCTTAAGAGAAACGTCCCCGCGTTTTGATTTAGTTATCGTTGACGAAGCGCATTACATGAGAAATCCTGAGACCTTAAGTAGCGAGCTCGGAGAGGTTTTGTCTGAGTTGTCTGATGCGATGCTCTTTCTTTCCGCCACACCTTTACAGTTAGGAACCCCAGATCTTTTTAATCTAGTACGTATACTCATACCAGAAGAATTTTCAGATTTTGCTCTATTTCATAACCTTATTGAGCCTAATGAATATATTAATGATACCTTGCGAAGACTGTATGATCTACGAGCAGCACTTGAGCTACTTAAAAGAGTAGAAGAGACGACCCAAAAAGAAAAATTCATAAAGAACTCTTTTTATCAAGAAGCAGTGAGTTTGCTTAGCAATAATAATAAATTAACCCGAGAACAGACAATTCGTTTGCAGAAAATTCTAATAGAGCTAAATTGCTTATCATACGTTTTCACTAGGACAAAGAAAAGAGATGTTGATGTCCAGTTTCCTATTAGAGAAGCAAGAGTAATTCGTGTTCAATTTACACCGGGAGAAATGGAATTCTATAATGGTATTACTAAATTTGTTACGGAACGGTTCACGGCACAATATGGTTCTTCTCAGGGGATTTCCTTTGCAGTTATAATGCCACAAAGGCAGGTAGCAAGTTGCATCCAGGCAATGAAGGAAAGCCTTGATAACATAATCAAAAAAGGTGTCATTAAAGCACCTTCTGAAGATAATGGAGATATAATCGATCCTTCCTCTGATGTTGATGCACCCTGGAAGTTAGAAGATAGAGAAGTCTCTTCTATTTCGAAGCTCAAAGGTTCAGCCAATAGAATAGGTAATACCGACACAAAATTTGATATGTTTTTAGAGGCGTTACATAATCTCGAAAAAGAAAACCCCGCCGCAAAGATAATGGTCTTCGCATTTTTTAAAAAGACCTTAGAATATTTAAGGAGAAAGCTAGGAGCTACAGAATACGGTGAAAGGGTGGCTTTAATTCACGGTGATATTCCAACAAAGGATAGACAAAACATTATTAAGGAGTTTCGACAGACAGATAAGATAAAAATTCTACTTTCTTCTGAAGTTGGCGGCGAGGGCTTAGACTTTGAATTCTGTAGTGTAATTTTTAACTATGATTTACCTTGGAACCCGATGAGAGTGGAGCAACGAATCGGCAGGCTTGATCGTTATGGACAACGCCATGAGAAAATCCTTATTTACAACTTCTCAATGATCGGAACGATTGACGATGAAATTTTAAGACGTTTATACAGCCGAATAAATATTTTTGAAAAATATATCGGCGATTTGGATGCCATTCTAGGAGACGAGATAAGGGAATTAACAAAGGAGATATTCAATACAAGGCTTACTTATGAGCAAAAGATTCAACAGATTGAAAAGCGGGCTGAAAATATAGAGAGAAGGCAGAAAGAGTTAGAAGAGTTTGAGAAAGAATGCCAAAAGTTTATCGGGCAAGATGAATATTTTAATCAAGAGGTCACAAGGATTTTGGAAACAAAGCGATTTATAACTTCGGATGAGGTTTTATTCCTTCTTAGATTTTTTCTTAAAAGAAACTTTACAAGGAATACATTACTTCCTCCCAAAAGCGGGAGAGCCAATGTGTTTGTCCTAAAGTGTGATGATGACTTCCGGAGATTTATTAGGCAATATTCCTCTGCAAGTGATAACATAAAAGAATTAGAAAGAAAATTGTCCTTTGATGGCGGTATTTCGGTAACTTTTAATGACCAAGAGGCTTGTAGAGACGAATCATTAGAATTTATTACAATCCATTATCCAATAATAAAGGCAATAAAACGATATTACGATGAAAATAAGCAACAAATCCACAACACAGCCCAATTTCGCTTAAGAGGGAATAGTACACACCAGGGGAAATACCTCTTTTTTGTATATCTATTAGAAAAGACTGCTTTAAAAAAGGATTTTATTCTGATACCAATTCTTGTTAATTTTGAAAATAGTAAAGTCCACATAGTAGACGAACTTTCCGATTGGTTTTTAGGTGAAATTGTAAAAGCAGAACCCATTGATGATAAAAATCTCGCAACTTATGAAGACGAACACTTTGAAACATCTCTTAAGGGAGCGGGAGAATATCTTGAGATGATTCGTGAAGAAGAAGAACATAAGCTAAGAAGAAGTAATGATACATTAGTAAATAACCAAATTGAGAGTTTTAAACAGGCAACTGCAATTAAAATAAAAAAAGCAGAGGAAATTATCAGAAAGCTTTTAGGGCAAGGTAAGACTGAAGAAGACCCTATAGTAAGACTTCATAAAGGGAGAATCCGAAACTTTCTAATTTCTGAGGAACAAAAAATAAAGGAATTGGAGCCGAAAAGGGCTGTTTCGGTTGGGTTTAATCTTATTGCGGGTGGAGTGGTGAAAATTGAAGAATAATAATGAGGACATAATTGGGTAAATCGCCAAGCAAAACAGTCGCCTAACACAGGCTAAAAGATTGACATCCAAATGCTACCGCACTTCTTTTAGCCTGGAACCGTTATATGAAATTGCGCCCTTTAGTTTATTCTTAGATCAATTGGAGAATACGAGTAACAATTGACTGTAAAACGAAAACAAGATCGATCTGGTATTGCCAAATGGCCCGAAGATGAACGGCCACGCGAGAGGCTCTTATCCCGCGGGGCTCATTCGCTGACTGACGCTGAAGTCATTGCTATTCTTCTTCGTGTCGGTGTTCGAGGAAAGAGTGCTGTCGAATTGGCGCGTGAGTTGTTGAAGCGGTTCAGTACTGTTCAAGCTATGATGTCTGTTCCGTTGACTGCGTGGGATGGTATTAAGGGTCTTGGTAAAGCGAAGCGTGCGCAACTACTCGCTGGACTTGAACTTGGCAGGCGAGCAGCGCTGCCCGCCATGAGAGAGAAGACAACCATCAAATCCACGAAACAGGCCGCAGACTACTTCAAGGCTCGGCTACTGAGCCTGTCCGAAGAGCATTTCAGAGTTGCTTATGTTAGCAAGCAAGGCCGTCTTCTCGAAGACGCTCTGATCGCCGAAGGCACCGTCGATACAGTGAGACCTCACATTCGCACACTGGTTTCTCGGGCTTTGCAGACTAATGCCTCAGCGATTATTGCGGCACATAATCACCCCTCGGGAATCGCCGAGCCAAGTGAAGTTGACAAATTACTCACGCGGGATATCATCGCGGCATGCAATCCTCTTGGGATTAAGGTTCTTGATCACGTTATTGTAGCCGACCGAGACAGTTTTAGTTTTGCGGATTCGGGACTTCTCGACGAACTTAGCCTCGAAACCCTGGCGCCACAACTGAACAAAGGATAGGATACATGACTGAAGAATTCAAACAAATGGTAATAGACACTCTTCGCCGAGGTGATGAGCTGCCACGGGAATGGGCACGCGAACTCTTTCCACCTCAAAAGCGAGAGTATGAACTTGTGTACTATGGTAAGGAGCGTGAAGAAGATATCATTGCCGATACCATGGCAGTGCCGCTCCAACCGGTCAGCACGTTTGGAAACAGCCGAGAAGGCTGGCACAATATGCTAATTTTCGGAGATAATCTTCAGGCGATGAAGACGTTGCTGCAAATGAAGCAAGAAGAAAAACTGGTCAATGCGGATGGAACACCCGGAGTCAGATTGATATATATTGATCCACCATTCGCGTCAAAACGAGAGTTTGAAGGAAGCGAAGCGCAAAAGGCTTATCAGGACAAGATTGCTGGTGCACAGTTTTTGGAATTTTTGCGGAAGCGTCTCATACTGCTCAAAGAGCTGCTTTCCGATGACGGTACGTTGTATATGCACTTGGATTATAGGAAGCTTCATTATTTAAAGGCACTTGGCGATGAGGTTTTCGGCGAAAACAACTTCATGAACGAGGTTATCTGGTGCTATCGAGAAAGAGGGATTTCAAGAACATTTTGGAATAATAAACACCAAACGATTCTAGCTTGGGCAAACAATCTTGGTAGTCAACTTTTCAATGCAGATGCTGCACGTGTTCCGTATTCTGAAGAATACCTAAAGAAATTCAAGTACGAAGATGAAGACGGTAAGTACCAAATCAGGGGGAGAAACATTCAGGGTAGTCCAGTCCAGCGTGCTGATGGTCTCACCCCCGAAGCAGAAAAGAAATACCCTGGACTTACCTATCGCCAATATCTAAAAGACGGGCAACTCCCCCTTGATTGGTGGGAACTTCCTCTATTGAACAAAGCTGCGCACGAAAGAACGGGCTATCCAACCCAAAAGCCTGAATCGATCTTAAGGAGGATTATTAGTGCATCTTCGAAGAAGGGCGACATAGTTTTGGATTGCTTTGCAGGTTCTGGTACAGCATTGGCTGCAGCAGAGAAACTGGATCGTCGATGGATCGGGATTGATTGTGGTAAGCTCTCGATCTATACAGTTCAGAAGCGCATGCTCAATATCAAACAGAGTTATGATCTTGAGGGGAAAGAAGAAATTCCGCGCTTCGTGGATTTAGCCAAAGAATTTTTGAAGCAGCTGAGAGAAGCTGAAAACGCCGACGAAAAACTGCAGCTTTCAACAGACGCCATTGAAACGGCCTATAATCGGGAACTTGAAAAGCCTAGTCCAAGACCCTACGGAAAAGCCGCCAACCCGTTTGTACTATACAATGCTGGCCTATATGACTTTTCGAGTCTAAGACAGCTTCAGTGGTCACAATGGCGCTTCTTCGCCCTCCAACTGTTTGGTTGCAAGGATGAACCGCACACAATTGGTGGATTAGCTCTTGACGGGAAATTAAAAGGGGCAAGTGTTCTTGTATTCAATCATATCGAACAATCAGGCCGACGTATTGACGAAGAGACAATTCAAGATATCCACTTAGCTGTTGGAAAAAAGACTGGACGCAAATTCTTCATCATCGCTCCTCGAGGAGTCTTTGATTTCCAGCAGGACTATATTGATATTGATGGTATCCGATATTATGCTCTGCGCATTCCGTACTCTGTAATCAACGAACTTCACCATCGAGATTTTATAGCTCTAAAGCAACCCAATGATGAATCGGCTGTGAACGAAACTGTTGACGCTGTCGGCTTCGATTTCATCCAGCCGCCAAGGGTCGAATGGTCTGTAAGCGTGAAGAAGCGCAAGGGTGAACTGTTTGATGAAGCTTGTCTAAAGATCAAGCATTTTGAAAGTCGAGCACGAATCCGAGGCAAAGACACTCGCGGAGGATTGGAAACACTCTCAATGGTTATGCTTGATTTTAACTACGACGGCAAGGTCTTTGATCTCGATGCCCCATTCTACGCACATCAGCTTGAGGCCGATGAGTGGCAGGCGTGGTTTCCTATCGGGAAAGTAGGCGAGAGGCTTATGGTAGTCTTCATAGATATCTACGGCAACGAAGCACGTGAGCTCATCACACGTGACAAGCTTGGTATTCGCGCAAAGAAGTCATCCAAATCGAAAATGAAGACTGGAAAGTAATCATGTCACGAAATGTAGATAGACAGCGATTCCGGAATGAAGATCTCATCCTCAAAGTCAGTAAGGCCGTAGATAGAAAGAAGTGGGATGAGGGAAAGTACGAAGCATTTCTTGATGAACTTTGCAATGATCGCGAGTATCAGAAGGAAGCTATTAGAACAACTCTCCGGTATCTCTTGGGCGGTGAGTACACCAATCTGCGCGATCTTGCAAAAGCAACCTATGAAGCGAGTGATGTTCTCGAAGAACGTTATGGTTCATGGCAAGGGATGGAACGGCACTTGCAGTTACCTGAGCAATTGTCTTGTTCACTTGATCTGGCAACTGGTGTAGGGAAAAGCTATGTACTCTATGGCTTAGCTGCCATCCTGCTCGCAGAGGGAACTGTCGACCGCGTCTTGGTCCTCTGCCCTTCTACAACCATCGAAGATGGTTTGCTCGATAAGTTCAGACAGCTAGCGAACGATGCCGATCTCCGCGACCTCCTGCCCTCGGATTCTAACTTCTCCCCCCCGCGCATCATCAATGCCAGTAAGACCATCACTGAGGGGAGTATATGCGTAGAGAACTATCACGCCATTCTTGAACACGTCGGCTCGTCAATCCGCGAGAGCCTGAAAGGAAAAGGTGCTCGTGTCGCTGTGCTTAACGATGAGACGCATCACGTTGCCAACGAGTTAGCCAAGTCGGAAACGAAGATAAAGCGATGGAAAGAATTCTTGTTAGACCCAGACTACGGGTTCCGCTATGTTGTCGGTGTTTCCGGGACCTGCTACGTTGGTGACTACTACTTTGCAGACGTCATCTATCGCTACTCATTGCGGCAGGCAATGGAAGAGAATTATGTCAAGAAAGTCGATTACGTTGCTGAAATGCCTCAGACCGGTGATCCGGATGAGAAATGGCAGTTGATCTACAATCGGCACGAGGAAATACGAAAGAAACTTAAGGCACGAAAACTCCGCCCTCTGTCCATCATCGTCACCCCAACAATTGCCAGATGCAAAGAGGTCGCAGAGGAATTGAAGGCATTTATGGCTGAAGAAATCGGCCTCAAGCCCGATTCTGTCGATGAGAAAGTGCTCATTGTTTACAACAATGCCCCGGATGTATCCAAGTTACCTTTTGTAGATCGATCCGCAAGCAAAGCCGAGTGGATTGTTTCTGTTTCGATGCTCAACGAAGGCTGGGATGTCAAGCGCGTCTTCCAGATTGTTCCTCACGAAGAACGAGCATTTAACAGTAAGCTCCTCATCGCACAGGTCCTTGGGCGCGGCTTACGAATTCCTGAGGATTGGAAAGGTCCGCAACCCGAAGTCACTGTTTTCAATCACGACGCTTGGGCGTCGCGCATCAGACATCTAGTTAATGAGATCCTTGAAATCGAAAAGCGGCTCTCTTCTCATATTGTGGACAACTCGCCGTATCATTTTGAGCTTCACAATATCGATTACACGCTGGAGCCTGTTTCAGTGAAAAAGCCAATGACCGGTGAGTATACTCTCTTTGCAAAAGGTTACGTCGATCTCGCAACAGACACCCCTGCGGAAGATGTAAGTATAGAGTTTGAAAGGGCCGCAACGGGAGATCGCTACAAGTGGCAGACTAAGCTTCGCCACAAGACGTTTTCCGCCCGCAAAGTTGCTGAAGAAATGTACCGCCGTCTCGAAGAAGCCCAAGACCCTGATGACCGTGATCCAAAGATTCGAACGGTCTATACTGATAAGTTTCCTGTCCCGCGGCTTGAGAAGATAGTCAAGGAATCGTTGGTGAAGATCGGCGCTAAAGAAGCTACAGACAGCATGAAGCAGAAGTTCCTTCAGTCTCTTGGCACTCTGAGGCGCAAGGAGTCCGAAAACGTTCGATACAGGACGAAAGTTGAAAGCTACCTTACTCTCTCGACCAGGCAGCGCCAATCGGATAGTGTGAGTGCAGCCGAATTGAGGATTACCAAAACAGTCTTCTACACTGACCAGACACGCGAGACCTTGCTTGATGAGCAGGTTGAATTCTTTGACGAGGCAACGGAAGCTGGGAGCGGCTACAAGGCGATATCTGTCCAGAACCGTCTCGATTTCAAAACGCAGCTGAATGCTGTCATCGCCGATTCGGACAACGAGCGCCGATTCATAAACATGTTGCTTCAGTCTCAGAATGTCAGTTGCTACGATTGCTGGATTAAATCGACAGCTACTCGTTTCTATGAAATCGATTACGCCTGGAAAAGGGGTGAACATCCAAAGCGTGGCAAGTTCAATCCCGATATTTTTATCAAAGTGGACAACCTTATTGTTGTCATCGAAATCAAAGGTGACGAAGAGCTACGCGAGCCTTCTGAGGAGAACAAAAAGAAAAACGAGTATGCTCTTGCGCACTTCGAGCGCGTCAATGAGAATTTGAAGAAAGAGGGTAGTCCCATTCAGTACAAGTTTACTTTCTTGACGGAACGGAGCTTCAACATCTTCTTCCAGAGTCTTCGTGAGGGCAAGATCAAGAACTTCAAGTCGGAGTTGGACGTCAAGCTTGCTGAAGAGTCTTGAACACGGGGCGCAACTTCATATAACAGCACCAACAATATCCTTTAAAGGAGATTAAAGAAAATGACAAAAGAGGAAGCAATAAATACTTTAAGATTCTTTTTCCCCGGCTCATTTACTGGACAATCTCAATTTATTCAAAGCCAAGACGGACAACGTATTCTTGAACGACTTCTTAAGTTGTCAACCTTTCCTATTCACGTTACGCATTTTAATCAGTTAGTAACGGCTATGGGGACGTTCTTAAGTTATTTAAATAACTTTGCGAGGAAGCAATGAAAAAGGCCGAGGGGTGGGCCCTTGATACGGGACAAGTTGAGGAAGAGATTCAAAATAAGTATTTTGCC
>Ga0214473_10010304_pt1 | contig 11006 bp, 5 predicted proteins | sample RVTome_7_FD_203509 | JGI IMG/M metagenome (GOLD analysis project Ga0214473, IMG submission 203509) | Soil microbial communities from uranium-contaminated site in the Upper Colorado River Basin, Wyoming, United States - RVT98D197 | ecosystem: Environmental > Terrestrial > Soil > Contaminated >...
ATCGTCACGTCGACCTACAACGAGCCGCTCATCACGAGCGAGTGGGCGGTCCACGTCTTCAAGCTCGCCAAGCCGGCGGGGCTCCTGTGTTCCTACGTTTCGAACGGGAACGGCACCCCGGAGGTCCTCGAGTACCTGCGGCCCTGGGTCTCGCTCTACAAGGTGGACCTCAAGGGCTTCCGCGACCGTCCCTACCGAGACCTCGGCGGCACGCTCGAGAGGGTGCTCTGGACGATCCGCGCGCTCCACGAGAAGGGGATCTGGGTCGAGGTGGTGACCCTCGTCGTGCCCGGCTTCAACGACTCGGAGGAGGAGCTCGGCGACATCGCGCGCTTCCTGGTCTCGGTGTCACCCGACATCCCGTGGCACGTGACGGCCTTCCACCCCGACTACCGGATGGACGACCGTCCCCCGACTTCCGTCCGCTCGCTGCTGCGGGCGGCAGAGATCGGCGCCGCGGAGGGGCTGCACTTCGTCTACGCGGGCAACCTCCCGGGCCAGGTGCGCAGCTTGGAGAACACGTACTGCCCGGGCTGCCGGGCCGTCCTCGTGGAGAGGCTGGGGTTCCGCGTCGAGAAGAACCGGATCGACGCGGAAGGGCGCTGCCCCGACTGCCGGCGAGAGATCCCCGGCGTGTGGGCCTGATGCGCGAAGGGCCTCGCCCCCGACGGGGACGAGGCCCCTCCGTCGGCGGGCGGCGCGCCTAGCGGGCGATCTTGGCCTTGGCGTCGTGCAGCGCGCGCTTGTAGTCGCCGTCCTTCATCTCGGCGTCCAGCTGCTCCACCGTCGCGCCGGCCACCGGGGCCGTGTAGCGCGGCTGCCGGATCATGCCCTCGATGTTGGGCAGGGCCGAGCGGGCCGCGGGGCCGAGCGCCCCGAGCGCCTGGGTGGCCGCGATGCGGACGTCGTAGTTCGAGTCCGACTGCATCAGCACCACGAGCGCGGGCACCGCGTCGGGTCCGGCGACGGAGGCGAGATCGCGGGCGGCCCGCGCGCGGGTCTGCGGGTTGCGTGAGCGGACGGCGTTGTTGGCGGCCTCGACCTTCTTCGCGCGCTCCTCGTACGCTTGCTGCGCGGCCTGGACCTGCGCCATCTGCTCCTCGCTCATGATGGCGCCGGCGGCGAGCGCCTTCTCGAGCTTCTCGATGTTGTCCTTGAGCTGCGTCACGCTGCGCCCGGCCGCCGCCGCCTTGTCCATGTACGCCCGGGCCTCGGGCACCTCGCGCTTGAAGAAGTAGCACCAAGCCATGCCATTGTACGCCTCAGCCAAGGTGTCGGTGCTGCCGCCAGCCTTTCTCACAATGGCGAGTGCCTCATTGCTGAGGCCACTGGCCGACATCAAGTTGAGAACCAGGATTTCCTTGATGTTCATTTCCTGCGCCCGGTGGAAGATCTCCTCATTGATGATCTTGACGGCTTGTTCAAAGGCGGCGATCGCCTTGTCGTACTCCTTCGTGTACTGGTGGGCCCAGCCGAGCCCGAGCGCGGCCTGCTCTTCCTTGGGGTCGAGCGCGAGCGCCCTTCGATAGGCGGAGATCGACTCCACGGCGTTGTTCATGTTGCGGTAGATCCAGCCCAGGTTTGCCCAGCCCGCCGCGTCCGAATAGCCGGGCGTGGACGTAACCTTCTTGAGCTCGGCGAGTCCCTTCTCGAGCTCGCCGGCCTGGCCGAGCACGAGACCGTAGGTCGCGCGGAGGCCGAGGTTCTGGGGCTGCAGCGCAACCGCCCTCCCGTACGACTCGGCCGCCTCGTCGAACCGGCGCGAGAAGTGGTACGCACGGCCGAGGAGCGCCCAGCCGTCCGCGTTGCCGGGCAAGCCCTTCGTCGCCCTCTCGAGGAAGCCGAGAGCCTCGGCGTAGTCCCCCTTGCGGAGCGTCATCTCGCCGATCAGCATCTGGATCTCGGGGCTCGTCGGCATCTCGGCCGCGACCTTCCTGGCCTCGGCGAGCGCAGCGTCGCGGTTGCCACGGTTGAGCTCGGCCTGGATGAGCGCCAGGCGGGCGGGAGCGAAGGCGGCGTCGGTCTGCAGCGCGCGACGGTAGGCGGCAGCGGCCTGCTCGAGCTGGCCGTTGGCCTCGAATATCTTGCCGACCGCGATCTGGACGATCGGGCTGCCGGGGTCGAGGAAGGCTCCCTGCTGGGCCTGGGCGATCGCCTCGCTCCACTCCTTGGGGCTCTGGGCGAGGATCGAGACGCCGAGGATGGCGAACCCCTCGCCGAGCTTGTCGTCCACCTCGGTCGCCTTGCGCGCCGCGGCCACCGCGTCGGCGGGCCTCGCGAGGGCGAGGAGGAGGCGGGCGAGGCGCGACCAGGCGAGCGCCGACTTCGGATCGAGCTCGGTCGCCTTGCGCGCCGCCGCCTCGCCCTCCGTGTTGCGGCCGAGGGCGAGGAGCGCCTCGGCCCTGGCGAGGTGAGCGATCGCGCTCGTCGGCCCCGCCGCCACCGCCTTCTCCGCGGTGGCGAACGCCCCGGGGCCGTCCTCGGTGCGGACCTGGGCGCGCGCCTGGGCGGCCAAGGCCTCGGGGGTGGCTCCCGCCGCGACCGCCTCGGTGGCGATGGCCAAGGCGTCCTTGCCGGTCCCGCTGCGCAGGGTGAAGCTAGAGACGGCGGCGAGGACGGTCGAGCGAGCTGCGCCGGACGCCGACGACCTCGCCTGCGCGTACGCACTCTTGGCCTCTTCGAGGTTGCCGATCCGCTCCTGGAGCCGGCCAAGGGCGACCTGCCCCTCGGCCCCGGACTGCTCGGCCGCCTTGGTCAGCGTCCTGACCGCGTCGTCGGGCTTGCCCTTCTGCAGCTGCTCGTTGGCCTTGTCGATGGCCTGATCGAGCTTCGACTGGGCAGAGACGGAGCCCGCGAGGAGTCCGAGCGAGACGAGTGCGAAGAAGATTCTGTTCATGGCGAGGCTCCGTCTACGGTTCATGTCGGTCGATCGTCCAGTGGGCGCGCATTATAGCCCCCGTCAAACGGCCCCCCCCCGACGGCCCCGAGACCTAAGGTCAGAACTCATGCTATCGTACCCCCAACCACCCGCTTCCGACAGGGCGGGCGTGTACTAAAGCCAATGGAGCCACCAGGTAGTTGCCAGTCCTGCCGGCGGGCGGTCGACGAAGGCCGTCTCCTTTACCGGCGCGGGCAGGACGTCGTCAAGAACGAAGCGCTCCTCCAGTGCGACATCTGCGAGCGTTTCGCGTGCGCCGACTGCCTCCGGGTCTACGACATCTACTCCGGCTACGATTTCCTCTGTCACGTGTGCGCTCGCGAGCTGCACGATGCCCGGCTCAAGGGTCCGGGGCACTGAGGGTTCGGGCCTCCCAAGCCGGCGCGAAAAAAAAGCTGATTCTCCTCCGCCTTCGGAAAGATTGTGGCGCTCGCGCGACAGATCGGGCTCTGTGTGCGCTGAGGAACCAGCTGTCCAAGCGCCTTGTCCTCAGCTGGTTAGTGGGGGAGCTTCATGGGCGATGTCCAACGGGCACGACGTTTGCATAACTTTGGCTCAGAGTTCCATGCGCTTTCCTGATGGCTCATCCAACCTCTATATGAATCCCGTCTAAGAAATCCCACCCCCCTAAAGAGGGGATCATCCTCCTGCCGTACCCGGGGCGCCGTCAGGCGCCCCGGTGCATTCTCAGGGGCACCCGGTCGGGTTCGAGTCTCGCCGCCTCGACGGCCCGGCTCGCGTCGACGACTCCCCAACCCTGTCGGTCCATCTCTACGTGCGGCAACCGCCGGGCCGTGTTCATCAGGATCCGCTTGACCTGGCGCGGAAGCAGGGCGGGACGCGCTTCCAGCATCTGGGCGGCCAGGGACGAGACGATCGGGGCGGCGAAGCTCGTCCCGTCCACGTGCTTGTAAGCCGCCGAGATGACGTTGTTGTCCCGCACCTTGGCGGTCACCAACTGCCTCAGGAGTGGCGGCTCGAGGTTGACGGCCGCCGCCAGTTCCGGGTCCTTTCCGCCCGCCTCCTCGATTCGGGCCCGCAGCTCGGCGTCGGGTGCCACGGCCAGTCGGGCGAGAAACGCCGCCTGGTCTGCGGTAGGACTACCCGGCAGGATGGGTGCGGCCACCCAGATCCCCGGCGCGATCACCTCCGGCTTTTGCAGGCCGTCGACGGTGGGCCCGTAGCTCGAGTGGTACATGTCGTAGCCGGAGAAAGGGAGCCGGTTCTTGTCGTCGAGGCCCCCCACCGTCAAGACCGAGGGGGCGGAGGCCGGAGGGATCACCGGGTGCCCGGGCCGCCCGCCGAGGTTGCCGGCCGCCGCCACCACGAGCAGGCCGGCCCGGGTCGCGGCCTCGGCTGCGCGGGAGAGGCCGTCCTCGAGGTAGCTCGCCTCGTAGTCTCCGCCGCAGCTCACGTTCACGATCCGGATCCCGTAGCGCCTCCGGTTGCGGACCACCCACTCGATCCCTCGCCGGATGTCGTCGTGCTTGATGCGGCGGGCCGTTCCCACCTTGACGAGCACGAGGCGCGCCTCCGACGCGAGGCCGCGGTAGAGCCCCTCCGACAGCCAGCCGTTCCCGCAGGCGACGACCGACGTCATCATCCCGTGCCAGCTGGACTCGTCCGGCCGCTCGATGCCGGCCCGCCGCGCCCGCGGGTCGTTGACGTCTACGTAGCGCAGGATCCGCTCGCGCGGTCGGACGAGGTCGGGGTGGGCGTAGAAGCCCGAGTCGAGGAACGCGATCGTGACCCCGCGTCCGGCGTAGCGATCGGACGCCCCCAGACGCACCGGGGTGGGCAGGATGGGGACCCCGCCGCGCGAGAATCCGGGTGAGCATCTCTCGGCCGCGGCGAAGGCGCGGACGAAGCCAAAGGCGCACTCTCCGCACAGGCCGGTCTCCGGCCGCCACCAAGGGTTGTTCGCGAGCACGAGCAGCAGCACCTCGCCTTCGAGGTGCTCGGCGCGGGGGGCACCCGGCCCCAGATCGGCCTGGCAGAAGGGGCAGTGCCGAGAGGCGGCGTCGTTCATGGGGCGGCGAAGAGGGGGAAGCGCCTCGACCAGGAGCGAGGACCTCAGTCGCCGAACTGGTCCGGGAGCGCGGCCTCGGGCTTGATGAACGAGAACTCCCCCGCGCTGCGATGGATCGCCTCGACCGCGTCCATGCCGACCTCTTGCGCGGCCAGGACGGACTCGCGCAAGGCGTTGGTGCGCGAGACGGTGCTGTTGTCGCAGCAGAGGGCCACTTTCACTCCCGCCTCGAGGAAGGCGTGGAGCGGATGGCGCTCGCCCTTCCTCACCGCGCCGGTGTGGTAGTTGCTCGAGAGGCAGACCTCGACGAGGATTCGGTCGCGTGCGATCCGTCGCACCAGCTCGACGTCACGCACGGCGGCGCAGCCGTGGCCGACCCGGTCGACGCCCAGCTCGTCCACCGCCTCCCAGACGTACTCGACCGGGGCGTCCTCGCCGGCGTGCGCGGTGAGGCCCAGCCGCCCGAGCCGGGCGATCTCGTAGGCGCTGCGGAAGAGCCGCGGCGGGTTCCCGCGCTCGGGACCCGCGATGTCGAAGCCGACGACGCCCGTGCGCTCGTGGAGGTGCTGCGCCTCGGCGAGCGCCTGGCGGGCCAGGATCTTGGCGATGTGGGGTCCGTGCTGCCGCATGGTGATGACGATGAGCCCCAGCTTCATCTTCGGGTGCTTGCGCCGGGCGTGGTTCATCCCGGACAGCGCGGCCCGGATCGACTGGCGGGGAGTCAGCCCGGCGTAGGTGTGGATGAGCGGGGCGTAGCGCAGCTCGAGGGTTTCGACCCCGGCCCCCGCCGCGGCCAGGCAGATCGCCTCGACCGTCTTCGAGATGTTCTCGTAGAACTGCGTGACCCACAGGGGGTAGTGCATCTTGTCCAGATAAGCGAGGAGGGTACCCGCCTCGCCGTCCTGGATCTCCAGAAAGCGCCGCATGTCCTCGAGAGACTCCACGGGGTTCAAGCGGTAGTGGCGCATCAGCTCCCAGGTCACCTCGGCCGGGATTGAGCCGTCCACGTGCTGATGGAGCTCGACCTTGGGGAAGGAGCGCAGGCGCGCCTCGGTCTCGGGTGAGGCGAGGGCGGGCTCCGCGGGGGTCGCCTCGGTCACGCGCGGCACGTTAGCACGGGGCGGTCGGGTGCGCCACGAGACAGCCCCTTTCCCAGCGAGGGTGAAAAATGGCAGCATTGGGGGCCTTTCTGGCGATTCCGTGACCGACCCCCTCCCCCCCGCCTTCGATCCCTGGTTCGAGTCGCGCTGTCCCGACATCCGCCTGGAGAGCGCCCGTGCCGTCCTCGAGCTGGTCGCCGACGGAGCCACCGTGCCCTTCATCCTGCGCTATCGCAAAGAGCGGACGGGCAACCTCGCGGAGTCCGCCGTCCGCCGCACCCTCGAAGCGAAGGAGCTATTCGAGAAGATCCTCTCGCGCCAGACGATCATCCGGGAGTCGATCGAGCGCCACGCCCGGCTCACCCCCGATCTTCGCGAGCGGATCTCGGCGACCTTCGACATGGACGTCCTCGAGGACCTCTACCATCCGTACCGGCAGCAGAAGAAGGACCGGGCGCTCGCCGCGCGGGAGGCGGGGCTCGAGCCGCTCGCGGACTGGATCTGGAACTGCGGCCACGGGCGCGAGACGCCGCACCAAGGCCAGACGCTCGAGCTCTGGGCGTTCACCTTTCGGGACGAGCAGAAGGGAATCGCCGACGCGAAGGCCGCGGTCGAGGGCGCGCGCGACATCCTCGTCGAGCGGCTCGCCGGGGACCCGGAGCTGCGGGCCCTCGTGCGTCGTGCGTACTTCGAAGGCGGCTGGCTGCGGTCGACGAGGACGGACAAGGCCAAGGCCCAAGGCAGGTTCGAGGCCTACTTCGCCTTCCAGGAGAAGGTGGCGTCCCTGCGGGAGCCGGCCGCCTCGCACCGCTATTTGGCGCTGCGGCGCGGCCAGTCGGAGGGCGAGGTCCAGCTCGCGCTCGGCGGCCCGCCGGACGACCCGGAGTTCGAGGTGCGGCTCATGGGCACCTTCGAGTCCGCGGCCTGCACGGTCCCCGACTCCCCCGGCGCCGAAGTGCTCCGGCACGCCGGCCGCATCGCCTTCAAGAACGACGTGCGGACCTCGATCGAGAACGAGGTGCACCGCGTGCTCAAGGACACCGCGGACGCCGCCGCCGCCCGCGGTTTCGCCGACAGCGTGCGCCGGCTGCTCCGCGAGGCGCCATTCGGAAGAAGACCGGTCCTCGCCATCGATCCCGGCATCCGCACGGGCTGCCGGCTGGCCGCGCTCGACGCGGCCGGAGCGCTCGTGGCCCAGGAGGCCTTCGGCCTCCAGACCGACGACGAGCGGGCCTCCGCGGGCGAGACGGTGGTTCGCCTCGCCCGCGAGCACGGCCCCGCCGCCGTCGCGGTGGGGAGCGGGGCGGGAGGACGCGAGGCCGAGCTCCTCGTCCGCGCGGCGCTGCGCGGGGCCGGGATCGAGGTGCCGGTCGTCCTGGTGAGCGAGGCGGGGGCGAGCGTCTGGGGCACGAGCGACGCCGCGCGCGCGGAGCTCCCCGACCTCGAGCCCCCCGTGCGGAGCGCCTTGTCGCTCGGCCGGAGGCTCCAGGATCCGCTCGCCGAGCTCCTCCGGATCGAGCCGCGCAGCCTCGGCGCTTCTCCCTACCAGCACGACGTGCCCCATGCGGTGCTGCAGCGGGCGCTCGACCCGGTCATCGAGGCCTGCGTCAACGAAGTGGGAGTCGACCTCAACACCGCGTCGTGCACGCTGCTCGCCCGGGTCTCGGGTCTCGGCCCCACGCTCGCCGGCGCGATCGTCGAGCGCCGCGTGAAGCAGGGGCCGTTCCGCGCCCGTGGCGAGCTCCTCGACGTCCCGGGGCTGGGCCCACGCGCGTTCGAGCAGGCGGTGGGTTTCCTGCGCGTGCCGGGCGGCGAGCAACCTCTCGACAACACCGGCATCCACCCCGAGCGCTATGCGACGCTCGAAGCCTTCGCCGTGCGCGCGGGCAAGGGTCTCGCGGATCTCGTCGGCCCCGGAGCCTCTCTTTGTCGTGAGGCGGCGGACCTCAAGGAAGAGCTGGGCCCTTTCACGTGGGAGGACATCGTGGCCGAGCTCGAGCGACCCGGGCACGACCCGCGCGGCCGGTTCGTGCCGTTCGCGTTTCGCGAAGACGTCCTCAGGCTCGAGGACCTCAAGCCGGGCATGCTGTGCCCCGGCATCGTGACCAACGTGACGAGCTTCGGGGCGTTCGTGGACATCGGCGTTCACCACGACGGCCTCGTCCACGTCTCCCAGCTCGCGGCGCGGCCGGACCGGGATCCGAAGGAGACCGTCCGGCCCGGGGACCGCCTCGAGGTGCGGGTGCTCAAGGTCGACCTCGAGAAGAAGCAGATCTCCCTCACGACACGCAAACCGGCGCCGCGCACGCCCTCCCCGCCCCGTCGGCCGCCCCCGCGGCCGCCGGCGCGAGCCGTGGCGCCGCAGACGGAGCGGGCCGCGCAAACCTCGGCCCCGCGGGAGAGGACCAGGGCGCGGCCGGGCGGCGGGCGCACGGGTGACCGGCCCCACGCGAAACCGGAGCTACCACGCGCCACCCGCCCTGAGCGCCGGCCCTCTCCAGACAGACAGCCCCAGCCACGCCAGCCCGCTTTCAACAACCCGTTTGCCGTCCTGGCCGACCTGAAGGTCCCGCCCAAGCGGGACAAGTCCTGAGCGGGGCCACTGGCAGGGTTCATGCTTGGATATCGGAATGGCAAGGCATGCGCGCGCAAGCCTTGCGCGGAGGTCCCGTGATGCCGATCCCGGCCCTGGAAATCGAGGCCCAGAAGGTCCTGGCGTTGAACGGCAGGGGGAAGAACGGGAGCGCAGTCCCGACCCTGTGGAGCGACCGGTTCGCTCAGCGGACGCAGAGAATGACGAGCTCGGTCATCCGCGAGCTGCTCAAGCTCACCGAGAAACCGGACGTCATCTCTTTTGCGGGCGGGCTGCCAGCGCCCGAGGTCTTCCCGTACACAGAAATCGAGGCGGCCACCGAGAGGGTGCTCCGGGAGCATGCGAAGACGGCCCTGCAATACGCGGCCACCGAGGGGTACCTGCCCCTGCGGGAGCTGCTCGTGCGGCACATGTCGCGCTACGGCATCAAGGTGAAGCCGGCCAACGTGATGATCACCTCCGGCTCGCAGCAGGGGCTCGACCTCATCGGCAAGCTCTTCATCAACCCGGGCGACCGCATCCTCACCGAGTCGCCGACCTACCTCGGGGCGCTCCAGGCGTGGAGCGCCTACCAGGCCGACTACCTGACCGTGCCGATCGACGACGGAGGCCTCGACGTGGAGCGTCTCGAGGCGCAGCTGCGCGGCGGGCCGAAGTTCCTCTATATCCTCCCCAACTTCCAGAACCCGACGGGCGTGACCTTGAGCCTCGAGCGGCGCCGGCGCCTGGTCGAGCTCGCCAACCACTACGGCGCACCGATCGTAGAGGACGACCCCTACGGGCAGCTTCGCTACGAGGGCGAGCACCTGCCGCCGATCGTCCAGATCGACGCCGAGCTCCACGAGTGCGCGAGGGCGGAGTGCGAGTTCACCGGAGACGTGCTCTACCTCTCGACCCTCAGCAAGACGCTCGCCCCGGGGCTGCGAATCGCATGGGTGGTCGCACCGGAATCGGTCCTCTCGCGCCTCGTGCAGATGAAGCAGGGCGCCGACCTCCACAGCAGCACGTTCTGCCAGATGGTGGCCTACGAGGTCGCAAAGGACGGCTTCCTCGATCGCCACGTCAAGCGTATCCGCGAGGTCTACGGCGAGCGGCGAAACGCGATGCTGGCCGCGCTCGAGACACACTTCCCGGAGGGCGTCGAGTGGACGAAGCCCGCGGGTGGGCTCTTCCTCTGGATCACCCTGCCGGCGGGCCTCGACTCGACCGAGCTCCTGCGCGAGGCGCTCGACCAGGAGAAGGTGGCGTTCGTGCCCGGGGCGTCCTTCTTCCCGCGGGGCGGAGGCGAGCGGACCTGCCGGCTGAACTTCTCCTACGCGCGGCCGGAGGCGATCGACGAGGGCATTCGCCGGCTCGGGAAGGTCCTCAAGAAGAAGATCGTGCGGGGGCGCGGGTAAGGGCGGACGACGACCGGCCGCTCACTGATCGAGGCTCATCTGGCCGAGGATGAAGGCATAGTCGAAGGCCACCTCGCGCAGGTAGTCGTAACGTCCGGACGCCCCGCCGTGGCCGGCGGCCATGTTCGTCTTGAGTAAGAGCAGGTTCGAGTCGCTCTTCAGCGTGCGGAGCCTCGCCACGTACTTGGCCGGCTCCCAGTACATGACCTGGCTGTCGTGGAAGGAGGTCTTCACCAGGATCGCCGGGTAGGCCTTTGGCTCGAGGTTCGTATAGGGGCAGTACGTCTTCATGTAGTCGTACGCCGCCTTCTCCTTCGGGTTCCCCCACTCCTCGAACTCGCCCACCGTCAACGGGAGGGTCTCGTCGAGCATGGTGTTGACGACGTCCACGAAGGGCACCTTGGAGACCACGGCCTTCACGAGGTCCGGGCGCATGTTCGTCACCGCGCCCATGAGGAGCCCGCCCGCGCTGCCGCCTTCGACCACGAGGCGGTCGCGGCGGCCGTACCCCGCGGCGACCAGGAACTCGGCGGCGACGATGAAGTCGGTGAAGGTGTTCCGCTTCTTCATCAACCGGCCGTCGTCGTGCCAGTTCTTGCCCATCTCCCCGCCGCCCCGGACGTGGGCCAAGGCCACCACGACGCCCCGGTCGAGGAGGCTCACCCGGTTCGAGGAGAACGTGACGGGCAGGGGAATGCCGTAGGAGCCGTAGCCGTGGAGATGGACGGGCGCCTCGCCGTTCTTCACGAGCCCCCTGCGGTACACGATCGAGACCGGGACCCTCACGCCGTCCGGCGCGGTGGCGAAGGCCCGCTCGGTCTCGTAGCGGGACCGGTCGTAGCCCCCGAGCACCGGCTGCTGCTTGAGGAGGGTCGTTGCCCTCGTCTCCATGTCGTAGTCGAAGACGGAGGGAGGGGTCACGAGCGACTGGTAGCTGTAGCGAAAGCTG
>Ga0214473_10010305_pt1 | contig 11005 bp, 8 predicted proteins | sample RVTome_7_FD_203509 | JGI IMG/M metagenome (GOLD analysis project Ga0214473, IMG submission 203509) | Soil microbial communities from uranium-contaminated site in the Upper Colorado River Basin, Wyoming, United States - RVT98D197 | ecosystem: Environmental > Terrestrial > Soil > Contaminated >...
CTTTCCCGCGACCATATAGCTGACTCCGCCTCCGATGAAGGCCATGGCCAGGGTGAAGACGGCAAACGCTCCGCCGAGAAAGCGGCTCCTGAAGCGTTCTTCAAAGAAATCGCCGAGCGTGACCAGCCGCGACCGGCGCATGAAAGCCGTCGTGAACCAGTAGAACGGTGTCAGGAACAGGACCAGATACTGGATCCACATCCCGCCGATGCCCTGGCGGTAGATTTCCCGCGAAACAGCGACGGCCTGGTCGGCGTTGGTCGACGCGCCGAAATTCAGGAAAAATTGATAGAACTTGCCGAGCTTGCGGCCGGCGAGATAGAAATCGCCCTCGCTCTTTGTCCGGCGCGACGCCCAGCGGCCGAGGGCCAGCATGCCGAGGAGATAGACAATGACGATCGAAAAATCCAGCCAGTGAAGCCCGAGGACGCGCACGGGTTCATTTAACTGAATTGGCCCGGCAAAGTCAAAATCGAGGTGGTTACAACTCGGTACTGGAATCTCCCTCGGCCCCCCGGGCCTCCTTTGAACTGCGGTGCCTCGGTTTGACCGCTCCTCGGTTATCTGCTATATGTCTGGGTTTCGATGTCGGATATCTTCGGCTCTCCTCAAAATTTCGCCCGGCTCGGCGAATTCCTCTCCATCCTGGCGGCCTTGCTCTGGGCCGTTTCGATCGTTCTTTTCCGGGTCGTCGGGGAAAAGGTCCACGCCTTGGGCATGAACCTCTTCAAGAACGTTCTGGCGGTCGGGCTCCTCTTGCCGACCATGGCCGTTTTCGGAGAATTTGCGTCCCCCGGCCTCTCCCTCGGAAGCTCGCTATGGCTTGTTCTCAGCGGACTCATCGGGATCGCCCTGTCCGATACGCTCTTTTTCATGGCTCTGAATAAGCTCGGCGCGGAGCTGACGGCCATTGTCGATTGCGCTTATTCGCCGTTCGTCATCGGACTGTCCTTCGTCTTTCTCGGAGAGCGGACGGACGCCCTGCAGACCGCCGGCGCGGCCCTGATCGTTCTGGCCGTCGTGATGATCGCCCGGCAGAAAAGCGATTCGCCCATCCCGCGCTCGACCCTTCTCGCCGGCATCGGCCTGGGCATCGTCGGCCTCTTCTTCCAGGCGATCGGCATCGTTATGTTCAAGCCGCTCCTGGGCGGCGCTTCCATTCTCTGGGTGACGTTTCTGCGGATGGCGGGAGGCGCGGCGGGAGTGGCGATCGCCGTCGCTGTTCATCCTAGGAGGCGGGCGATTGTCCGTCCGATTTTTTCGAAAAAAACGATCCTCCTCCTTTTGCCCGCCTCGCTTCTGGCAGCGTATTTTTCGAATGTGATCTGGATAGGAGGAATGAAATATACGCTGGCTTCGATCGCCTCCGCGCTCAATCAGCTGAACACGATCTTTGTCTTTGTGTTAGCCGCGGTATTCCTCAAGGAAAAAATCACTCCGCTCAAGCTGGCCGCCCTCACCCTGGCCTTCGCCGGGGCGATGCTGGTCTCTATTCGTTTTTAAGCGCTTATTTATTGTTTCGGGGCGATTTTAAGGTTTATCCAAAAGTCGATCTTCTTCGGCGTTCCGCCTCCGCGCCCGCCCATGCCGCCCTCCATGCCGCCCCCGCCTCCACCGCCGCCGCCTTCCTCACCTCCACCGCCACCTTCACCACCGGCTATAGTTTGCTCCCAGGAGGTCGCGGCACCGGCCGTCGCACTAGAGGCACCGGAGAAATTCCGAGCCGTTCGGGCTTTTTTCATGGCTTCGGTCATTCCGCCCCACTCTAAACCGACCGAAAGCGGCGCGGCCGGATCCCATTTCGCCGACGAAGCCGGATCTTGAAGAAAGGCCATAGGAATGATGTATTCGTAGACCGCGCCTTTCTCGAATCTCGCCGCACGGAAAGTCCCGGTCCCGGCCCCCGGAATAGTGATCGGCTTCCCTTTCTTGTCAAGAGGGTCGCAGGCGTAGCTCCGGTATTGAGGGGTGGCTTTGATTTTCTTTATCTGCTCATCGCTCAGGGTTTGGCCCTGCTTGGTCAGATTATCAATGAGCTCGTCGGCCGTGATCATTTTGCGGTAGAACTTGAGTCCGTAGGTTTTTTTGTCCTTGCCCTCCGCGTTGATCCATAAGGTGAGTCCCGTGCCGTCGATCGTGCTCACCGACTTCGGGCTGTTGAAGACAAGGAGAAAATAAAGGAAATTCAGGTCGTTTTTGAATCCAAAGCGGATGTCCAGATCGTTGTCCGCGACCAGGATATCCTCCTCCCACTCCGTCTTCGCCCCGTCAATTTTGACAGGAGCAATTGTCCATTTGCTCTCGACGAGAACTTTGTCTTTCGCCACGATGGGCAGCGTCATCGCCAGGACGGCCAAAACGCAGGAGATGGTTTTGAGCGTTTTCATGGCTTCCTCCTTCCGGCTAGGGCCGGAGCAATCTGTGAACTATATCCACGGCGCTGGCGGCATCGGGAGCGTAGCCTTTGGCCCCGATCTGATCGGCGTAGTCTTGGGTCAAAGGCGCTCCGCCGACGATAACCGGAACGCTCAGCCCGGCGTTGACCAGCGCCTGGATCACGCTCTTCATTTGAATCATGGTCGTCGTCAGAAGGGCCGAAAGAGCGACGACATCGGCCTTGCTCTCCCGGGCCGCGTCTATGAATTTCTCGGGAGTGACATCGGCTCCCAGGTCGACGATCTTGTAGCCCGCGCCTTTCAGCATCATGGCCACCAGGTTTTTGCCGATGTCATGGAGATCGCCCTTGACCGTTCCGATGACGACGGAGCCCTTCGGCTCGATTTTGTCCCTGATTAAATAAGGCTCAAGCTTTGTCAGGCCGGCATTCATCGCCCGGGCCGCGACAAGGACTTCCGGAATGAAGACTTCGTTGTTTTTGAACATCACCCCCAGCTTTTCCATCCCGGCGATCAAGCCGTCGTTAAGGATCTGGCGGGTTGGGATCCCCGAGGACAAGGCCCGGTCAACGAGCGATTCGACCTCGCTTTTCTTCCCGGCCATCAGGGCTTCTTGAAGTTCATCGAGCATGCTCACGCTCCTCCCATGGTCTTGGGCTCGGGCCCGGCTTTATTTGAGGTTCAGACCTCCCCCCTATTGTCCCCAGACCGCGGATTCTTGTCAACACAACGGCGCCGGGACATGAGCCAAATCTCTTGATTTGGCATCGTGTCCCAAGAGGTCCCCGGATCGCCCCTTATTTCTTCTGTTCCTTTTTGAATAACGCGTTGACATCGCGCTTGCCCCGCTCGAGATAAGGCACGCCGTTCTCCAACCAACCCGGCTTGGGCTTGCCCAGCAGAAAATGGTCGAAGAACTCGTCCTGATGGGCGGTCCAGTATTTCTGGTTCTCGCGGTCTCTCAAGCCGTGCTTTTCGCCGTTGAAGTTGAACATATACGCTTCCTTGCCCAGGCGGCGGAGAGCGGTAAAAAATTCGATCCCCTGATACCAGGGCACGGCGTCGTCGTCGTCGTTGTGGATCGAAAGATAAGGAGTCTTGACCCGTTCGGCCCAGAAGACCGGCGAGTTTTCGATGAATTGAAGGGCCCGGCCGAACAGCGGCGCGCCGATCCGGCTTTGCGACTTTTCATACTGGAATTCGCGGACCATGCCCGAGCCCCAGCGGATCCCGCCGTAGGCGCTCGTCATGTTGGAGACCGAGGCTCCGGCCTGGACGGCGGCGAAGATATCGGTCTGGGTGACCATATAAGTGATTTGGTACCCGCCCCAGCTGTGGCCCTGGATCCCAATCCGTTCCGGGTCGATGAAGCCCAGGCCCACGACTTTTTCGATGGCCGGGATGACGCAGGTCATGGCGCTCGCCCCGGGATAGCCGATTTCGTAGATGATATCGGGTTGGAGGATGACGTAGCCGTTGCTCACGTATCGCGCGAAATTGATGCTCGTTCCCGGCCCGGGCGCGACAAAGCGGTGCAGGCCGCCGGCCAGTGTCTCGTAGATATAGACCATCAGCGGATATTTCTTCGAAGGGTCGAAATCGTCGGGCTTGGTCAGGATCGCGTCGAGCATGACGCCGTCGGCGTTCATGAACTTGATCAGCTCGGATTTGCCCCAGACATAATCGGCCTGCTGGGGATTCGCGTCGCTCACCTTCTTCATGTCGGAAAAGGCCGGGCCGCTCACCCAGAGGTTGGGGAATTCGGCAAAGGTTTGAATCGCGAAATAATACACGTCGGCGTTTTTGGCTTTCTGTAGACCCCCGATGAGCTTATCCATCATTACGACTCTGACGGGATCGTCCGTTCCGGCGAGATTGAGGCGATCATAGCCCGTCGCCTTGGTTTGATCATTGGTCACCGATAGCCAAATCGGCGTTTTGGACGGGATCGTCCGTTCCTCGCGGTCCAATCGCGCGTAGCGATAGACGAGCTGGTCGCGGCGCCCGATGCCTTTGGTCGCCGTCCGGCCGCCGCTTCCGTCGGGCTTGACCTCCCAAATGTCGAAGCGGTCATAGAGAAGAAGGGATTTGTCGCCTTCCGTCCAGCCTCCGAAACCATAGGGCGAGGGTTCGCTGGGTGTGTCCCAATCCTCCTGAAAGAAATTCACTCCCAGCTTCGAGGTCAGGTTGAATGTCTTGCCGTCGAGAATCCGATAGGAATACCAGTTGCGATCCGATTGACTATAATAGAGCAAATATTGCCCGCCGGGAGAGATCGACACGTTCGAGGGGAATTTCTCCAGGATTTTTTTCGGCGAACCGTCACCCAGGTTGACGAGATAATAGTCATTGTACCCTTGGTCCCAGGAAATGAGCTGTCGGTACGGCAGGTCCGCGGAGCCGAGGGCGATTTTGGAATCCTCGGAAAGCGCGATCGTCGGCAGGTCCGGCTTCGCCAGCGGTATGAGCTTTTTCTCCTTGAGATGAAAGACGGCCAGGAAATTCCGTTTTTTTTCATCATCGGCCCGGACCTTCTGCATCGGCTGAAGATAGGCGTCTTTCCAATTCCAGATGTCCACCTTGACCGGCTCGGGCGCGTCCTCAGCCTCGGCCTTGGGCGCAGGGGCGTAGCCGAAAAAGAGTTTTGTCCCGTCTTTCGAGAAGCTCGGCGCGCGGTTTTCGCTGACGGCCATGCCTTTGGGCATCCCGATGATCACGCCCGAGGCCATCTCGAGGGCGACGGGGACGGATTCGGACCAAAAATACAGCTTATAGGGAGAAGCATCGGCTTTGTAGTCATCGCGGTCGCTGAGAAAGGCCAATTGGATGCCCTTCTCGTCGAAGGCGAAGGATTTATAGTGGCCCAATCCTTTCATCAGGGCGATCGGGTTCCACCCCGGTGATTTCATATCGACGACGAACGCCCCGTCGTCATCGGGCTTGGCGGACGAGGTGCCGTAGGCCAGCCATGTACCCGGTTTGTTCCAGACATATTCGACAACCTCGGGCACGGTGACGGTCTTTCCCGTGCTCAGCTCGCGGATGACGAGGTCGGTTCCCGGATCTTTTTTCTTTTCCTTCGGCTTCTTGGCCGCGTCCTCTTTCTTTTCAGGCTCTTTGCTCGCGGGTTCTTTCTTCTCGGGTTCCTTCTTTTCAGGTTCCTTTTTCTCCGGTTCTTTTTTCTCAGCGGCTTTCTCCGGCTCTTTCTTCAACGGAGGTTCCAGCAGATAGGCGACATAGGCGCCCGATTCTTCGGCGGTCTTGAAATTCTTGACCCGTTCGACCGTCGTGACTTCACCCGTGGCGAGGTTCATAATTCCCACGGAATTCTTGGGCATCTCTTCCGGTTTCTTTTTGTCCTTTTTGGCTTTATCGACGTCCGCTTTGGGCGGGACAATGGTGAAAATGACGAACTTCGCGTCCACGGTGAGAGTGGGCGCGGATCCCCGGGCCGCCCTGAATTCCTTTTCTGTCTTAAGATTGCGAACGACGAGCTCCCCGTCCCCGTCCTGAGCCGTCAAGGCATAGACGAGCCAGGTCCCGTCGCGCGAAATCTGAGTCCCCTGGATCGAGCGCCAGCCGTCGTAGGCGTCATAGGAAAGCGGCTTTTTGCCCGCGGTTTGGCCCGACGCCGAAAGCAGGGGCAGGAAGGCAATAATGAGTCCGATCAAAGTCCATCTCAGAAGACGATTTTTGGGCATAACGCCTCCTTTAAAAGAAACAGGCGAACGTTGGCCGGGACGTGTGTCCCCAACTCCGTTTCCATGAGAGGGTTGACTATAGCAAGGGCCGGTCGGCCGTGTCAAACAGCTGAAGAAGCTGAAGAAGTGGTTATCGTGGTGCCGGGGTCGCCCCCTGCTCCACGGAACCAGTCCCGTCGGTTCCCCCCATCGAAACGACGGGGCCCTCCTCCGCTATGGGAGCTTAGGGGCGATCCCGGCACTACGATAATTTCTTTTAAAAGAAATACAAAATTGATTCGGTGACACCTCCCGTACATGTTTTCCGCTTCTATCGTCGCCCTTTTATCCCATTTCTATGAGCGTTCATGATAAAATACCAGTATGACATCATTCAAGGTGGGAATCGATAGCTACAGCCTCAAACCGCTCGACCTCGACCCCTTCGAGCTCTTAGACTGGACGATCATCAACGAAGCGGACGGAGTCCAATTCTCCGAGGTGCCGCCTCAGGCCGGCGATCGAGCTTTTCTGCTTGAGCTTTCCCAATACGCGGCCCAAAACGATCTCTACCTCGAATGGGGCGGCGGCGAACACATCCCCTTCGACCTCGCCGCCGGAAAACCGAAAGAGATCGCGTCCATCAATCGACGGGCGGTTGAGCAGGCGGCCCTCATGGGAATCCGGACGATCCGTTCCTGTTCGGGCGGTTTGATGCGGTGGCGGCCCGACTCTCTTCCGACCGAGACCTATCTTCGGGAGATGGCCGCGACCTTGCGCGCCCAAAAATCTCTCTTCCGAGAGAATGGCGTCATCCTGGCCGTCGAGACGCACTTTGAGTTCACGACATTCGAGCTCCTCCGTCTGTTCGAGATGTGCGAGACCGCTCCCGGCGAATTCTTGGGAATCTGTCTGGACACGATGAACCTCCTGACCATGCTCGAAGATCCCGTCGCCGCGACGCGGCGGATTCTCCCCTGGGTCGTCACGACCCATATCAAGGACGGGGCGATCATCCTGGCGGAGAACGGTCTTGTCTCTTTTACCGCCGAGGCGGGAAAGGGCCTCGTCGATTTCAAAGAGATCTTTCGCATCCTCGGGACATCGGGCCGGCCGTTGAATTATTCCATCGAGGACCACGGCGGCGAATTCCTCATCCCGATTTTCGACCCGGAATTCCTCGCCGGATTCCCGGATCTGACAGTCTCGGAACTGAGCGCATTGCTGAAGCTCGCGGCCAGGACTCAGGAGCTCGTCCGGACGCGGGCGCTCGCCGCGCTCGATCGCGGACGCTGGCCCGACGTCTGCGAAGGCCGGGTCAAGAGGGACGTGAAAGCGATCCGTACAATTCTCCAAATGGAATGAGCTTTCGCGAAAGATTCAGCTTCAAGGATTCCGCCGAACTGCTGGCGAAAGCCGCCTCCCTGGGCGTGGTCCTACCTTTCTCCGAAAATATCGAATTCTTATTTCAGCCCTTGTCTATCTCCGGGAAAAAAATCGCCAACCGGATCGCCGTCCAGCCCATGGAAGGCGCCGACGCCGAACTCGATGGAGGCCCCGGCGAGCTGACCATCCGCCGCTACCGGAGATTCGCCGGGGGCGGGTCCGGCCTCATCTGGTTCGAGGCCGTCGCCATCCGGGAGGACGGCAAGTCCCATCCCCGTCAGTTGTTCTTAAATCAGAAAACGCTCGGCGCGTTCAGCCGGCTCGTCGAAGAGACAAGGTCGGCCGCCCGAAAAAGCCTGGGTGAAAGGCATGCCCCTTTGCTGATTCTTCAGCTGACCCATTCAGGGCGTTTTTCCAAGCCCGATGGCCGGCCGAAGCCGGTCATCGCTCACCATAACCCTTATCTCGATCCCCTCCATCGGCTTCCCGCAGATTATCCTCTGGTATCCGACCGGGAACTGGATCGTCTCCAGGACGCATTCGCCGAGGCGGCCGCGCTGGCCGGCAGGGCCGGATTCGACGGCATTGATGTCAAATCCTGCCACGGATATCTCGTCTCCGAACTATTCGGGGCCCGGACGCGGACTGACAGCCGCTACGGAGGACCGTTTCCAAATCGCATCCGCTTCCTCCTTGAGACGATAAATAAAATCGGAGCTCTTCTCCCTAAATCCTTGATCTGCGCCAGGGTGGGTGCGTTTGACGCTATTCCCTACCCATACGGATTCGGCACCGCTCAAAACCAGGGCGATTCGATGGACTTGACGGAGCCGATGGCTCTCGTCCGGCGGCTGTCCGAATCGAAGCTCAGTTTGCTCAACGTCACGGCCGGGATTCCGGCTTTCCTCCCCCATCTCGGCCGCCCTTATGATGTCCCCGTCAGGGGCGGGGCTCGCTCACCCGAACATCCTCTTCTTGGAGTCGCGCGCCTCATCCATATCGCCGGGCAATTCCAAGGCCATTTCCCTGCCCTCCCCGTCGTTGGCGGCGGATATTCCTGGCTTCGCCAATTTTTTCCTCGGGTCGCGGCCGGAGTCCTCGAAAAAAAACAGGCATCGCTTGTCGGTTTGGGGCGCCTGTCCTTCGCCTATCCCGGATTTGCCGAAGATCTCCGGGCCAAAGGCGCGCTCGACCCGAAAAAAATCTGTCTCACCTGTTCCGGATGCAGCGAGCTCCTCCGCGCCGGCCGTCCCGCCGGTTGCGTCGTCCGGGACAAAAGCGTCTACCGCCGTTTTCAAGGGTAGCGTCCCAAACCTTCCTCCATCTCCAGGAAATCGTACCGCCCCGATAAAAGTCCTTAATTTCCGGCTCGAAATTCGGTATAATTCTCCTTAGCATCAGATAGACTCGAGGCTACGAATCCCCGGGGCTTTCAAGAAAACGGCGTTTTTCGATTCTTGGATGGCGCCGAACGGAAGAATCCACGTAGCCGAGGAGACGCGCATGGCCCAGTTGCACACGAAGAAAGGAAAAATCGGAATCCTGACGGGTGGCGGAGACGTACCCGGCCTGAATCCGGCGATCCGAGCCGTCACCCTTCGCGCCATCCATGAAGGGTATGACGTCATCGGCATCCGCCGGGGTTGGGCCGGCTTGATCGAGATGAAACGGGACAAGGACTGCAACGGCTCCGATCACTGCGAGGTCCTGACCGAGGAGATCGTCAACCGGGTCGGCCGGACGGGCGGCACGTTCCTCCATACCTCGCGGACGCGGCCGAGCCATATCCCCGACGTCAATGTTCCGGCTCACCTCCGGCACAAATATAAGGCTAAAAACAACGACCTGACCGACGAGGTCCTCAAAAACCTGGATTTTCTCGGCATCGATTATCTCATTCCCATCGGCGGCGACGATACGCTCAGCTACGCCGTCCATCTTCACCATAAAGGGGTCAAAGTCATCGCCATCCCCAAGACGATGGACAACGATGTCCCGGGAACCGACTACTGCATCGGGTTCAGCACGTGCATCACCCGGACGATCAGCATGACCAATGCCCTTCGGACGACGGCCGGTTCGCACGAACGGTTCCTGGTGATCGAGGTCTTCGGCCGCTATGCCGGTTTCACCGCTCTTCTTCCGGCCATGGCCGGAGCGGCCAACCGCTGCGTTATCCCGGAATATAAATTCAACCTCGAACACCTCTGCCGTCTCATGACCGAGGACCGTTCGGCCAATCCCAGCCTGTATTCCGTCGTCCTGGTTTCCGAGGGGGCCATGTTCACCGGGGGCGAAATGATCTTCTCCAACGACGAAAAGGACATGTTCGGCCATAAAAAATTAGGGGGCATCGGCGATGTGATCTCCAGCCACCTCAAGGACATCTCCCCGAAATTCAATGACGGGCGACGGATCAACGTCATCAATCAGAGGCTGAGCTACCTCGTCCGCTGCGGAGATCCCGACGCCATCGACTCTATCGTCCCGATGGCCTACGGAAACATCGCCCTCGACCTCGTCATGGAAAAAAGATCGGGGCGGATGATCTGTCTTCGGAACGGAGAATACGACAACATCCCTATTGAGATCCTCTCCGGACCGAAAAAAGTCATCGACATCGACAAATACTACGACCGCGAGCGGCTCCGTCCGCTCTATAAAAGCTTCCACCAGAAACCGTTCTTCATCATCACCAACGACTGAAGCAGCGAATGATAAAAACGGGCAAGGTCGCGGTCTCGGGATTCACGTTCCCGGTCGTATCGCTGAACACCCTGATTGTCGGGAGCGGGGCGGCGGCCTTGAACGCGGCCGTGACGCTCTCGGACCTCGGCCAGCGGAATATCGCCATCGCCACGGAGGATTTCGGCGGCGGCACGTCAAACAATTCGGGCTCGGACAAACAAACGTATTACAAATTAACTCTGGCCGGAAATGAGCCGGATTCGCCCTATGACATGGCCCGAGACCTTTTCGCCGGCGGGGGCATGCACGGCGATATCGCCCTGTGCGAAGCCCTCGGCTCAGCCCGGGCTTTTTTCCGTCTCATCGACCTCGGCGTTCCCTTCCCCCATGACCGCTACGGCGCGTATGTCGGTTATAAAACCGATCATGATCCGAAGCAGCGGGCGACATCCGCGGGCCCGCTGACCTCGCATCTCATGTTCGAAGCCCTGGCGCGGGAAGCACGAAGAAAACGAATCAGGATCTTCGACCGGCATCAGGTGATCGCTCTCCTTACCTCGGGCTCCGAAAACGAGAAAAAGGTCGTCGGCGCCGTGGCGATCGACAAAGACAAGGCCAGAGGCGCGCGTCCGGAATTTATGATTTTCAACGCAGTCAACGTCGTTCTCGGCAGCGGCGGCCCGGCCGGGATCTATAAGACCTCGGTCTATCCCGCGACCCAGACCGGCTCGCACGGAATGGCCTTTGCCGCGGGAGCGGCGGGGCAGAATCTCGGCGAATCCCAGTTCGGATTGGCCTCCCTCAAATTCCGCTGGAACCTGTCCGGAACCTTCCAACAGGCCATCCCCCGCTAAG
>Ga0214473_10010306_pt1 | contig 11004 bp, 11 predicted proteins | sample RVTome_7_FD_203509 | JGI IMG/M metagenome (GOLD analysis project Ga0214473, IMG submission 203509) | Soil microbial communities from uranium-contaminated site in the Upper Colorado River Basin, Wyoming, United States - RVT98D197 | ecosystem: Environmental > Terrestrial > Soil > Contaminated >...
TGGTCAGGCTCAGAGCACGGTCGACGCGAAGGGGAAATACCTTTTCCCTGGTGGAATAGACGGTCACACCCATTTTGCTCTGCCCTTCATGGGCACATCGACGAAGGGTTTTGATACCACTCCCGCTGCCATCATCGGCGGCACCACTTGCATTGTGGACTTTGCGCCACAGCCTGCGGGCATGAGCCTGATGGATTCAATTCAAAAACACCGCCAAGAACAGGCTGAAGGCAAAAGCGCTGTTGATTTCAGTTTTCACGCCATCGTCATGGATGCATCGCAAGAAGGGATTTTCAAAGAGGTTGGCGCCCTGGTGAAAGCCGGCATTTCAACCATCAAGCTTTTCATGGCCTACAAGGGCACGCCTTTCTATGTAGACGACGCCACCCTCTTTCGAATGCTCCAGGCCGCCAAGGAAGTAGGACTTCTGATGATGGTTCATGCGGAAAATGCTCACATCATTGACATCCTTCAACAACAACTCGTCGCTTCAGGAAAAACCGCTCCCAAATATCACGCGACCAGCAGACCCCCTATCGCTGAAGCAGAAGCCACCTGGCGTGCTGCTTGCTTGGCGAAAGCGGCTGATGCGCCGGTTTTCATCGTTCATGTTTCTTGTGCGGAGGCCATGAGAGCGCTTAGAACAGCCAGTAATGAAGGCATTGGTATTTTTGGTGAAACATGCCCCCACTATCTAGTCCTGGATGTGGATAACTTGTCTAAGCCGAACTTTCAGGGTGCAAAGTACGTGTGTTCACCACCCTTGCGGGAATCTTGGAATCAAGATGAGCTCTGGAGCGCTATTGAGCATGGCTGGCTTCAGGTGGTGGGCTCTGACCACTGCGGCTTCAATTTCAAAGGTCAAAAGGAAATGGGCCGCCAGGATTTTAGAAAGATCCCCAATGGCGCCCCAGGAGTGGAAAACCGACTCGCTGTTCTTTACACTTACGGCGTTTTGACAGGCAATTTATCCCTCGCGAGAATGGTTGATGTTTTCGCCACTGCTCCGGCCAAATTCTATGGGCTGTACCCAAGGAAAGGTAGTCTGGCCGTCGGCGGAGATGCAGATATCATTGTTTTTGATCCCGATTGGGAAGGAACCATCAGTGCAAAGACATCGAAGCAAGGTGTTGATTTCAGCGCCTATGAAGGGTTTAAACAAAAGGGAAGACCGGACCAAGTATATCTCCGAGGTCAGCTCGTGGTGGACAAGGGCAAGTATGTCGGCCGCCTGGGTCAGGGGAAATGGATTGACCGACAGCCTTACGGTTTGGCTTATGCCCGCTGTCGCTGAAGGAATTGAGCCCGTGGTTTGACTAACTGATTGTACCGGCCAAGCTGTGGGCATTCAAACGGCTTGGCCGGTTTCTAGTTTCCAGATGTTCACATCAACGAGCATTTCAGCTCAAGCAGATGAGGTTGACGCCATGGCATATCCCCGATGGAAGGAAGAGTTGATCGAATTGGGAAAGCTCGGCAGGAGAAATCCGGTCAGAACTGAGTCTTTCGCTGATTTGGATTTGGTTAATGGCCTTTATCGGATGGAAGGAACGAAGGAAAGCAAGCAATCCAAGGAATACTTGATTTCCAGGATGAAAGAGGCTGGTTTGCAGGTACGGATCGACCGGGTGGGGAATATCTTTGCTCGAAAGGAAGGTAAAAAGACCACTCGAGGCGCTGTGATGTCCGGTTCTCACCTGGATTCCGTCCTGAACGGGGGTATGTTCGATGGGCCGCTGGGAGTGATCAGCGCCCTGGAGGCGGTAAGAAGATTGGCGGACCAAGGGTTTGAAAATGAAAGGCCTATTGAAGTGGTTGCGTTCATGGGCGAGGAAGGGTCGGCTTTCCGTAAGGTCCTTTTCGGAAGCTTTGTCCTTATTGGGAAGATATCGACTGAAGAAGCCTTGACCATCAAGAACGATGGGGGCATCACCCTTAAGGACGCGCTGGACAACCTGCGTTTGCGCGGGAATTTCACCCTAGACCTGGAAAATGTCGAGTACTTCATTGAAACCCATGTGGAGCAGGGCCCCATCTTGGACAAAGAAAGAATCTCCATCGGCATTGTTGAGAACATTACAGGGTTGACCTGGGTTAACGCCACTCTTACCGGGCAGGAGAACCACGCGGGTACGACTCCGATGAATGCCCGAAAGGACGCCCTGGTTGCAGCCGCAGAAATTGTTCAGTTCGTCAATCGGCGAGCAAAGGAGACGGTCATGGCTTTGGGCAGTTCTACAGTGGCCACGGTAGGGAAGATGATCGTTCACCCGGGCGCGCCCAACATTGTTCCCGGCGCCGTCGAGATGGGTATTGATATTCGAGACGCCGATCTGAGTGTGATGCAAAACCTCCAGAAAGAAATCATTGCGGCGATTCGCGACCTTAAGGACAGGCATGGAGTAGAAAGCAGGATCGAAATCCCCTTCGAACATCCACCTAAACCTTGTTCGCAAGAAGTGATCCAAGCCGTTGCGAAAGCTGCATCATCTCTCCGGATCCCAACAAAGAGAATGAACAGTGGGGCTGGACATGACGCGCAGAATATGGCTGAAAAAGTGAAGACCGCAATGCTTTTTGTCCCCAGCATCGGCGGAATAAGTCATTCCCCCCTGGAGTGGACCAACTGGAAGGACATTGAGAATGGAATCAAAGTGCTGACCGAAACGATAAAAATCCTGGCTCAACAATGAAACAGGGCAATAAACCTGCATTATCGTGTTACTCGATGGCGGCAAGGCTTTACTTGATCTAAATCATTCATAGAAATTCTTTCACGCAGGTTGGTCACTTCACCGTCACGCAAGTGCAATTGGCTAAATTGCAGACCTTATTTGAAACGCTTCCCATGAAAAGCATTTTCACGGCCCCCAAGCCTCGGTTCCCTAAGACAATCATGTCGATTCCGTTGGCGTTGGCATATTCGACGATCTTTTCCGCAGGGTCTCCTATTAGAACCGCTGACTTCACATTTTCGATACCTTTGAGTTTCGATTTTTCTTCTATTGATTGAATGATTGCGTCTCCCATTTTCTGTAGAAATACCCTCTCTCGCGGCTGATCTTCAATACGCTCAGTTCGTATGAAGTCATCTAACCCTTCCGGCATTTTTGACTCTGAAACTACATGCACGAAATGAAGTTCGGCATCGTACTTGAGGGCAAGATCAGTGGCGTACTCAAAGGCCTTTGCAGCGTAAGCCGATCCGTCTGTTGGCACAAGTATCTTCTTGATCATCCCAATTATCTCCGGTATGTCTAATTATTGAAGATTTTGCCTGTGAATTTTCACACTTAACTGCCAAAAATAACTAACTGAATAAAATCAGTATGGAATTTGAAAGTCAACTGTTATGTCGTTTCTAGGAAAAATTTTTCTTCAATACTGTAACAAGGATGCAATCGTATAGACCCCATTGATTAGATTGAGATTCATCTATCTATATTGGCTGGCAAAGACACATCAACATAGTTTTCGGCGCGTTTTTTGAGTTTGAAGGATAAGTGCGCCATTGGTTGAAGGGGAAAGGAGTTGGGATATGACCTTCTTGGAAAAAATCAAAAAAATGAATCCAGATCAGATTGCCGAACGAGCGGAAGTCAGGGATTTCTGGGATAAAGGTCTTTGTTGGGCATTAGGACATCGGAGGGCCTTTAAACAGTTCTTGGGGAGCAGACTACCTAAAGATGACTTCTTCAATTATGAAACCAAGAGTGAGCCTTTACCTCTGTCGGAAGTTGAACTGGCGCTGCTGGGCTGGCGCTGGCACTAACGGTCTTATCAGAAACGATCGCACCTTTGCGCAGAATGCCTGCACCCATCCTTGGTTTGAAGGAAGGGTCTATCCGAGTGCCTGTAATGTCTGGTTCGCCCAATTGCTGTTTGCTAACGATGAAGGTGTGTTTCACTATTGTCCTCATGTGCCAACCAAAATTGTGGAGATCGATAATAAGGAGGATATGACAGTTATATTCAGAGCCTTCAAAGAAGGGGTCACACAGCTCAGCGAGGAGCCAATTTGGCGGGTTGAGCGCACTGAGAGTGCAGAAAAGCAAAGTGAGAAACCAGGAAAAATACCTTCTGATGCAGTGAGAATGTTTCAACCAGGGGTAACGTATTTTTTCCCCTTGGTGGATATCACAGTAGAACTGATTAATGTCTACTTTTGGCTATACGGCATGGGAACCCGACTTTACGATGATGAAGCTGAGAGGTTTGCCGGCACAAAGGAATGGGTGGAGAAGGGCTTGCTAAGAGGAGAAAAAATTCCCCTTAGAATTTTTGAAACTGGGACTTTACAAATCCTGATTGCCCATCAATATTACATCCACCAGAATCTTCAGCTCTGTGCAACGGCTATGGGGCTTGGTGCTTATGTGACCGCAGGAGGATATTCATCACTTATGTGTCTCCATCAGGCTCTCTCAAGGGGCATCAACGGTTTTCGTTTTGCAAAGGATAAGAAGGGCATTGAATATCCGGTCGGCATCGATAGAATCATGGAAACCCATATGCCACCCTACATGACTATGGATGAAGCTGTGAAGGATGTTTGGAACATGAAATTCAAGGAAAGTTACGGCCGTTATAACCCGCAAGTAAAGGAAGGGGACAAAGTCATGTATCGAGGATTCGATCCTAAGCCGAGAGCAGTGCATCGACCTTTTAAGGAACCTGAAAAGTACACCAAAGCCGCGTGGGTGGATTCCGAGGAGACCATTGAAGTAGCCAGAAGCGTAGCGAACTATATTTATGATACATACGGCCGTTTTCCTAGATTATTCAATCCTATCTTGTGTGAAAACTTTGTCCAAGTATCACATGTCGATACTGACTTCTATGAACGATACCACGTGGAGGGAAGCGTCTGGAAAGAGCACAGAGAGCATCTGGAAAAGTGGCATAATGATACGGAATGTCCCATTTTAAGGTAGACGATGTTTCTTGACAAACGGTTTCAACCATGAAATACTGTCCCATATCGCGGTAGGAGGTATGGGACATGGACATTGTAAGAATCTGCGAAATCTTTCCAACCGAAGATGACTGCATTCAACACCTAGAGCGTGTCAGATGGCACGACAAGCCAGTATGTCCGTATTGTAAATCCCTCAAAATAACCTCAATGCCGATACAAGAGCGGCATCATTGCAACAACTGCAACACCAGCTTTAGCGTGACAGTTGGTACAATCTTCCATCATACTCATTTAGCTCTTCAAAAATGGTTTCTCGCTGCTTGTCTCATCCTCAATGCCAAAAAGGGAGTATCAGCTAGACAACTTGGGCGGGATCTCCATGTCAATAAGGATACCGCATGGCGGATAGCCATGAAGATCCGTGAAGCCATGACACAAAGAGAACAACGTGAACTCCTAACTGGCATCGTTGAATGTGATGAAACATACATCGGCGGTAAACCACGTCCCGGAAGTGGTCCCAACAAGAGAGGCCGGGGCACAAAGAAAACTCCAGTTGTCGGCATGGTCGAACGAAACGGAAAGATCAAAGCCGAAGTAATCAAAAACCGGAAACTGGACAGCAAGAGTCTCAAGGCATTAGTCCGAAGAAATGTAGATACTGAAAACGCGACCTTAATCACCGATGAATTCAAAGGTTGCATAGGTATTCAATTAACCATGCCTCACAAAGTAATTGATCACAGCGTATGGTATGTTAGCGGTGATGTTCATACCAACACAGTCGAATCCTTTTGGGTTCTCCTGAAACGTGGAATCGTAGGCCAGTACCATAAAGTGAGTCTCAGGTATCTTCCAAAGTACATTGATGAGTTTTGCTATCGGTGGAACCATCGTCAAGATGAAGACCTTTGGGCATCAACCCTATTAAGAGCAGTAGGAGGATGAAAATGAACGAGAAAAATCTACGAACAATATACCCCGGTAGTAAACCTGGCGAAATCAAAATAATGGACATCAAAATTCCTTGCGTTGTGCTGGAAGATGGAACAAGAGTTCTTTCTGAACATGGTGTAACAACCGCCATGAAATCAAGGAGTGGCGCTGCAAAACGCCAAAAAAAAGTGGAGCAAGAAGAGGGTCGGGCCCATTGGCCTGTTTTTATGGCCTCAAAAAACCTAAAGCCATTTATTTCCAATGAGTTATACATTGGGCTCACAAATCCCATAGAATATCGCATTGGAAAACACATTGCTCAAGGGTATCCAGCTCAATTGCTCCCGCAAATATGTGATGTCTGGCTATCGGCTAGAGATAAGGGTGTTCTAAATAAACAGCAACTTCAAAAATGCCGACAAGCTGAAATCTTAATGCGTGGCCTTGCCCATATCGGGATAATCGCCTTAGTTGATGAAGCCACAGACTTTCAGGAAATCAGAGATCGAATAGCACTACAGGAAATCCTTGATAAGTTTCTTACAGATGAGTGGGCAAAATGGACAAAAACATTTCCAGATGAGTTTTACATCCAACTATTTCGCCTGAAGAATATGGCATATCCTCCTATCTCAACTAAAAGACCAGGGTACATAGGTCATTGGACAAACGATATCATATATTCCCGTTTGGCACCTGGGGTTCTTAAGGAACTTAAGAGACTCAATCCCCGTCAAGAATCAGGTAGTAGAAAGCATAAATTCTTCCAATACCTCACAAGAGATTGGGGCACCCCGGCTTTGCGAGACCACTTGTCAAATGTCATTTTTCTCATGAAAGGATGTGCGGGGTGGGAAGACTTCAAACGAAGACTAAATAGGGCTTCTCCAAAATATGGCGATACCATGCTTTTGAACTACCCAGAGCCAGATCAAGATTAGCAATCATCTTCAGTTGTCAAAGAGCAGATTTAGCAGTTAAGATGATGGGAGTCGGAGAAACATCAACAATGAAAGGCCAGGAGCTCCAGAGAGAGTCAAGAGCCTCTGCATCGCAGGAATGCGGTGATGTCGAACTATTGGTTCGGCAAAGGAGGCAATATGGACAACCTCATATTGCTCATAGCCATTATCACGGTGTTTGTGATCGTGATAAAACTGTAGTAGCTTCTTGTTCACTTTGTTGACCACACCGGCTCCCATCACCTTATTTGCTAAATTGAGGTACCAAAATGGACAAAAAGAATGAAAACACCTATTTTGTTCTAGTTAAGATTGGAGAGACTTCAGATCGCAATCAAGTTCTCGAAACACTCCAAAAGTTAAAAGATTGTTTTATACGCATTTCAGGGTCTAACTATGAATCAGTCTTTAGTTCTCAAGGGTTTACATACACTGGGTACATCATCAAAACGCATTTGTCTGTATATACTGTAAAGGCGTACATCCTCGGAACAACATTTGATGGAGGTACTTTTGAAAGGTTTATAGACCCAGAAATAAAACATACGTCCTGTTTGCTTGCTGGTGACAGTGTTCTAATTCTCAAGGTAGCAGATAAAGTTGATGGTCAGGGTTTTTCCCGCTTATTGGGATGGCTTCAACATCATTAGGATTATGGCCGAATATCTGGCGCATTGTTTTCTCGTTTTCCATTTCAGTGTACTTATTGGTTCTGTCAATGAACGCCTTAATCGGCTTCACTTTCAGTAAAAATTCAATTAAATAGTCAAAACCGCAACTCATCAGATTTTCCTTTCAGGTGAGTCATATTTTACTACCTTAAAATGGGACATTCCGTTTTTCAAATCATGCTGAGGAGTTGTAAAAGAAAGCTGCTGGCTTGATCATTGTGCCCGGCTTTTCAAGTATTCAACCCGTAATCTATCGTTTCCAAAACCTTTGGGAATCCACATAAAGATACGCTATCAGAAGTGGCACCGCCTCTGGGAGGGCATCGATTAGGGTCCAACCAAGATTCTAGACGAGAGGCGAAGAGTGAGGCCGATACCTTCCAAAGATTCTACGGATCGGCACCCGTTATTCTTGATGGCTTCGAAAAAAAAATCGGGGAACGCCTTTTTGAGTCATTCAGGTCCTTCGACTCCGCTCAGGATAAACCCCACCCGGAATCCACTGTTTTCAAACAGTTGAGAATTCTCTGGACCCCGGTGCTTGCCCGCCTGGGCGGGTTCACCGGAGTGACGACTTTTTACGAGACCATCATTCTTACGGGATGGAAAAACCGGGAGCGTTGCTGAAATGGTCAGCATTTTCTTGATCTGGAGAATCAAATGGCTTTCCTCGACAAGACAAAAACTGACCAGTATAGTTTAAATGGCCATCTTGCAGGCACTGGCTAGGAGGATAGACATGTCCAGAAATCTTTCGATTGTTGAAGCCAAGACTCATCTCTCCGATTGTATCCGTGAAGGGGAGCAGGAGAGATCGGTCCTTATCACCCGCATGGAAAAGCTGTAGCCGCTCTTGTTCCTGCGGATATCTTGGACCCCGTGGAACGCCTGAAAAAGGCCGGGCCTGAGGGGGGACTGGTCAGCTTGGGCGGTGGATGGAAGGGATCGGGGCGTTACAGAACCGGTGTGGTCCGGTGGAATTCTCGTTCAAGAACGCGGACTTTTTCCATTCTGGCAGGAGAAAGAAAAACCCTGTAGATCTCGTCGTCAGGATCGAGACATCGACCGACCAGATTCTTCTCCAGCATGGAGAGGGCTTCTACCGACTTGTCACATACCGGATATCCGCGGTCGTCGAGAGGGATGGAAGAGTCAAAGGAAACCCTGGAAATGTTGTTGATGTCCACCAGCTTGATCAGGCCGGAGGGGGTCAGGATCAGGTTCCCTGACCCTGCGAGATCCGGAACATAGCCTGCCTTCGAAATCAATTCCTTGAGTCGCAGAACAAACCGCTCCGCCTGGGTTCGCACGTTTTCCAACCATTCTCTCTGGGACTCGGGGCCTTCCGGATAAGGCATTCGCTCCTTCAAGGAGGCGATCTCTTCATCGTCGAGCCGGTTCCAGGGATTGATCGTCTCTCCTTCCATGTATTCCTGAAGTCCGCACAGGATAGGTTCCCTTTGACTTCGGCCTGTGAAATCGACCAGGAATTCGTTTGACCGGGCCATGTGGAGAGGGGCCAGATAGGTCTCGATGATCTTAAATCGGACGAGTTCTTCTTCCGCCGCTCTCAGATTTTTGAATCGGGTTCGGAAGATCCGCAGCATCTTGAGGGGGCGGGCTTTAGGAAAAAGCCGGACTCCGTTCCTGAGAACCCCGGTCCTCTCTTGCTCAACGTCTTCACGAAGGAGGACCTGCATGATGTGGGAACGAAGCCCGGCGCGGTAGTGCCTCCGGTAGGCATAGATCCCAGGGGCTCTCACGAAGTTCAGGGCCACCACATCCTCATGGGTTAGGCTGAGCTTATCCCTGGGATCTTCCTGGGTCATCCGCCGAATTTGATGTACCGGACGCTCAGGATGTGGGGCAGAGAACGAATCTCGTGCATGATGTCTTCACTTGCCGGAGTGTCCAGGTTGACGGTGCAAATAGCCTCCTCCTTTGCCCTTCCGAGCTGAAAACGGGCGATGTTGATGCCGTGTTTGGCCAGGGTCATGCCGATATTACCGATCACACCGGGCCGGTCCACGTTCTGGACAAGGATCATGGGACCCTGGGGGACGGCGTCAAGGAAAATCTTGCCGATGCGCACAATCCGCGGATACTTCTTGGCAAAGACCGTTCCCCAGATCTCATTCAAATCGTCCTTGATCCCCGGAAGGTCAATGCGGATCAGGTTGGTGTACTCCACCGCCTGCAACTGGATCGTCTCCTGGACCTTGATGCCTTTGGCCTTGGCCAGATAAGGAGCATTGACGAAATTCACGGGTCTGTCGGTAAAACAGCTAAGGAGTCCTTTGAGAGCGGCGTGGGTCAGAACCCGGGTGTCGAATTCGGTCACGTAGCCGCTGTAGGTGACGTTGATGTCGCAGGGCTGTCGGACCATCTGGCCCACCATGGACCCCATCTGTTCCGCGAGATCCAAGTGGAGCCGGAGTTTGGCCATGGTCTCCATGGGGATGGAAGGGAAATTCACCGCATTGATGATGACTCCTTCAAGGAAATAGCTCACCATCTGCTGGGCGATCATCTCAGCGACCTTTTCCTGGGCTTCGCCCGTGCTCGCTCCAAGGTGAGGGGTGAGAATGACGTTCGGATGTTTGAAGATGGGCGCGGAGTAATCCGGGGGTTCCTGGGGGAAAACGTCGAGGGCGGCGCCGGCCACTTGACCCTTGGACAGAGCCTCGGCCAGATCGTCCAGATTGACCACATCTCCACGAGCACAATTGATCAGCCGAACCCCTTTCTTCATCTTCTGGAGGGTCGCACTGCGAATGAGGTTCTTGGTCTCCTCCAGCCGGGGAACATGAAGAGAGATGAAATCCGCTCTGGCCAGGAGGTCATCCATGAGAGCCAGTTCAACGCCAAGGGAGGTGGCCACCTCTTTGGTGATGTAAGGATCAGCGGCGATCACCTTCATGCCGAGACCCTGGGCCCGGGAAGCCACGACACGGCCGATCTGGCCCAATCCAATGATGCCCAGAGTTTTTCCACCGATTTCAACTCCCATGAAGGCTTTCTTCTCCCACTGACCGGCGCGCATGGAAGCCGTCGCCTGCGGAATGTTTCGTGCCAGCGAAAGCATCATGGAGATCGCGTGCTCTGCTGTGGTCTGGGTGTTTCCTCCGGGAGCGTTCATCACCACGATGCCGCGGCTGGTGGCTTCGTTCACGTCGACATTGTCGACCCCAATGCCGGCACGGGCCACGACCTTGAGCTTTCCGGCCTTTTCAAAAACCGGTGCGGTTACCTTGGTGCCGCTGCGGACGCCGAGTCCATCGAACTCGCCAATCAGGGTGGCAAGAGCTTTGGGGTCGTTCGTGGCTTTGTCGTTGTCCACCACCACTTGGATCTGCCCTGTGGCTTCCAGGATCTCCTTTGCCCTCGGAGACATGTTGTCCCTCAGCATCACTCTGTACATCGTCACCTCCTCCTCATCGTGAAAAGTTGATCATGACCCTCCAAACTCCGTTCTGCCGTAGAGGGGTCCCGAAAAGCCCATAGATACGTCCTGCTC
>Ga0214473_10010307_pt1 | contig 11001 bp, 6 predicted proteins | sample RVTome_7_FD_203509 | JGI IMG/M metagenome (GOLD analysis project Ga0214473, IMG submission 203509) | Soil microbial communities from uranium-contaminated site in the Upper Colorado River Basin, Wyoming, United States - RVT98D197 | ecosystem: Environmental > Terrestrial > Soil > Contaminated >...
ATCCAATCATGAAGCTTCTCTGGCGTGTCAAGAACGGCGATGGTTGCATCGAAAAGCTCGTCATAATTTACATGCCCAGAAAATGTGTATCTAGCTCCATTTTCACTTAGTGCACTAAAACTAAATCTTGAAGGTAGAGTTATTTTACCTGAAAAAATTCCTGTTTCGATTCTCGCACTGCTGAACTCATAAATTCCAAAAGCCATATTTCTATAAGTTAAGAAAAATAATCCCTCTATATTAATAGGGTCCACAGCACCTTCTATATATCCCGTACCTGAAATTTTATAAACCCGAGGATAGAACTTCTCCCCAAATTGATATGGCACAATCTGGAAAGGATCGAAAGTGCCTTTAACCTTACCGGAAATTTTAACTGTCCAAGATTTGAGGATATTTGGGTAACCTGGAAATCTGACGCCATTCATATTCGGGCCATCCACAATTTTTAAGATCAACTTGTTAACTTTCGGGTCCGCTTTTCCGGTAAAGGTTCCACTATCCAAAAGTGATCCAGATTCAACGTCATATAAGTTGTATGTCCCATTGATTCCACCTTTGCTGTCGGTAGTATAATTTCCATCAATTTTAAAAAGCCCCATGCCTAAGGTGAGTCCATATCCTTCTAACTCGCTATTATAGAATTCAATCACTGCTCCACCCTTTTCCACTCCTGATATATCAAATAGCCAGGTTCCATCGATAGCTGGGCCTGTTTGATTTATGATCACATCATCGAATGAAGCAGAGATGAAGGTTTCAAACGGCGGGCCAGAAGAGGGAGGGAATATCCTCGTGCCCAAAAGCTTCTCTTTATTATTAGGTGCATATTTTGGAGTGTCTGGAGTATAATTGGCCACATTTTCATTGCTTTTAAAAGTAAACGTCGTTCCATCCCAACCAATGAAGAGATTATAAGTTTCACCTAAGTTTATGGTAATAGGAAATGAATCACGGGCTACAACTGAAAAATCTGTTCCGGCAGAATCGTTTAATCTTACGACCACCCAATCAGCTGATGGCATTGGTGCAGTACCACCAATTGATACCTCTGCCCAAACATCTCCTTTATAGCCACTGCTTGGGTCTCCTGTATCATTGTAAAAAATTCCCCCTATTCTCGCTCTCGTTGAAGCATCATTAGGACTTTGGAAGTCATGGAGGGTAACTTTTGCCTGCATGTCTTTGATCTGCTCGGGAAATTTGATAAGTAAACTGTTCGCTGAGCTTCCGGATGCACTCCTTAATTCAGACCATAATTTCTTGTCAGAAACTTCCCTGGCAATTTCATAGTTGCTCCAATGAGCTGGATTGATCGTTGGTGAGGAAAAGTCGTCATTCACCACCTCATTACCTGATGCATTTTTGGCAATCACATTGTCAAAAGTTGCTGAGATTTTTGCCAAAAGTGTAGAACCAGAAGGAACCCAGGCATCTGTACCAACAGTCTTCCAAGGTATGTTTGGCAGATTGATCGAATCCGTTGACTGCCATGTCTGGAAATTGTCCCCGACCCCGAATGTGAATATTCCTGTTTCCGGGTCATAAGAAATTGATAACTTATAAGTGATTCCTGGTTTAACATCGAAGAAATAACCACCGGCAATAGTTGGCCAAGTTGTCCCGGCCGCATCTGCTCCTTTCCAAACCCTCCACGTGGCCTGGAGTTTTCCTCTCCATAACCCTATTCTTATCGCACCCTGGACCTCACCAAGATAACTTCCAGAACTTCCAGTTCCATCATTATAAAAGAAGCCCGTAAGTCGTGCGGATGGAAAGGACCCTACATTTACATCATTTCGATCATACGTTCCTTCGATTTTATCTATTTTTACATCCGCTTCAATATGATTAATGGCACTTGGATTTTGGAAATTTAGGTTATTGGTAACCCTTGACCCGGAAGCAAAAGTCTTGGAGACCAGCTTTCCATCCTGGATCTCCCTTACAAACTCCCATGAGCCCCACTTTTTTGGGTCAATACTTATTTTAGAAAAATTATCGTAAAGAACTGCTAAGGTAATAGATGGGTAAGCCAAAAAGACAAACATCAAAGACAAAACCAGAGGCAATAACAATTTGCGTTTCATATCCCCCCTCCTTCTTTTTTAGTTTAGAATTTTATTTTTCATCACCTCCTTTTCTCTTTTTCTCCCTTGCCGAAATAAAAAAGCCTGGCTTTTTTTCTAAAAACCAGGCTTTTGTTCCCCCCTTCCATTGCCTTAACCTCTCGGGCCTATTGGCCCAATTGCATCTCTTTAATGGTTTATGTCATTCGCCACTCTTTGATTTAACCCTGATAGTCTAAACTGAAATGTCGTATGAAACATACAAAGAATTTTCTCTCATGTCAAGCATAATTTGAGAAGAAGAATATGTTTGAAATTGAAGAAGTTATATAAGATAATTTTGTTTAAAGAATTAAGGCAAGGGATTGATCGGGCTATAATCAATTCAACAAAGATGAAAGACGCATTCGTTGCCATCCACGGTCACTTCTATCAGCCTCCCCGGGAAAATCCATGGCTCGGAGCCATCGAGGGAGAGGAGAGTGCCCACCCTTTCCACGACTGGAATGAACGGATCGCCTTCGAGTGCTACCGCCCCAACGCTTACGCTCGTATCGTCGATGAGAAAGGGAAGATTCTCGATATTGCCAACAACTACGCTTCCATTAGTTTCAACTTCGGCCCTACGCTCCTGCCCTGGCTGGAGAAAAAGTTTCCCTTCGTCTATCGGAAGATCCTTGAAGCGGACCGGGAAAGCCTCAGGCGTTTCGGCCACGGAAATGCCATGGCCCAGTCCTATCATCACATCATCCTGCCCCTGGCCAACGAAAGAGATAAAGAAACGGAGATCCTCTGGGGGATCGCTGACTTTGAAAAGCGCTTCCAGCGAAAACCGGAAGGGATGTGGCTTCCTGAGACGGCGGTTAACTATGCCACCCTTCGGGCCCTCATCAAACACGGCATCCGATATCTCATCCTGAGCCCTTTTCAGGCTTTAAGAGTGAGACCTTTTGAAAGTAAGAAGTGGACGGATGTCTCCCAGGGCCGGATCGATATCACTCACCCCTATCGCTGTTTCACCAAGGATGCCTCCGGAAAGAAAGGGCCGGACCAATTCATTGACATCTTTTTTTACGAAGGAACGATTTCAAAGGACGTGGCCTTTGGCGATCTCTTAAGAGACGGAAATATCTTCTGTGATCGATTTGCTCAGATCTATCAACCCTCGAAGAAGAAGCCTCAATTGATCCACATCGCCACCGATGGAGAAACCTATGGCCATCATAAGAAGTTTAGCGAGATGGCCTTGGCTTATGCCCTGAGTCAAGGGTTTGATTCAAGGGGACTGGAAATCATCAACTACGGGACCTTTCTGAAACGCTTTCCCCCGGTCGAGGAGGTTGACATCGATGAGGGACTCAAAGGGGAGGGAACGTCATGGAGTTGTGCCCATGGAGTGGGGCGATGGAAGGAGGATTGCGGTTGCAGCACAGGAGGAAGACCCGGATGGAATCAGAAGTGGAGAAAGCCATTAAGAGAAGCCCTCGATCTCTTGAGAGATGAGCTAAGCCTGCTCTTCGAAAGAGAGGGGGAGGGGATCTTCAAAGACGTTTGGGAAGCGAGAAATGGCTACATCCATGTCCTCTTTGTCCGTTCTCCGGATGAAATCAAAAAATTTTTTGATCGCTATGGACGGGGGGAACTTGACCGGGAAAGAAAGATCCGGGGGCTCAGACTTCTAGAGATGGAGACACATGCCCTGCAGATGTACACGAGCTGCGGTTGGTTTTTCGCCGATGTGTCCGGTTTGGAAACCCTCATCGTTTTTCAGCATGCGGCAAGGGCTGTCGAGTTGGCTGAGGAATTGACAGGTCGAGAGATAGAGAAAGGATTTTTAAAGCATCTCACCGAGGCAAAGAGTAATCTTCCGGAGATGGGAAACGGAAAACAGGTCTACGAGCGCCTTGTCAAACCCAGGCGGGTGACTTTGGAGAAGGTGGTCAACCATTTTGCCATCTCCTCTCTCTTCGATGCCGGAGAAAAAGAGAAAAAAATCTATTCCTTCCAAATCGAAAGGAAGAATTATGAACGGCTGGAGAGAGACCACCACCTCCTCGTTCTGGGTCAGGTGAAGGTGACTCCCGATGCCATTCCCGATCCAAAAGAGTTCTTGTTCGGGTTGATTCCTTCTACCAAAGAGGTTTTTCGAACATGGGTCACGGAGGCTAAGGACTTGCTACCCTTCGAGACACTTAAAGAAAAAATGATTGACCAACTCGATAAGGGAGAGGAGGAGATGGCGAAGATCCTCAGTTCCCTTCTCGGGGATCGAATCTTCACGATCCGGGACACGTTTAAGGAAGAGAAACAGGCGATCTTTCAGAATCTCATTAAAAAGGAATACGAAGAGCACTGCCAGGCCTATGCCGACCTCTTCGATCGTACGAAGCCGGTGATCGAAGCCCTGGCCAGAGAGGGGCTGGAGATTCCCTATGAGATCCGTGTGGCAGCCGAGGTGACCCTCAGCGAGCGTTTACTCCATGAGGCGGAAGCGTTGAAAAGAGATTTCTCCGGGACTCTTCAGAGGGGTGAGATCGACCGGATCATCGAGGAGGCACGGGAGCATGGCTTTCAACTGAGAAAGGCCAAGCCTCTCCTGCTCCTGGACGACATATTAAGGGGAAAGATGGAATCTCTCCGAGAGGCGAAAGGAGCGGGTCTCCTGGATCAGGAAGGGAGGATCGAGGAGATGATCCTCTTTCTCGATCAAGCCGAAAAATGGGGTTTTGAGCTTCCGAGAGAAGAGGTTCGGGACTGGATGTGGGAGATTCTTGTGGAGTATGTCTGGGGTCTTGAGAAGAGTTGGTGGGGTGACGCCCCGGAGAAACCCTTCCCTCCTAATCTGATCGTTCTGGCAGAGAAACTAGGGTTTAATATGGACCGTTTTTTGAAGATGATTGCGTTTTAGCAGGTTGGTAAAAAGTCATCTTTTCCAGGTTGCTCAAAAAGGGCCGCATATTAAAGTTCCCGAATCCCGCCTTTGGCGGGACTGAGGAGTGAGGCGTACTTTGCGGTACGCCGCAACAACTTGCCCCGTTAGATAGAATCCTGACTGCTCTTGCACCCATTTGAAGGCTGATATCTTTACTGATTTCTCACCAATATCTATCTGCTCATCTAACAGGGCGAGGATGAGGGAAATCCCGCGAAGCGCGGGACTGATGGCCATTTTTCAGCAACCTGTCAGGGACGGTACGTCGAGAAGACGTAGTCCTTCTCTTTCTGGCCTGCATGGCAGTTAAAACAGCTTTTCCCTCCATCCTTGACGAAGGAATTTTTCGTATCCGTCTCATAGGCATCGAAACCCTATCCGCCGAGATTTCTGATAACGTCAGAAATCTCTGATTACACGGATTATGAAACGATTACACAGATAAGGACTCCCTGCTGCGCCGCCCGGAACCGGGAACCCCTGCCTACCGGCAGGCAGGGGCTCCCCTGCGTTTATGAATGGGTTACGGACATAGGGGACGGCCGCGCCTGCGTGCCGAAACGCCAGCACTTCGGCGTGCAGGCCCTGAACCTAGTATGAGGGCAGGCACGGATACGTTTTTTCAGAGCTCTCTTCTGCGCACCTGGGCTAGCCGAAGCCTCAAATCGAACTCCATCAGCAGGATCCTTATTTTCCCCACAAATCTCTTGAGTCTCATAAACCCAAAATTATCCTGGCGAGTCCTGGAAATAAATAAGGTGTTTCCTGTATTTTTCGATGGCGGAGACTGTATTTTTGGGAGAGAAAGCCGAAATTAATTGAAAATCATCTGAGCTGCCTATAGACTAGTTAGATTGAGAGTATTAAATTTAGAAAAGGGGGTGTTGGAATGGAGATCAAAAAGATTGGCGTGGTGGGGGCAGGGCAGATGGGGAGCGGTATTGCCGAGGTGGCCCTGGCCTCCGGATTTCAGGTCCTGATGAGAGACGTAACCATGGAAGCGATCAAGAGGGGAAAGGACAGGATTGAGAGTGATCTGGAGAAGCGAGTTCAAAAGGGAAAGATGCCAGCCGATGAGAAAGAGGTTGTTCTCAAACGACTTTCGACAACCATACGGTTAGAGGATTTTGGAAATTGTGACTTTATTATTGAGGCAGCCGTTGAGAATATTCCCTTAAAATGGGAGATTTTTACGAAGCTCGACGAGGTGTCCCCGAAAGAGGTGATCCTCGCCAGCAATACGTCTTCCATCTCCATCACCCGGATCGCTTCTGTCACCAAGAGAGCAGACCGCGTGATCGGGATGCATTTCTTCAATCCAGCGCCAGTGATGAAATTGATTGAAATCATCCGGGGACTTGTCACTTCCGATGAGACGTTTAAGGTCACGAAAGAGCTAAGCTTAAAGCTGGGGAAAACCCCGCTCGAGGCCGGCGACTTCCCGGGTTTTGTTTCGAGCCGGCTGATCTTCAGCTTTATGAATGAAGCCATCTACACCCTTTACGAGGGTGTAGGAAAGGCGGAAGAGATCGATGCCATCATGAAGATGGGAGCGAATCATCCCATGGGCCCCTTAGAACTGGCCGATTATGTGGGATTGGATACCGTTCTATCTGTCATGAGCGTGCTTCAGGAGGCTTTTGGAGATAAATATCGACCCTGTCCCCTCCTCGTCAAATATGTGGATGCGGGTTATCTGGGTGTGAAGACAGGCAGGGGCTTCTACACTTACGGAGAGAAAAAATGATCGGATTCGATTTGACACCTGAGCAGAAAGCCCTTCAGGAGAAGGCGAGAAAATTTTCAAGAGAGGTGATCCTTCCCGTGGCAGCCATCCATGACCGGGAGGGAACCTTTCCGGTCGATGTGATGAAGAAGGCCCACGAGGCAGGTTTTTTCACCCCGCTGATTCCCAAGAAGTACGGGGGCGGAGGTTTTGGAGTATTGGATACCTGCATCCTTTCCGAGGAGCTGGCCGCCGGGTGCATGGGGATCTATGTCTCCATCTTCGTCAGCACCCTGGCTCTTTATCCCATTATCAAATTCGGCACCCATGAGCAGAAGGAGAAATTTCTCAGGCCCTTCTGTTCAAAATTCAGCATCGCTTCCTACGGTCTGAGTGAAGTGACCGTGGGATCCGATCCCGCTTCCATGAAGACCACTGCCGTTCTTGAGGGAAAACACTACATCCTTAACGGGACGAAGATGTGGATCACCAATGGAGGGTATGCCGATCTTTTTCTGGTTTTTGCCCAGACAGACCCCCGCAAGAAGCACAAAGGGATTATTGGCCTCATCGTCCCTTCCAACCTGGAAGGGATCAGCCATGGAGAGCCGATCGATAAGATGGGGCAGAGGGCATCGAATACGACGGCGTTGACGTTTAAGAATGTGAGGGTTCCCAAAGAGAACCTCCTGGGTGGAGAGGCGGATGGCTTCAAAAAGGCGATGGCGGCCCTCGATATCACCCGGCCGATGATCGCCATAGGCGCGGTCGGCCTCGCCCGGACAGCCATGGAACTGGCTACCCAATATGCGAAAAAACGGATCCAGTTCGGCGTTCCGATCATCGACCACCAGGCTATCCAGTTCATGCTGGCCGATATGGCAAAGGATATTGAGGCAGCCAGGCTTCTCGTCTACAAAGCCGCCTGGCTGGCGGACCAGGGGATCCGGAATTCAAAAGAGGCGGCCATGGCCAAGGCCTTTGCCGCAGATGTGGCCATGCAGGTGACGACCAATGCGGTCCAGGTCTACGGGGGAATGGGATATACGAAATGGCATCTCGTTGAAAAGTTGATGAGGGATGCAAAAGTGATCCAGATCTACGAAGGGTCTGCCCAGATCATGAGGCTCGTCATTGCGCGACAGATGCTCCAGGAGATGGAACCGACCCTATAATTAAGGTAAGTTTCAAATCCCGCCTTGAGACTGGGTCGAAACGGAAACGAGAGGGCGGCCACGAAACAGCCAAGCAGATTTCGAAAGTTTTAGAACGCGGTCGTTAGAGTGTACGGGTAATCATCCTTATTCTTGGAAGTCCGGCCTTTTCAACGTATTGGAGCGTCTGAGCCTGTTCGCTCAAAGGTACCGCTCTAAAACTTTCTCATCCGCCTGTCTGCTCCGTGGCCGCCAGGGGGAATTATTTACTTAAAATAAAAAACCCTCCCTTTTTTCGGGAGGGTTTCGACTTTCCCTCTTATCGTTTTATTGAACCTTTACCGTTACCTTTGTCTCCCAACCCCTGATGGGGGAGGTAATCTTGAGGAGTCCGCTTTCGAATCTGGCTTCGGTCTTTTCAGGTTCCACCTCGTGAGCCAGCATATAGCAGCCTGCATATTCGATATCGTCCCGTGGCGCGTTGACACAAAAGCTATCTTTCCTCATATCGAGGGTGATATTGTTCTTATCCACCCCTGGCAATTCCACATCGACTCTGAGGCTTCCTCCTTTGTCATCATGAGAGAAGAAGACAGAAGGCATGATTTTTGTTTTTTCGTTCATAGACCACACCCCCTTTCTCTTACTTAAAATATAATAAGCGGATTTTTGGAAATCAAGGCAGGGAGAATATTACCGAAAAGCTTGTAGGGGCGGCCCACCGTGCCTGCGCGCTGTAGCGCTGCCTACCCCGCCGAAGTAGCATCGGCTACGTAGGCTGGATCGGCGCGCAAGCCTGGCCGCGCGATCTGGGAGCCCGCAGTGGGGCTCCCCTACATCCTTTGACCCAACCCTATCTCCCGCTGCGGAGAGGGATGAGGGAGGGGGAGACGCAAAACCAAGAATCGTTCAGGGCCGCAAGGCTTTCAGCAAAAGAGGGGTGATGTCAAGAATGCGGAACTTTGGGTATCGAATCTGAGGCAGCGTATTGGTGATAAGAATCTCTTTGACGGGCAACCGGGAAAGGCGCTGCCTGGCATGGCCTGAAAAAAGCCCATGCGTTGCAGCCAGACCGATGCTCCGGGCCCCTTTTTCCGAAACCACTTTGATCCCTTCGGCCAGGGTCCCGCCGGTGTCGATGATATCGTCGACCAGAACCACCTTTTTTCCCTTCACATCTCCGTGGAGCTTCTTGGCAATGGCGATATTCGGACGCGGTCGCACCTTTTCGATCACCGCTACCTCAGGATGGGGGTCCAGAAGCTCGGCCAACTCCTTTGCTCTTGGAACAAAACCGGCATCTGGAGAGACGATCACTTCCGGCGGGTCTTTGGAGAAAGCCTGTGCGAATAAGGGCAGGGCAGAGAGTTCCGTCGCCGGTCCTCGCAAGGCTTTGCGGATGAGGTGACTATGGACATCGAAGAAGAGGAGGCGGGAGGGGGCCATCTTCTGAATCAACTCGAGGACCATGATACCGATGCTTCCCTCCCCGGGACGGCTGGGCCGGTCCTGCCGTGCGTAGCCCAGGTAGGGAATAACGAGGATGGTTTTGCGAGCCTTTTTCTCCCGAACCAGGTGGTGGAGGGCCATGAGATCGAAGAGAGAGGCTGGATCGGGGAGAATGGAAGCGACGATGGCCACCCCTTTTCCCCTCACTTCGTCTTTGAGACGATACCCCCTTTCCCCATCGGCAAACGTTTGGAATTCGTAGGCCCCAAGGTCACAGCCGTGAGCTGAGAAGGAACGTTTCAAATGTTCTGTCGATGGCGTGAAGAAGAGCTTCATTCCCTCATATGATCCATCGTCACCTCCTGGCAGAGCACAGCCTTACGCCTGGGGAAGGAAGTGTTTAATAAACCAATTGCGGGCCAATTGAGCCACCTTGTCTAGGGCACCCGGTTCTTCAAAAAGGTGAGAGGCTCCCGGGATGATTACCAACTCCTTGGGGCAGGTCAGTTTTGCATAGGCTTCTTCATTGAGGGGGATGGTAGGTCCGTCTTCACTCCCTACGATGAGCAACGTAGGAGACTGGACGCGGGGAAGATATTTCATGGCGAGGTCGGGTCTCCCTCCCCGGGAGACAGTGGCGGCCAAGCCCTCGCGCTCTTTTGCCGCTGCTCGAAGTGCAGCAGCCGCACCCGTACTTGCCCCAAAGTAACCGAGAGACAACCCTTTTGTCTCCGGCTGCTGCCTCAGCCAGTGAGTGCAATCCAAAAGACGATTGGTCAAGAGGTCGATGTCAAAGACCTTGTCCCGATCGAAAGATTCCGACTCCTCCAGAAGATCTACCAGTAAAGTCGCAAGACCGGCATCCTGCAGAACTCGGGCGACAAAATTGTTTCGGGGACTGAATCTGCCGCTTCCCGTTCCATGGGCAAAAGCTACCACACCGCTGGCCTGAGGGGGCAGACCCAAGATACCGTTCAGCCGGGCCAAATCGGCTGGAACTAAAACATCCATCTCATGACGTGTCGGCGACTTCATGGTCGTCATGCCCTCGCTGCTTCCTGAAGATTGAGCCGTTCCCAGTTCCGGTGGAGAATGGCCACCACTTCTTCGTCGCTCACCTGCTCAAAGTCAGCATACCAGTTTCCTACGGCCATAAAGGAGATGGGAGTGTTCAAACAGATCAATTCATCGGCGAAAGGCTGGAGCATTTCATAGCTGTCCGGTGCCGCCACCGGTGCTGCGCCAATTAACCTTGAGGGATTTTTGCGTCGGAGGCCTTCTAAGGCTGTTCGAAAAGTGTATCCGGTTGCGATCCCATCGTCGATGACAATGACCGTCTTTCCGGAGATCTCCGGTAGAGGCCGGTTATCCCGATAGATTTTTATTCGTCGGTCGATTTCTTCTCCTTGATAAGCGATTTCCTTTTTCAAATATTCTGGCGTTGCCCCTACGATGTGTACCAGCTCCTCATTGAGGATGGTAATGTGGTCTCCATCGACCACCGCTCCCATGCCAAGCTCGGGCTGGTAAGGAACACGAATCTTTCGCGAGATAATGACATCGAGGGGAGCGGATAATGCTTCGGCTACTTCGTACGCGACGACCACGCCCCCCCGTGGAATGCCAAGAACCAGTTCCGGATGAGGATAGGGGTGCTTCGACAGAGCAAGC
>Ga0214473_10010308_pt1 | contig 11000 bp, 11 predicted proteins | sample RVTome_7_FD_203509 | JGI IMG/M metagenome (GOLD analysis project Ga0214473, IMG submission 203509) | Soil microbial communities from uranium-contaminated site in the Upper Colorado River Basin, Wyoming, United States - RVT98D197 | ecosystem: Environmental > Terrestrial > Soil > Contaminated >...
CGGATCAGGAGACCCGCAACCTGCAGATCGTGCGGCTCATCGCGAAGATGCCGACACTGGCCGCCTTCACCTACCGCCACTCGCTCGGCATGCCCTACGCCTACCCGGACAACGACCTCTCCTACACGGGCAACTTCCTCAACATGCTCTGGAAGGCCACCGAGGCCCAGTACAAGCCCGATCCCATTCTGGAGAAGGCGCTGGAGGTGCTCTTCATCCTCCACGCCGACCACGAGCAGAACTGCTCGACCAACGCCGTCCGGAGCGTGGGCTCCTCGCAGGTCGACCCGTACTGCGCTGTGGCGGCTGGCGTCGCGGCCTTGTATGGCCCCCTCCACGGCGGCGCCAACGAGGCGGTGCTGAAGATGCTCAAGGTGATCGGCTCCAAGGACAAGATCCCGGAGTTCGTCAAGCAGGTGAAGGAGGGGAAGGCCAAGCTGATGGGGTTCGGCCACCGGGTGTACAAGAACTACGACCCGCGCGCCAAGATCATCAAGCGGATGGCCGACGAGGTGTTCGCCGTCACCCGGCCGAACCCGCTTCTGCCCATCGCGCTGGAGCTGGAGCGGATCGCGCTCCAGGACGACTACTTCGTCTCCCGCAAGCTCTACCCCAACGTGGACTTCTACTCCGGCCTCATCTACCAGGCCATGGGCTTCCCCGTCGAGATGTTCCCGGTCCTCTTCGCGATCCCGCGGACCTCCGGGTGGCTCGCCCAGTGGCAGGAGATGCGGGCCGACGCCGAGCAGAAGATCGCCCGGCCGCGCCAGCTCTACCTCGGATCCGCGCTCCGCGACTACGTGCCGATCGCCAGCCGGAACGCCGAAGAGGAAGCGCTGTGAAAGGTTCCGGCCGCGTTCGAGCGACGGCTTTGCCGTCGCAATCCCCGGGGGGAGGTATCGGAAGGGGGGCGGAGCCCCCCTCCGAGGAAGACTACGTGCCGATCGCCAGCCGCAACTCTGAGGAGACCGAGTGAGCGATCGCTACGTCTTCGCCCGGGCCCCGCTCCGGGTGTACTGGGAGCTGACGCGGGCCTGCGACCTCGCCTGCCGTCACTGCCGCGCCGAGGCCATCCCCAGCCGCCACCCCGAGGAGCTGACGACCCAAGAGGGATTCCGGCTTCTCGACCAGCTGGTCGAGTTCGGCCCTCCCGCCCCCCACGTGATCCTCACCGGCGGCGACCCGCTGAAGCGCCCCGATCTGCTGGCGCTGGTGGAGCACGGGGTCAGCGCAGGGTTGCCGGTCTCGGTCTCGCCGAGCGCGACGGGGCTGCTGACGCGGGAGCGCGTCCTGGCGCTGAAAGCGGCCGGCGTGCAGGCGATGTCCCTCAGCCTGGACGGCTCCACCGCCGAGCCTCACGACGGCGTGCGCGGCATCCCGGGGACGTTCGCCCTCACCCTGGCGGCGGCGCGTGAAGTCGTGAACTCCGGGATTCCCCTTCAGATCAACACGCTCGTCACGAGCGAGACCGCCGGCGACCTGCCGGCGATCCACCGCCTCGTCGCGGCCATCGGAGCGCAGCGCTGGAGCCTCTTCTTCCTGATCTCGGTGGGGCGCGGCCGCGAGCTCGGCCAGCTGACGCCGGACCAGTGCGAAACGCTGCTCCACTGGGTCTACGACCACTCCCGCGACGGGCGGCCCGCCGTCACCACCACCGAGGCGCCCCACTACCGCCGGGTCGTGCTGGAGCGCCTGAAGGCCGAGGGGCGGACGGGCGAGGAGCTGAGGCACCACCCGCTGCGGCGCGGCTTCGGGATCCGGGACGGCAACGGCGTCATGTTCATCTCCCACACCGGCGAGATCCATCCCTCGGGCTTCCTGCCGCTCGTGGCCGGAAACGTGAAGGTCCAGAGCCCGGTGGAGGTGTACCGCGACGCGCCGCTCTTCACGGCCCTCCGGGCGCCCGAGCGCTACGACGGCAAGTGTGGCCGCTGCGAGTTCCGGGCGATCTGCGGCGGCTCCAGGGCCCGCGCCTACGCGGCCACGGGCAACCCCCTCGGCTCCGACGCGCTCTGCGCCTACGAGCCGTGAGGCTGGCTGAGGCCCCGCGACCCCCGAAGGCGCGGCGCGTCTGGCTCGGCCTGGCGTCGGTGGTGGCGCTGGTCGCTGCCTACACGCTCCTCTCCAACGCCTACCGGGTCGTCGATCCTTCGCTCCTTCCCGACCCGATCCGGGGAGTGCTGCGCCCCCAGATCCTCCCGCCGACCCAGCGGATCTTCGACGCGTTCGTCCAGCTCGTGGGCGCGGGGACGCTGCCGCCGGCCGGCACCTACGTCCACACGGGCGACCACATCGGCGGCCTGGTTGAGCAGCGCGTGACCCTGCAGGGGTCGCTGCTCGTCAGCACCTACCGGGTCCTGATCGGCCTCGCCGTCGGCGGGTCGCTGGGAATCCTGGCCGGCCTTCTCATGGGCTGGAGCCGAGCGGTCGATGAGTACGTGCATCCGATCTACATCCTGTTCCGCTCGGTTCCCCCCCTGGCGCTCATCACGTACGTGATGCTGTGGCTCGGGCACGGCACGGCCCACGTCCTCCTCCCCATCATCTATGCCGTGTTCACGGTCGTCGTCATCCCGACCTACCACGGCGTGCGCGACGTGGCCGACGTCTACGTGAAGGCCGCGCGGGCGCTCGGCGCCGGGGGCGGGCTGCTCCTCTCGCGGGTGGTGCTGCCAGCGGCGAGCCCCTTCGTGCTGGCTGGCCTCCGGTACGCCTTGATCATCGCCTGGATGACCACAGTGGGGGTCGAGATGCTGATGGCGGACGACGGCATCGGCTATCTCCTGGTCGGCGGTGGCATGTGGTCGTCCCGGCTGGAGGTGGCGGGGGATCCGGCGGTCATCGTGGTGGGGATCGTCGCCCTCGCCCTGGTCGGCTACGCGATGGACGCGGGGGTCAGGGTCGCCGGCGACCGCCTGACCCAGTGGGTGAAGCGATGAACGGGCTGTGGCGCAGGCGGCTCTGGCGGGCCCTCCTCTCTGTCGGCGCGCTGGCCGTGCTGTACGGCATCGCCTCTGAGATCGGGAGCGCGCTGCTGCCGCGCCGGATCTGGATGGTCATGCATTATCTCGAGGACGTCGAGCTCCTGCCGCCCTATCGGTCGCTGCTCGAAGAGGCGGTCTTCCTCATCCAGTCGGGGATCCTGCCGCGGAGCGTCCTCGTGAGCACGGCGCGCGTGTTCGAGGGGCTGGTGTTCGGCGCGGCCGTCGGGGTGCCGCTCGGCCTCTCCATGGCGCGGGCCGCGCGGCTGGAGTGCCTGCTGGATCCCTGGGTCACGTTCTTCCGGTTCACCCCCGCCCTCGCGCTGCTGCCGCTCTACGCCCTCTGGTTCGGCTTCGGGGAACTCTCCAAGATCCTGCTGATTGCGACCGCCGTGGCGGTCGTCACCCTGCTCGGCGCCTACCAGGGGGCCCGCGATGTGCCGCGCGTGTACCTGGAGGCCGCGAGGTCGCTCGGGGCCTCCAAGGGGCTGATCCTGAGGAAGATCGTGTGGCCGGCCGCGCTCCCGCAGATCTTCGCGAGTCTCCGGATCGCGCTCGGGCTCGCGTGGGTGACGGTCGTCGTCGCCGAGCTGATCAAGGCGACCATGCCCAGCCTCGGCTACCTGCTGGCGCTGGCCGGCGCGTACCCGCGGGTCCCCACCATCGCGGTGGGGATCGTCACGATCGGCCTCCTGGTTCTCGCCTGCGACACCGTTGCCCTCGGCCTCTATGCGGTGGCGACCCGCTGGATGAAGCGGAGCCCCGCCCGTGCCTGACCCGCGCCGGCGCCGCCTGGAAATCCGCGACGTCGTCCACGTCTATGAGGGCAAGATGGCCACCCGCGCCCTGGACGGCGTGAGCCTCGACGTCTTCGAGAACGAGTTCCTGGCGATCGTGGGGCCCGTCGGGTCGGGCAAGACGACCCTCGTGCGCATCGTCGCCGGCTTCCTCACGCCGTCGAGCGGAACGGTTCGCTGGGACGGAGCGCCCGTGACGGGGCCCAGCCCCGAGCGGGGGTACGTCTTCCAGGAAGAGGCGATCTTCCCCTGGATGACCGTCAGGGACAACCTGGAATTCGGGCTGGTCGCCCAGGGCATCGGGGCGCCGGAGCGCGAGAAGATCGTCGCCGAGATGATCACGCTCACCGGGCTCCAGGGATACGAGCGCGCCTACCCGAAGGAGCTGTCGGGAGGGATGTCCAAGATGGTGGAGGTGGCTCGGGTCCTGGCGACGGACCCCGCCATCCTGCTCCTCGACGAGCCCTTCGGCCTGCTCGACGCCCAGACCCGCTCGAAGATGCAGGACCAGTTGAGCCGCCTGTGGGAGGAGAAGCGGAAGACGGTGATCCTGGTGACTCACGACGTCGAGGAGGCGATCTACCTCGCGGACCGGGTCGTCGTCTTCTCGCCGCGCCCGGGGCGGGTCCAGGCGGAGGTGGTGGTCGATCTGCCGCGGCCGCGCTCGCTCGAAACGCGGTTCTCGCCGGCGTTCCTGGAGTTGAAGCGGAGCATCTGGAAAGAGATCGGCCGGGCCTAGGAGGGGGCACGGTGCTGCGACCCCTCGTTCGCTCTGTGCTCCTCACCACCGCGGCGGTCCTCCTGCTGGGGACTCTGACCATCTGGATCGTGGACGGCCCCCAGGCGCTCGTCTCCGCGTCCCCCGGCGCGAGACGCGACGGCGTCAAAGAGTTCTCGATCCGCGTCTACTCGTGGGGATTCAGCCCGAAAGTCATCCGCGTGGACCCGGGCGACACGGTCCGGTTCCGGGTGGTGAGCGACGACATCCAGCACGGCTTTGCGATCAACGAGCTGGGGCTCAACCTCCAGCTCGTCTCGGGCCGCGAGGTGCGCTCGCCGGACGTGAAGGTCGCGTTGCCGCCCGGGAAGTACCCGATCCAGTGCAGCACTTTCTGCGGCCTCGGGCATCCCTCCATGAAGGCGAGCCTCATCGTCGGCAATCCAGGCCCGACCCCCGCCGCCACGGTGCCATGGATCGCCTCGCTCCTCGCCCTCGCCGCGGCGGGATCGTTCGCGGCGCTCGAGGCAGGGCGCCGACCCCCGGGCCCATGACGCGCGATCTCCTGGCCCTCGCCCCCGTCCACCGGGCCCTCCGCTTTCGCCCGTTCCAGTTCCTGGCGATCGTGCCGGCCGCCCTCGTCGTGGCTGTCGTCGTGGCGTCCACCTGGTTCGGGATCGACCATCCGGGCTTCAACTTCGGGACGGTCTTCACCTGGGTTGTCTGGTGGGGCGCCCTCCTCCTCTCCTTCGTCTTCCTGGGCCGGGCCTGGTGCCTGGTCTGCCCCATCGGGGCCGCCGGGGAGTGGGTCCAGCGGCTCCGCCTCTGGGGGCGCTCGCGCTACACGGCCGGCCTCGAGCTGCCGTGGCCGCGGCGGCTCCGGAACCTGTGGCTCGCCACCGGGCTCTTTCTGGCGTTCGTCTGGCTCGACAACGGCTACGGGATGTCCAACAGCCCCCGCCTGACGGCCGGCCTCATCGCCGTCCTGACCCTGGCTTCGGCGTGGGTCGGCCTCGTCTTCGAGCGCCGAGCGTTCTGCCGCTACGTCTGCCCGCTCACCGCCTTCATCGGCCTCAACTCCCTCTTCTCGACGCTCGAGCTGCGGCGCCGCGACGGCGAGGTCTGCCGGGCCGACTGCGCGACCAAGGACTGCTACCGCGGCAACGCCACCACCTACGGCTGCCCCATGGGGGAATTCCCCGGGGGCGCCATGGACACCAACCTCCTCTGCATCCTCTGCACCGAGTGCATCAAGGGCTGCGGCCACGACAACATCGGGCTCCGCCTTCGGGCGCCCGGCCGCGATTTGTGGGCCATGCGCAGGCCGCGGGCCGACGGGGCGTTCGCGGCCGTCACGGTGGTGGGGCTGGCGACGCTCATTCCCCTCGTGACGTTCGCCTGGCTGCCGAAGGTGCGGGGGCTCCTCGCCGGTGCGCTCCCCGCCGGGCTTCCGCCCAACGACCCGCCCCGCCTCGTCGGCGTGGGCCTCCTCTTTGCGATTGGGCTGGGCGCGAGCCTGGCGCTCGTCTACGGGTTCAGTTATCTCTCGCGCCGCGCCGCCGGCGCTCGTTCCATGCCCGCGCGGGCGCTCTTCGTCCACTACGCCTACGCCTTCATCCCGCTCGGCCTCTTCAAGTTCCTCGCCGACCTCCTGGATCACGCCCTCCGCACCGTGGGGGCGCTCGGCGACGTCACGCGGGCCTTGCTCCTCGACTTCCCGCTCAACCGGACGGTGGCGGGGCGGGTGACCGTCCTCCACCTGCTGGGTCCGGTCGAGACCTACCTGATCCAGATCCTCCTGCTCCTCGGCGGCCTCCTCTTCACGCTCGTCGCCCTCCACCGGATCTCGCTGCGGCTCTTCGACGACCGCGAGGTCGCCCTGGCGTCGTTCCTGCCGATGGCAGGGCTCGGCGTCGTGCTGACGCTGGTGAGCCTCTGGATGCTCGGCGCCCCGCTCCTCTAAATGCCCGCACCCCCGGAGACGCCTCGACCAGTCCGCCATCCCGCTCTCACCGCGGCCGCCGCCCTCGGTCTCAGCGTGCTGACCGGCCTCGTGGTGCTCGCGTTCCTGGGGAAATTCCCGCCCGCACCCCGGGATGCGGGGCGAGCGGGCACCGTCTTTTATGTCGTCGCCTACCACTACGGCTACGCGTTCTACGACCGGACCTTCAGCGAGGTCGCGGCCATGGAGGTGAAGGCGGGCGAGCCCGTCACGCTCTACATCGTGCCGTCCCAGGCGCTCCCCCGGGGGATGGTCCTCGAGTACGCCGAGCGGTCGCTCCGCGCCCCCATCGGCGGCCTCGCCGCCGGCGACCCTCAGGTTCGCAAGAAGATCCTGGAGGACTTTGCCCTCGGCAACGTCGAGCACATCGTCGGCATCACCGGGCTCCCCGTCTACGTCACGACGAACGTCACGGCAGTCCTCAACACGCGGCCCTTCCGCGACGGCGGCCCGGCGACCCTCCGCGAGGCGGTCGAGCGCGGCGATCCGACCATCAAGACCGTCACCTTCACCGCCAAGCGCGTGGGCGCCTACGACGTCCTCTGCGTGGACTCGGGGATGGACGGGGCCGGCACCTGCGGCTGGGGCCACAAGTGGATGGTCGCCAAGGGCGCCTTCATCGTCCGCCCCCCCTGACCCGCGGCTTTCATCCCGCCCCTCAACGCTTTTCATTGGCTCAAATCGAAGGCTGGATATGCAGAATGGTACTATTGCAAGATACGGAGACGCGCTGTTTAAGGGTCAACGACCCCTTCGCCCGGACCGCGCAGGACGAAAGCCTACGCCCGGGGGACCCGTTTAGCCACCTGTCGTCGCGATCGGCAGCTTTTTGATCTGGCGAGATGGAATCATTTGGCGCACCCTTCGCGCAGTCACATTCAGCGCAGCACCGATCTCGTCAGGAGTGGTGCCAAGCTTCAGCAACAGCAGCATCAGGAGTGCGCGAACAGTCTCTAGCTCCTCGAGAACCTTGCGTCGATTTGCTTCACCTCCAGAGGTGGTATTCAACCACTTCTCACGCTTGCCGCGCGCCGACTGGGCCATTCGACACCCCCCTTGCTCTTACCTAAACGCCCCTGGATACGCTTTAATGATGCGAGCGGAGTCTAGCCCATCAATTACTCCGTAGTAGACAAGATCGCCGTCGCAAGATGCGAGCGACAATGTGGGGGAGGTTCTGCCCCTCGCGCCTTAATGGGAAGGACCGAATGGGCAACACGAGGAATATTTCGCTGCTAGTCGTTGAAAAATCTTAGGGGCGTCAGCTTTGGGGGAAGGCTTAAATCACGGGGACTTGGGGAACGCAAGCCGAATCAGCAGGGGATCGAATCTCCCTGACCTCGTCTCTGCCACATCCTCCTCAGCGGTGCCGGCGAAAGACAAGGAAGTACTGGTAGGGGAGGAAGCGGTGCTCGGCCACCAGCGTGAGGCCCGCTCGTCGCGCGTCCCGCAGGAATTCCTCCCGGGCGACCCGATGGTCCACCGGCGGTCCCATGGGCGTCTCCCGTTTGTGGAAGTCGATGTTGACCAGCTGGCCGCGGGCGCGGAGCGCGGCTGCCACGCGCCGGAGAGACGCCGGGCCGTCCGCGAAGTGGTGGTAGGTGTTCACGATCAGCGCGAGATCGCATCGGCCGGCCGGAAGCAGTGGGTCGCCGGCACCGCCCAGTACCGGCGTGACGTTCTTCACCCGTGTCTTCTCGAGGCGCCGGCGCAGTGCCTCCAGAATGGCGGGCTCCGGATCCACCGCGTACACGTGTCCCGACGGCCCGACCCTCCGGGCGAGGCGGAGCGTCCAGAAGCCGGGCCCACTCCCGATCTCCGCGACCGTGTGGCCTCGGCGAAGCCCCATCGCGCGCAGCACGGCGCGGGGCTTCTGCCAGGTCGCCCGCGCGGGGTCGAGTTGCCGCGCGAGGTAGGCCTTGAGGGCTTTGGGGTTGCCGTACCGGGCCACTGTCATGCTCACGTGGTCCTCTCTGGAATGCTAGCGAGACTATAGCTAGTACTGCGACCGCCTTCCGGATTTCGGACGAGTATGCCGCCTTCCACGAGAGCGGCGATATCACGCAGGGCGGTGTCGTGGGAACATTTTGCAAGCTCCGCCCATTTTCTTGTGGCGAGCTTTCCATCGAAGCCATCGAGGAGTCGATTGAGCACACGGCGCTGGCGCTCGTTGAGGGGGAAGTCCCCAATGGCTTCCCAAAAGCGGGCCTTGGAAAGGATAGTTCCGAGAATGGCTTGCGCGCCGTCGATGGCGCGACCCAGGCAGCCCAGGAACCAATCCATCCAGGGCGTGATGTCCATCTCTCCCTTTTGTGTGTTCTCTAAGATGTCGTAATATGTGGCGTACTCCTGACGGATTTGCGCCGACATGCTATAGAAACGTTGCGCACTGTGTTCGGAGCGTGCGAGCGCCATATCGGCAATAGCCCGCGCGATGCGGCCGTTGCCGTCGTCGAACGGGTGAATTGTCGCGAACCAGAGATGCGCCAGCCCGGCCTTTATGACCCAATCGCTCTCAGTCTTTTCATTGAACCAATCTAAGAACACCTCCATCTCCCGGTCGAGCCTTCCGGCGGCCGGTGCCTCGAAGTGCACTCGCTCCCGGCCGACCGCACCGGAGACGACTCGCATAGGACCGCTGCTGTCGTCGCGCCAGGCACCGACCCTGATCCGCCTCATTCCGCTCCGACCTGTCGGAAACAGGGACGCATGCCATCCGAACAGCCGTTCTGCGGTGAGCGATTGCTCGTAGTGGCCCGTTGCGTCCAGCATCATTTCAACGACTCCCTCCACGTTCCGGTCGACGGGTTTGAGGGCGCCAATGTCCATGCCGAGGCGGCGCGCGATCGATGAGCGGACCTGTTCTGCGTCCAGTTGTTCCCCCTCGATTTCGCTGCTCTTAAGCACGTCTTCTGTGAGCGTCTTGAGGATGGCCTCCTGACGCAGCTTGAAGCCGAGAGCTTCCATCCGTCCCAACAGACGGCCCTGCTCGTGGCGAACCACGGCCAGGCGTTCGGCTAGGCTCTCTCGGTTCCAGTAAAACCGTGGCCAATCTGGCCGGTTATGTATGTAGGGGCTCATTCTACGCACCTTATGCGTAGATTATGGCAATCAATCGACGCAGAGTCACGGTACATTACACGCACGTTATGCGTCGAATATAGGGCACATTCACCGCATCCCCAAGGGGACCGAATCTCCCTGACCTGCCAGACCGGCCCCCGCGAGCGGGCCGGCCGGCATCTTCCGCTCTCGATCCTAGCCGGCGCGGGTGCCGGAGAGTTCCTTGACGAGTTCCCGTGCGTGGACTCGGGCATGGACGGCGCCGGCACCTGCGGCTGGGGGCACAAGCGGATGGTCGCCAAAGGGGCCTTCATCGTCCGCCCCCCTTCGCCAACACTATCGCCGCGTTCTAGACAGTGCGCTGACGTCGAGCCGCACACGACCAAAACACACACCTCCAACCTCCCCCCAGGGGGTATTGACAATTAGTCAAGTATTGACTATGAGTTCGAGCAGGGTTCTTGGCGGCATCGCGTGAAGACGAACGCAATCTGCGTGATCGTGGTTCTCGTCTCCGAGCGGGAGGCGGTGGTAGTCACGAATTGGAGGATTCGACGATGACTCAATGCCTGGTATGCGGTGGCTCGACAAAGACGCGGCGGGAGAAGCACTACCGCTACACGGAGTGCGGGCTGCCGAACGTGATCATCGAGGACGCGGTAAGGGTGACGACGTGTGAGCGGTGCGGGGAGATGTACACAAGCCTTCCAGCCATCGAGCAGCTGCATCGGCAGATCGCGGCGGCCGTGATCCGGAAGAGGGGACGGCTCGCGCCCGCGGAGATCCGGTTCCTGCGGAAGGGGCTGGGCTGGTCGGGGGTGGACTTCGCTAAGCGCACAGGAACGAAGCCGGAGACGGTCTCGAGGTGGGAGAACGGCAAGGTGCTGATGGGGCCGCAAGCCGATCGTCTGTTGCGGGTACTCGTCGCGAAGGGGACGCCCGTGATGGAATACTCCGTGGACGTGCTGGCGCAAGTTGCTGCCGACGACGGATCCGAGACGCCGGTGCGCGTCGCGCTGAAGAAAGGACCGAAGGGTTGGAAGTTCCGCCGTGGCCCCGCGCTGGTGACCGCGACCTAACGGCCGACGCACGGAGCTTCAGTTGCAATCCTGGATCAGGAGCTCCCTGACCGGGCTCGTCTTGCCTTTCGTGCCAATTGGCGCTATACTTTCAGCCAGATTGGCAGCGTGGCGATGATCTCTACAGCTCGACTGGTCGAAACCCTGGGCGGAAGGGGCATCATCAAGGGTCGTCCCCTGAGCGATGAGGCCGTCATCGATCGGGTGAGGTCGGGGCTTCCTTTCACCGCGCTCGAGGCGATCGCGAGGCACTTTGAGATACCCCAGGAACGCCTCGTGCGCGTGTTGGCCCTCCCCCTCCGCACTCTGGCCCGCCGAAAGAAAGAGCGTCGCCTGAGGGCAGACGAATCCGATCGCCTG
>Ga0214473_10010309_pt1 | contig 10998 bp, 7 predicted proteins | sample RVTome_7_FD_203509 | JGI IMG/M metagenome (GOLD analysis project Ga0214473, IMG submission 203509) | Soil microbial communities from uranium-contaminated site in the Upper Colorado River Basin, Wyoming, United States - RVT98D197 | ecosystem: Environmental > Terrestrial > Soil > Contaminated >...
CCGGAGATTGCTTATTTCGAGTGTCTTCATGAACTGAAACTCATTGTTGACCTAATACACGAACACGGGATCACCGGCATGCGCTATTCAATCAGCGACACAGCCGAATATGGGGATTTGAGAAAAGGGAAAAGAATCATAACCGAAGAGACAAGAAAAGAGATGAAAAAGCTTCTCTCAGAGATCCAATCGGGCGAGTTTGCCAGGGAGTGGATTTTGGAAAATCAGGCCGGCCGTCCCGTCTTCAATGCGGTTCGGATGCAGGAAGACAATCATCTGATTGAGCAGGTCGGAAAAAAGCTCCGGTCGATGATGAGCTGGCTAAAAAGTAGTAAGTTCATGTAGAAGACCGTCGAACGACGAATGTCGAACGAAAAAAAGAAATTGTCGAACGCTAGATGTCGAACGACGGACGACAAAAATAAAAGCTGTTGAATGGCCAGCGACAAACGATAAAGAGAAAACCAGTAATGAAAAGATTTTGCGTTCAGCGTACGACGTTGGACATTCGACAATGTTCTGGGCTTTTGGCGTTCGACATGCGACATTCGGCAATTCTAGTAGGAGGAATTTTATGCGAAAAGAATATCTTATGACGCCGGGGCCGACGCCGGTTCCGCCGGAGGTTTTGATTTCTCAGGCCAGGCCGATGTTTCATCACCGTACTCCAAAGTATACGGAGATTCTGGTAGAAGTTGAGGAAGACCTGAAGTATGTTTTCCAGACAAAGAATGATGTCTTGATTTTTGCCTCATCCGGGACGGGAGTCATGGAGTCTGCGGTTTCAAATCTTTTTTCGCCCGGCGACAAGGTCATAGTTACCAGCAACGGAAAGTTCGGCGACCGGCTTGTCCAATTAGCGGAAGCGTACAAGCTGAATCCAATCAAACTTAAGTACGAATGGGATCAGGTGGTCAATCCGGCCGACATCGAGAAGCTGCTTAAAGAAGACGTGAACCATGAGATCAAAGGCGTGCTTGTTGTTCAAAGTGAGACTTCAACCGGTATCCTGAATGATGTGAAGACGATGGGCAGTATCATCAAGGACTATCCGGCGGTTTTTGTGGTTGATTCAATTACCGGCCTGGGGGCGGTTGAGCTTAAGACCGATGAATGGCATCTTGATGTGGTCATGACCGGAAGCCAAAAGGGCCTTATGTTGCCGCCGGGACTGGCTTGTGCAAGTGTGAGCGATAAAGCCTGGAAAGCGGTGGAAAAATCCACTTCACCCAAGTTTTATTTCAGCTATGAGAAGAGCAGCAAAGCCCTTCACAAAGCTTCTCCGACCAATCCGTTCACGCCCCCCGTTTCCTTGATTGTCGGTTTGAGAGAGGCTTTAAGGATGATGAGGGAAGAAGGATTGGAAAATGTTATCAAGAGGCACTCTGTTCTGTCCGAGGCGGTTCGGAAAGGGGCCGAAGCGATTGGATTGGAACTGTTTGCACCACCGGAAGGGCGCGGAAACGCGGTCACGCCCATACGGGTTCCGGAGGGCGTGGATGGGACGCAAATTGTGAAGATCATGCGTGACAAATACGGGATAACAATTGCCGGCGGACAGGATCACCTAAAAGGCAAAATCTTTCGAATCGGCCATTTGGGATACTTCGACCGCTTTGACATAATTGTGACCTTGGCCGGCGTTGAGATGGCCCTCTATGAACTCGGCTATCCCTTGCAACTTGGCACCGCGGTGGCTGCGGCGCAGCAGGTATTCATGGAAAATCTCTTGTAAGTCCGAAGTCCAATGTCCGAAGTCCAATGTCCAAGGTCCAAGGTCCAATGTCCAAGGTCCAAGGTCCAAGGTCCAAGGTCCAAAAGCTGGGATGGTGAGTGGGCAGGGATGAGTCTAAAGGGCATGTAGCTGCAAAGCTTGCTTTGCCGGTTCAGAGCAAGCTCTGATGCTACAAGGTTAATTCAGAGCAAGCTCTGATGCTACAAGGTTAATTCAGAGCAAGCTCTGATGCTACAAGGTTAATTCAGAGCAAGCTCTGGCGCTACGTTCTCAGTTTCTGGTAGCCAAAACAGGTTGAAGGTAATGAACCATGATGGTAGAATCTTGTTACCTTCGACCTTTGTTTTTAATCAATATGAAGTGCTAGGAGTACTAGAACTAAATAATTTGTAAGGGAGGCGATTGAGATCAAAGTTATTGTAGCTGACGCTATTGCTGATTTGGGAGTTGAGCAGCTTCGAGATGCTGGAATAGTAGTTGATGTGAAGACCAAGTTGAGTCCCGAAGAACTCATACGGGAAATCGTGGATTATGACGCAATCATTGTTAGAAGTGCTACAAAAGTCACCAAAGACGTGATCACAGCAGGTAAGGATCTTAAGATAATCGGCCGGGCGGGTATCGGTCTTGACAACGTCGATGTCGACGCCGCTACGCAGAGAGGAATCATGGTAGCCAATGCTCCGGAGGGAAATGTCATTTCCGCCGCTGAACATACGATCGCTTTGTTGATGGCTCAGGCAAGAAGGATTCCTCAGGCAAATGCCGCGCTCAAAAGCGGAGAATGGGCGAGGAAACTTAAGGGCGTAGAGCTCTACGACAAAGTGCTTGGAGTTGTGGGACTTGGTCGCGTCGGGGCGCTTGTTGCGGCACGGGCAAAAGGTTTTGAGATGAAGGTAGTAGCCTATGACCCGTATGTTTCCGGGGAACGATTCAAAGATCTGGGTGTTGACATGGTGGACAACCTGGAGGATTTGTTGAAGCAGGCTGACTTCATAACGATCCATCTTCCCAAAACAAAGAGCACGGAGGGCCTGATAGGCGAGAAAGAATTCGGATTAATGAAGAATGATGCTAGGATTGTCAATACGGCTCGCGGAGGCATTGTTGACGAGGATGCTTTGGTCGAGGCCTTGAAAGAAGGCAGAGTGGCGGGAGCTGCTCTCGACGTCTTTGTTAAGGAACCATGCACGTCAAGCCCATTGTTCGATTTTGAACAAGTTGTGGTCACTCCGCACCTTGGTGCTTCGACGGTTGAGGCGCAAGACAGAGCCGGTATTATCATCGCCCAACAGGTTATCGCGGGTCTCAAGGGAGAATTCGTAAGCAATGCGGTAAATATTGCCGCGGCAAGAGTAGAAGAAGCGGTGAAACCCTTCATGCCGCTGGCGGAAAAACTGGGGATGCTCCTTACTCATATTGCGGATGTCCCAATCAACACGATTGAGATTGAATATGCAGGCAAGATTGCAAATCATGATACATCAATTCTTACGGTAGCAGCCCTCAAAGGAATATTTGCAAATGTGGTTCATGAGCCGGTTACTTTTGTTAATGCTCCCCTGATTGCGAAAGAGAGAGGGATTGAGATTAAGGAAGTAAAGACCAAGACGGCGAGAGACTATCTGAGCACTGTTACAATTCGCGGTCAGGATACCGAGCGCGAGATTTCGGCGGGCGGCACGCTTGTCGGCAAGAAGAATCAAGAGCGATTCATCAATGTTTATGATTTCGATATTGATATGGTCCCGTCTGAATACATGGCTTTCTTTCAGTACACAGACAAACCCGGGATGATTGGCAAGGTTGGTACCATCCTTGGACAAAACAGTATCAATATTGCGAATATGCAAGTCGGGCGCAAGGTTGTCCATGGGGAAGCATTGATGGGAGTTAATGTGGATGCCCCTATACCGGATGAGGTGCTGGAAGACATCAAAGAGCAGGCCGGCATTGCGAATGCGAAGTTTATGGTTTTGTAAAAGCAGTCCAAAGTCCAATGTCCTCCTCGGCTGCGCTCGGGGCAGGCGAGGTCCAATGGGACTGTTGACAAAGTCAAGAAACCTTGTTTTGTCATCGCGCCGTGCCTGCCGGCAGGCAGGAGGAGGCCTCAGGCCGACGTGGCGATCCGACCTGCAAGGTCGTTGCGAGGGCGAAGCCCGTGGCAATCTCGTTTGAGATCCTTTGCGTTCGCTTAGGATGACCAAAATACGGTCAGATTGCTTCGCTTCGCTCGCAATGACGGCATAGAGCAGTTTGTCAACAAGCCCCAATGTCCAAAGTCCAAAAAGCTCCAAAATGTGTAGGGTTCGTTTCCTAAACGAACCGATAGACTAGATCAATGATACGGCACGTTTGGGAAGCGTGCCCTACAGGTAATTGCAGAGCTTGCCTTGCATATTCAGAGCAAGCTCTGAAGCTACAGTTTTTTTGGCGTTTGTCCCAGCTGCAGAGTTTGGGATCAAATGTCTGAACTTTCTGGCAGCCGTAACTGAAAACTGGAGGCTGTCTGGATTTAGAGGTGATTTGAAATGGATCGTAACAGAGTCTACATTTTTGACACGACGTTGAGAGACGGGGAGCAATCGCCGGGAATAAGTCTCAATGTGCGTGAGAAATTGGAAATAGCGGAACAACTGGCAAGGCTTGGTGTAGACATAATTGAAGCCGGTTTTCCCGTAACTTCACCGGGCGATTTCGAGGCTGTGAAGACCATTGCCGAAAAGGTCAAGGGTCCGACGGTAGCCGCTCTTTCAAGAGCGGTTCCAAATGACATCGAAAAAGCCTGGGAGGCGATCAAGAATGCCGAAAAGCCGCGGATTCATACATTCATAATGGCATCGGGTGTTCAAATCAAGCATCAGCTCAAGAAAACGCCCGAAGAGGCACTGCAAATGGCTGTTGAGGCCGTGCGGATAGCCAAAAACTGCACCGATGATGTTGAGTTCTCTCCTATGGATGCCACGCGGGCCGACTTCGACTACCTGTGCCGAATGGTTGAAGAAACAATTGAGGCCGGAGCGACAACGATCAACATACCGGATACCGTTGGTTATTCGTTGCCGGAGGAGTTCGGTCAGTTGATAAGGGACTTGAGAGCAAGAGTCAAAACTTTGGATGATGTGGTTTTGAGCGTTCATTGCCATAATGATCTGGGGATGGCTACCGCCAACGCACTGGAGGCGGTCCTGAATGGTGCCAACCAGGTGGAGTGCACAATCAACGGACTGGGTGAACGCGCCGGCAACACGTCGATGGAAGAAATCGTAATGATACTGGATACACGCATCCGGACAATCGGCAAAAAGACCAATATTAGGACCGAAGAGATTTGGAGAACTTCAAGGCTGGTGAGTTCACTCACGGGTTATCAGATCCAGTTCAACAAGGCTATTGTCGGAGCAAATGCTTTTGCTCACTCGTCCGGCATCCACCAAGACGGTGTTCTGAAGGAAAGGACGACCTTTGAGATAATTGATCCGATGCGAATTGGTTTGAGTGAGAGCAAGCTTGTTCTGGGAAAGACTTCCGGAAGACATGCTTTCAAGACTCATCTGGAGGATTTGGGCTATAAATTCGGCGAAGATGAGCTGGAAAGCGCATTCGCTCGATTCAAAGAGCTGGCTGACAAGAAAGCTCAGATATCGGATGAAGATATTGAAGCGATCATTGCGGATCAAGTCAGGACTTCTGTTGACACATACACTTTGGAATATATTAAGACATCCAGCGGCACCGGTGAGACGCCGAAAGCAACTGTCCGGCTGGCGAAGAACGGTGAGACTATTGAAAAAACCGCTTCCGGCGACGGCCAGGTGGATGCGGTGTGCATTGCAATCAGTCTGGCAACCGGCGTTGAGACAAAGCTGATTTCCTACAACGTCAGCGCGATCACCGAAGGTCTTGATGCTCAGGGCGACGTTACCATCCAACTGGAAATTGAGGGAACGCGGGTATTTGGCCGCGGCGTGAGCACCGATATCATCCAAGCAAGCGCCAAAGCCTATTTGAACGCAATAAATAAGTTTGTGGGGAAGTAAGAAGGGCCGATTAGCGATAAGCGACTTTCGATAAGCGATACAAGAGGCCGGCTAAGGTTCTATCGTTCTTTCATCGCTAGTCGCTCATCGAAGATCGCTGATCGTGTTTTCGAAGTGACCGAAGGGAACGACCAAGCATGTCCATGACAATAACCGAAAAAATACTGGCTGCCCATGCCGGCAAAGACACAGTAAGTCCCGGCGAGCTGATCAATGTTCGCCTTGATTTGGTGCTTGGCAACGACATAACGGCGCCGGTGGCGATAAGAGAATTTAATAAGACCGGAGCCGGGAAGGTTTTTGACAAGTCAAAAGTCGTTTTGGTGCCGGATCATTTTACGCCGAATAAGGACATTGAATCCGCCGAACAAGCCAAGATACTGCGCGAATTCGCCTATGAGCAGGAGCTTGAAAACTATTTTGAGGTCGGACGGATGGGAGTAGAGCATGCACTCCTTCCGGAACAGGGCCTTGTTCTTCCGGGCGATGTTGTGATTGGTGCCGATTCCCATACATGCACTTACGGGGCGTTAGGCGCTTTTGCAACCGGAGTCGGCTCGACCGATATGGCGGCCGGGATGGCGACAGGCGAGGCTTGGTTCAAAGTGCCTGAAAGCATCAAGTTCGTTTTTAAGGGTGAATTGGATAAGTGGATCAGTGGAAAAGACCTCATTCTCTACACGATCGGCCGAATCGGGGTCGATGGCGCTCTTTACAGAGCGATGGAACTTACCGGCGAGGTAATTGAGGGCCTTTCGATGGACTCGCGATTCTCTATGGCCAACATGGCAATTGAGGCAGGAGCAAAAAACGGGATAATTGCACCGGATGACACAACTCTTGAATATGTAAGACCCAGAGCAAAGAGAGATTTTCAGGTCTTCGAGAGTGACGAAGATGCTCAATACGCACAAGTCTTTGAGTTCAATGGTGCTGACATTGAATTGCAGGTTGCTTTTCCTCACCTTCCCTCAAACACCAAGGGAATCAGCGAGGTTGGAGATGTCAGGATTGACCAGGTGGTTATCGGATCTTGCACCAACGGAAGATTGGAAGATCTGAGAACCGCGGCTCAGATACTAAAAGGGAAAAAAGCAGATCCAAGGATTCGGTTAATAATTATTCCGGCAACTCAAAGAATCTATCGCGCAGCAATGAGCGAAGGGCTTTTTGACGTTTTTCTTGATGCGGGAGCCGCCATTAGCACGCCTACGTGCGGACCTTGTCTTGGAGGACACATGGGGATTCTGGCTGCCGGAGAAAGAGCGGTCGCGACGACAAACCGCAATTTTGTTGGGAGAATGGGTCATCCCAAGAGCGAGGTATATTTGGCAGGCCCGGCGGTGGCCGCGGCGTCAGCGGTTTTGGGAAAAATAGCAGGACCTGAAGAATTGTAAGAGCTGTCGAAGACGAACGACGACCGAAAAATTGCGTTCGACATTGGACGTACGGCATACGACGGAGGTTTCATGATTTTTCAAGGTAAAGCTCATAAATACGGGCGGGATGTTGACACGGACGTAATAATTCCGGCCAGATATCTCAGCACATCCGATCCAAACGAGTTGGCCAAGCACTGTCTGGAAGATTTGGATGCCGACTTTCTGGACAAAGTTCAGAAGGGCGACATCATTGTCGCCGAGGAGAACTTCGGCTGCGGATCTTCTCGTGAGCACGCGCCGATTGCGATCAAGGCCGCCGGCATTTCCTGCGTCATCGCCAAGTCTTTTGCGCGGATTTTCTACCGCAACGCGATAAACATCGGTCTACCGATTCTAGAGTCATCCGAAGCGGTGGATGGGATAAAAGCAGGTGACGAGATTAAGGTTGACACGGAGAAAGGCGAAATATCAAATCTCTCAACCGGCAAGATGTTCAAGGCCGTTCCTTTCCCTCAGTTTATTGAGAAGATTATTGAAAAAGAGGGACTCATAAACTATGTGAAAGAGAAGGTTGGAAAGTAGGTAGTTGTCCAAGGTCCAAGGTCGAGGGAAAGAGATTCAAGTAGCGCGCAGGCTTGTCCTGCGCCCCAACAAGGTAAGCGCTAGGTGAGCTTTGTTGAGCCAGGACAGAGAAGCGGAGGATAAACCTCCGCGCTACGAAAAACAAAAGGCAGCTAATAGAGTGACAGAGCGACGGTAGCGAGGAGGTTTTGACCTTACTCACGAGAGTAGCCGCGAAGCTTGCTTCGCATATTCAGAGCAAGCTCTGAAGCTACAGGATAAGGCAGGTATTGAGACAAATGCTGGGAGAGATAATTATATGAGCAATGAGAGAAACTACAAAATAGCGGTAATTCCGGGTGACGGGACCGGGCCGGAAGTGGTCCGGGAAGGTCTAAAGGTTCTGGAGGCAGCTGCGCAGTCGAGGGGATTCAAATATGAATCTCAGGAGTATGATTTCGGTGGCGACAGATATTTAAGAACAGGAGAGACCTTGCCTGCGTCGGCAGTGGAAGAACTAAAGCAGTTTGATGCGATCTTCCTTGGCGCAATTGGTCATCCGCAGGTAAAGCCGGGAATCCTGGAAAAGGGAATCTTGTTGGATTTGAGGTTCTCGCTGGACCAGTATATAAATCTTCGTCCCGTCAAGCTTTTTCCGGGCGTGGAGACTCCCATAAAGGACAAAGGACCTGAAGATATAGATTTTGTCGTGGTGAGAGAAAACACGGAAGGGTTATATGCAGGAGCGGGCGGTTTCCTGAAGAAGGGAACTCCTGATGAAGTTGCGCTGCAGGAAAGCATTAATACTCGCAAGGGAGTCGAGCGGTGCATCCGCTATGCTTTCGAGTACTGCCGCGACAGAAACAAGGAGAACAAACTGACGCTCTGCGGCAAAACCAACGTCCTGACTTTTGCCCATGACTTATGGCAGCGTACCTTTGATGAAGTGGCTAAAGAATACGCTGACATCAAAACAGACTACGCACATGTTGACGCGATTTGCATGTGGTTTGTCAAGAACCCCGAATGGTTTGACGTGATCGTAACGGACAACATGTTCGGCGACATAATTACCGATCTGGGAGCCATGATCCAGGGTGGCATGGGGATCGCGGCCGGAGGCAACATCAATCCTGAAGGCACGTCGATGTTTGAACCAATCGGCGGCTCGGCCCCCAAGTATACCGGCAAGAATGTGATTAATCCGTTGGCCGCGATCTGCGCGGTTCAATTGATGTTGGACTTTTTGGGAGAGAAACAGGCCGCTGATTCAATCGAGCAAGCGGTAATTAGGGTCACGAGTACTAAGCTGAAAAGCTTATCCGCCGGTCAAATGGGATATTCAACCAGCGAGGTCGGCGATATGGTGGTAGAGGATGTGAGTGAGTAGGGAGAAGCAACTCTGATGAACAAGGAGGAAGTCTTATGCCAATAGATAAGGTTGAAAAGATTTGGATGAATGGAAAACTAGTTGACTGGGACAAGGCCCAGGTTCATGTTTTGACGCATGCTCTTCATTACGGGTCGGGTGTTTTTGAAGGTATCCGTGCCTATGAGACCAAAAAGGGAACGGCGGTATTCCGCTTAACCGATCACATGAAGCGGCTTTTCCGCTCGGCCAAAATATATTTGATGGAATTGCCGTATACGCTGGAAGAGCTGGTTGAAGCGACAAAGGAAACCATTCGTGCGAACAATCTGAAATCTTGTTATATCCGCCCGATAGCCTATCGGGGCTACGGAGAGATGGGGCTCAATCCTTTGGGTGTGCCAATCGACGTTTCAATTGCCGTATGGTCATGGGGCGCCTATCTGGGCGAAGAGGGTTTGGAAAATGGCATAAGCGCTATGGTCTCCTCTTTTCAACGCATTGATCCGAACGCTCTTCCTCCGGCGGCAAAGGCTACCGGTCAGTATATAAATTCGATTCTAGCGAAGCTCGAAGCGATCTATGGCGGATTCGAAGAAGCAATTCTTCTCGATTCCAGGGGATTTGTTTCTGAAGGTTCAGGCGAGAACATTTTTGTGGTAAAAGAGGGTGTTATTTACACTCCCTCTACTGCTGCCAGTGTTCTGGAAGGAATAACCCGTGATACGGTCATGAATCTCGCGGCGGATTTGGGTTTTGAAGTAATAGAAAGAGACCTTGTTCGAAGCGATCTTTTCCTGGCTGATGAGATGTTTTGCACAGGCACGGCTGCCGAGATCACGCCGATTAGAGAGGTGGACAAGCGCGTAATAGGGAAACCCGGACCGATAACCAAGAAGCTCCAGGAAAAGTTCTTCCAGGTTGTCAGGGGCGAGGAAGAGAAGTATAAAGATTGGTTGGAATTCATCTAAAAGTAAAAAGACGATTAGTGATGAGCGACTTGCGATTAGCGAAAAAGCATTTTTCAGAGCATAGATTTATTAACTGTCGCTAGTCGCTGATCGAAAGTCGCTAGTCGATGTGGAAGACTCACATGTCTGCAATGAAAGTCCGTGATAAGAATGACTGACGTTAAGCTCTATGACACTACTTTGAGAGATGGTTCCCAACGGGAGGGGCTGTCTTTTTCCGTCCACGATAAGGTGAAAATCGCTCACAAGCTTGATGAGCTTGGTGTGCACTACATCGAAGGCGGCTGGCCTGGCTCCAATCCCAAAGACATTGACTTTTTCTCCGAAATCAGACAATCCAACCTCAAAAATGCCAAAATTGTTGCCTTCGGCAGCACGCGGCGCAAGAATATCTCCCCGGAGGAAGACAGCAATCTAAAGGCTCTCTTGAAATCCGGAACAGACACCGTCTGCATTTTCGGGAAAAGCTGGGATGTTCATGTGACCAGCGTTTTGATTACCACTTTGGAAGAAAATCTAAAGATGATCTATGATTCTGTTGCCTTTCTTAAACAAGCGGGGCTCGAAGTCATCTTCGACGGAGAACACTTTTTTGACGGCTACAAGAAGAACAAAGACTATGCATTAAAAACCATTAAGACGGCGGAGGACGCGGGCGCTGACTGGCTTGTCCTTTGCGACACCAACGGTGGCGCTCTTCCCAACGAGATCGCTGCGATTGTAAGAGAGGTTAAGGGCATTACTAAGCTTCCGCTGGGTATCCACGCTCACAATGATTCCGAGTGTGCCGTAGCTAATTCCCTCGTTGCCGTGGAAGAAGGGGTAACCCAAGTTCAAGGAACAATAAACGGCTACGGGGAAAGGTGCGGAAACGCAAATCTTGTCTCAATTATTCCAAATTTGATTTTGAAGCTGGGGATGGAATGTATCAGCAAAGAAA
>Ga0214473_10010310_pt1 | contig 10998 bp, 24 predicted proteins | sample RVTome_7_FD_203509 | JGI IMG/M metagenome (GOLD analysis project Ga0214473, IMG submission 203509) | Soil microbial communities from uranium-contaminated site in the Upper Colorado River Basin, Wyoming, United States - RVT98D197 | ecosystem: Environmental > Terrestrial > Soil > Contaminated >...
TCATTTGATCCTTTAGAAAGTTGTATTACCCAATTTGTTGCTTGTTTGTATTTTTCTATTTCTTTTGGTTTCATTTTATCTTGATTATCATTTTTTATCTGATTTCTAATTGCATCGCCAATTGCTTCTTCCGTTAATTTTATTACTCTATCTTCCTGATCTTTTGTTAAAAGAGGGTATTTTGAAAGTACCTTAATTGTAGTTGCATGAAGAATCTTTGTTAAATCTTCTTCTTGATCTTTTGATTCAAGATGATCCTTATTGGTTTCTAGGAAGTTATGAAACTCTATAACAAGTTCTTTAGCGATATGATCTTCAAAATCTTTTCCTTTCTTCAAGCGATGTTCTATTCGTGCCTTTTCAAATATTTCTGGATTTCTAGAACTCTTTTCGTAACCAACGAGTGAAGGAAATATCCTTTCTGGATCTTCTTCAACTGATTTCTCAGATGATAAAAGATAGTGGTTCTTAACAAAATCGTCTCTTGCCCTGACATACTCTTCTGGATCATTTGTAGGGTTAAGTGCTCTCCACTGTGTAAATCTTCGCCTCTCATCTTCTTCTGGTGTGATAAAGTCCCATTGGAAAAAGTTAGAGTCTTGTGCAGTAACTGTTTTATAAATTTCCCTGTGTTGTTTTTTTATGTGCTTCCTAATTGTCAATGCAATCTGTTCGTTAGTCAAAGTCTGCCTTTTTGCAATATCAATGCAATTTGGACACGATGTTAGAATATTCCTGACTTCCTTTGGCATCACCGATTCCCTGTAAAACATCTCACAATAATTACACCACCCCTTTGTATCAGTTGGATGTCTTTCAAGATCATGAAGCCTTTGCCTCATTATATTTTCTAAAAATTGATTAGGAGTTTCCTTATCCTTTTCATCTTGAAATATTCTGTGACAAAACTCAAAGTTTCGTGAAGGAAGATCATTCTCAACCGATTTGTAAAAATCATCATAGTCCTGCAAACTCATTTCAGGTCTGCTTGAAATGTCAGTTAGAATTTCATTTGTTGCACAGACATTACAGATGGTTTGATTTGTTTCAGTCCTTGACTGTCTTGGTTTGTTCAAAGGTCTAATACTGCATCGTGAACATATACCATAATTTTGTTTCAACATGTACTGATTATCAGACTCACATATCTCATTGAGTTTTCTTATTGATTCGTGGTCATCCTCCATCTCATTAGTTATTGTATTTATTTGGTCTAGAGTTAATTCTCTTACCGACATTAATAATGAACCTGCTCTCATCTTATCTTCTTCAGAGAACTGTATTCCTGTCTTTGGCATTCTATCGAATACAGTTTTGAGTTTATTTCTTTGTAAAAATATCTCATAAGCCATATCTAGAAGTTCTTTGCTTACATTCAATCTCTCTTCTTCAATTGGATCCCAACCTGAGTGTTGTCTGTCATGAGATAAGTTTTTCATTGCATTCTTCAAAACTTCTTTACCAAACCTGTTTTGATAACACCTGAAACAAAGATCAACATCATCCTTAGTTCTAATTACAGTGTCGAAAACCTTTCTACACACTTCACATTGTACAGAATAAGAATCACCAGATTGTTGTTTGAACCTGCCATCCATCTCAGTATAACCTCCCACAATATTCGCAAAAGCCATCCTGTCTCAGTGGGTGGTTTTCAATATGATGTAGTTTTGTTATTACCATCTCAACTATCTGACCCTTTGTTGCCTGTGGGTTTTTTAACATTGTATATTTTGAAAGCAATACAATTGTTGCCAAAGTATTTTTGATGTCTGCTGGTTTTCCATTACATCCGTAACCACACTCCCTGCAAATTAATTCATCATCAGACATCTTTTCAAAGTCTTTGCTACCACAAAACTGACAGATTAGTACAGTAGCCATTTTTACAAATTCCTCCATTTTGCATTGAGTTCTTCCTTTGTAGGCATTGAACCATATTCTGCCTTCCATGTCTCTTTGCAACCAAAACTGGAACCTGCATAACTGTCACAGAAACCAGAATTGTTCTTAGTTGATTCACCGCATAACATGCATCTTTTTGCTTTTGTTATTTTCTTCTCATTTCTTGCTCGTGATACTGATGCCTTCTTTATCTGAATGGCAAGTTCTGCAACCTCTAATTTTTTTCCCAGTCTTTTCTTTTGTGCTTTATTTTTAGTTGTTTTATAATCCTGAGTAAATACTTGTTTGTATGCTTGCAGTAATGAAATATCTCCTTTGGTTTTCAGTTTGTCTTGATTCATTTTGATGTCATCCTCTTGATCTTCAGTTTAACAGGCTTTGGCAAAAATGCAGAAGAGAAATATTTTCCTCTTAATGATGAATCAGATTCAAATTCAATATGTGATGGTTTCCTCTCAAATGTACCAAATTCATATTTGTAGTTTGTAATTCCAATTGATCTGAGTAATTGTCTCAGTCCTTCTTCATGTGATTTGTAGCGATCATTAGGAGATTTTCTTTGTACAATATCTTTTTCCATCAGTAGAAAAGTGATCTTCACATACACTGGCTTTTGTTTTCTTTTCTTGTTTACCATAATGAATTTTTCATCTCCTTTGTAGCAAATGATTTTCTTTGTTCTTCTTCATCTGGTTCCTTTCTCCTGATTTGAATAATTCTGGAAATTTGTGTAAAGTATCCTTTTGTCTTATCGTGATCTCTGATCAATTCTTCCTGACGTTTCTTTGCCATCTTTAACGTTCTGAATTCTATGTGAATATCTCCATAATCTCCCAACTCCACGTAATGCAGGATATAAGGTGAATTTGCAAATTTTATCATTTTGGTCTCTCCGTTATCGAAATGAATTCCATGTCATCCATGTTTATCAACATCTCTGAAATATTGGAGAATTCTATACCACCAACTCCATCCTCAAACAAAACAGTATGTCTGAACATAATTTTGCTTCCACGTTTTACTCCTATTTCTTCAATTGATGTTACATTACAGTGATGCTCTTTGAAATATTCAATCATCTCTAATTGTCTATTACTAATCGTATCTGCAAAGGACTTTTTGAAATGCACTACTGCTTTGTACTTTGCCATTTTTCTCCTATCTCCCTGTTCATTGGTATCCCAAAATACAAAACCGCATTATTTAAGGAAACCGAAGGTTGCTTGGTCATTTTACCAAGCACTCCTTGATTTTTATCTTTCCCATGCATCCGTTGCAAGTAGTAAACATCGTAGTAGCACCTGTCTCAAAAATATGACCACATCCATCATGATTGCACTTTACTTTGCGTTTCATTTTAGTTATTTGCAATTTTTTTCTCCTTTTTTATTCTCTCAAAGTCGGAAAACAATCCAGAACCTTTCATTATATGATCGAATTCTGATAGAGTCTTTTCCTCTTTTTCTTTGCATATCTTACATGTCTTATTATTGTGCATTGAAAACTCTCTCCGATTTTTTTAATGCCAGTACAGTGACACACATTGAACGAAGTGACAGCAAACTGCTATACAATTCCAAATCATTTCCACCCTGTTGTGCCATCTGCCAAGTCTGTGTTATCAGTTCAACCAGTTGTTCCTCTGTGAAGTTATCCAATCTTTTTATAACCCAGTTTCCTTTCTTGTGAAACTCTATGTTGCTTGAATCGGAAATGTTTTCCTTATGTTTAAAATATTCCTGAGTCATTACATCTCCAACTTCCAATGCAAGTTCTTTTATCTCATCGTACTTCATTCGCTGTTGACCTCGTTGTACACTTTTGATAGATGGAATATGCATCTGTCAAAACCTAATACTGCTTGGCTTTTGCACTCTAAACATTTTTTATCTGTAGTAGATGCCATTAGATCTTTGCCTCTATGAATTCTGGAAACTTTGCCAAGTACGATTCCTTTCCTTTCAATATCAAGAATCCACTGATCCTTTGGAACTCACTTAGAAATTCCTTTGATGAATGTGGCATTGGATACTCGCCTTGATTTGGTGCTTTGTCATGTGATAGTTCGTGTACAATTATTCCCCAACCTTCGGCAGAAAATTGGTCAAAGAACTTTTCCCCACCTGAAAGATATTTTAGATTGTATGTGAAATTATTTATTCCATACCAAGCGGAATGTGTTGCATCTGATATTACAAATGAAATGGAAATATCCTTTCCTAAAACATCTCTTGCTATCGTTTTTACAATTTCTGCATATTTTAACATCTTTGCACTTGGATCAACTGGTGTTGATCCTACTGTTTGAGAACCAAATGTTTCTGAGGCATATTTGATCACACCCATTTCTATTAGGTGTTGTCTCTGATCCTTGTCTAGTGTTCTAGGAAGAATGAATGCACCGTTAATTCCATTTACTGCCTCGTTTGCATGAAAGTCTGACGTACTTGGAATAAACAATTTGTCTGTTCCATACTGTTTTGTGAGCATTGCCCTTGCAGGTTCTGCATTGACCTTACCCATTGATCTTGTAATCCAAGATGCACCTGCATCCTCTATTGAAATAAGGTCATGTGCTTCGTTTACCATCAGTGCATAGAGATCAACTAGATAGGTGTCGCTTACGACATCTCTCTTTATTCCAAGCGGAACCTTCTGTCTTACATCAACATGCCACTGGACATTCAATTTCTTTTCCAGTTGTTGTACAGGAATGCCTAACTCAAAAATCCATGCGGTTTCGCCTTCCAATCTCTCATAGAGATCTATCTGTGTATCGTGAAGTTCCCTTGTCATCTTTCCTGATAACTCATCTTCAACCTCAGTCCATAACTTTCCGTTAATTGATCTGACCATTGGTTTTTTGGCAATCTTTGTTCCGTTGATGTACAAGTCCTGACCATGTGGAACAATTATTCTTGCAAGTTCTTTTTCCATCTCTGCAATTGTGGTCTTTCCAAAATCAAATGTACCATAAACTTCAGTTCCCTTGAATAGTTCTATTCCAGTTATTTCCCTTCTTTTGTCATCAAAGAATTCAACCTTCCAATCCCTGCTTCTGACAAAGCCATCAATTGTTACTGCCATGAACTCTTTTTCTCCGAGATTGAATCTTCCTCTGAGATTTTTGTATGCTCGCTTGTATGATCTTCCAAATAACTTGAATACATCGTGGATGGTTCTGAATCCGTCACCGTTATCGATTACACTTACCTCTACAACTTTTTTTGCCAAGTTGAATTTTATTGTTGTATCAATCCTTGTTACAGAACTTTCATCCATAGAGTTTGCAATTATTTCCTGAACAAGTTGGTATGGCTTCATCTCTGCCATCTGAGTTTTGAAACCTGCTGTATCTACTTGGAATCTTCCATCGAATTCTTTAGTTTCACTAGTCATATTCCACCAAATCCTTTAGAAATTCATTTGCTTTGTTGTAATGCCTGATGCTTTTGTCTCTGTATTTTAATTGTAAATAATGTTGACATGCTTCGGAAGCGGTGTAAACTCTTGTTCCTGTATCAACTTGGTTCATTGTTGATTTCATTGCAACCTTCTGAGAGGGTTCTAAAAAAATCAATTCCTCTAATTTCATTATATACCCACCAGCGAAATCTTGTCTGTCTGTTCGTCTAGTTTTCTATTCTTGAATTTTTTCATCTTCAACTCTTTTACCCAATCGTTTACTTCATCTTGTGCTGTTGTCAACTGAATAACCTCTCAATCTTTCCCTTGTCTTTCCATTTATTATCACATTCAATATAGCCTTCATTGAATGCTTTTTCTGTCAGTAATTTTTGCTGTGCAAGTTCTTTTTCCAAATATGAGATCCTCATCTCAAGAAACTGTTCTCGTGGAAGATCATTGTTAGATTCTATTGCATCATCAATCTCTGTTGAGATTGTCTTAGGAATTTCTTCCAAGTCAACACCTGCCTGCTTTACAGTAATATTTGATCTGTCAACTAGTATCTTTGAAACTCCTTTTGGAAATGCTTTACCTCTTACAAAGAATACTCCTGTGTCAAGATCAAAGAACTCGTTTTGTAAACTCTTGTCACCAAGCAATTCTGCACAAGTCTTAGAATCTCGAAGTTCTGTAACCTGACCTATTATTCTATTATGACATTCCCTTCTTGCTCTAATATCTACTTCCGTTAAGTATTGAGTTGATAACACCATTGAGATGTTTTGCTTTCTTGCCCTCTTTGTCAGATTAATTATTGGTTCTGTTGCAACACTGTGTAATTTCTCCTTTGATGGAACCAACTGGTCTGCCTCATCAACAAAAACAATTGCGTGTTTGCCAACCTTTTTTCCAACCGATTCAAAGCCTTTTAGAAATTCTCCTGCAAACTTTTTCCTGTCTGACTCATTTTTAAAGTCATGTAAGTTTACAACTAGAGATCTTCCTAACAATCTTACTTGTTTACCAACAAGATATGCAACGCAGATTTCTTCTTCACTTACCTTTCTTACCTCTACACTGAATGACTTTGGGGTATCATTTGATAACAGAGCAAAGTCCTTGAAGTGATTTGGTATTTCTGTGAACTCTTCTTGATCCTCAAGGAAAATCATCTGTACATCGATTTTTTCATTTTCGCACTCTTCAACTATCTTTAGGATCAGGTTTGTCTTTCCAGAACCTGTCATACCCTGCATTAGAGTATGGGTTCTAAGAAAGACAGGAAGATCTAAGTCAAAGTCTGAGTTGTCTGCTAAGTTAGTTCCGATTTTCAATTTGCATCTTCCTTTGCTATCTCTGCTCGAAGTCTTGCTATCTCTGCATCTATCTTAGGCATAATTTTTATGCATTCTTGCCAGTCTCTAATCTTCAATTTGATTTGACGTTCGTAAATTTCCTTATATCCAAGTTGTTCGTCTAGTTTTCTTCTGTTTCCTAGAAATGCACTATAGCCTAGTAATCGTTTTAATTTTCCCATTCAGTTACACCTCCCTTTCTTCTGTAACAATTGTTACATCGTGAGGTTTGTAACTTGCGTTCTTTATTGATTCTCTTAGTTCGTCTATAAAACTTCCAGTCCATCTGTCATTTTCAAATGTTATTGTTACAATTGTTGTCAATTTAGATTTCATCCTCTGAATCTTTGATCTTTTTTTTCGCCATGTTAAATACTTCCATATCCAAGTTTTTTGTTGAAAAACTGGTTATGAATCTTGAAAGGACTGATATTTCTTCATCAGTGAATTCTATTGTTTTAGACAATTTAGAATGCCTCCTTGACAATCTCTTCTACTAGTGGTACTCCAACACTGATTACTTTGCCTGCAATAATTTTTGCAATCTCAAGTGCTGACTGTGGGTCTGCTATCATTGGTGCGACAAATAATACGCCAATAATTATTCCTATTACGATTTTCAATTTGCACTCAACCTCTCTATGTGTGATCTACCTATGGTAGTTTTGGAATCATCATTACATGGTGGTACTTTCAAAAAATTTGCCAATGCTATGACCATCCCTGTAGGACTGTATCTTCCTCCGAGTTTCCTACTGTACGGACTTGGATTGTGTTTTTTATCATACTTCTTCTTCTTCCTCATTGATATAACATTCTGTGTGTGCAAAACGGACAACAGTTTAAAGACCAATCCCATGATATTTCCCTGCACACCAGCAAATACAACTGTCATCCCTTGCAAACTCGCATGAAGTGCTATGTGACTTTTCCTTTCCTTCATCATCAGTCCTTTGAACTGAAGATTGCATTGGAACTAGAAATGAAACAAATTTCTCTGCAAATATTATTGGTTTCTTAGTATCTATGTGTTCTAAGCCAATTTTTTCCTCTCGAATAACATCACCTAAAAATCGTCTTTCTATCTCCCTTGTAACGGATGATTTGCAATATGGATTTGAAACTCTTTCAGAATACTTTCTGATTATTGTCTTTATTGAAAATTTTGTAAAAATTTCATTCCTTAGAGTATGTCTGAAAACAAATCCTGATTTGTACTCTAATACCTCTTCTAGTTTCATTTGCCATCACCTGTAATATTCACTTTGGAGTTATGTTTTCTTAGAACATCAAAGAATTTGTCTGCAAGTGATCTAGTATCTTCATAACTTAGAACAATCTTATTTGCCTGTAGATCCTTTTTGATATTCATACAAGCATTTTCAATCTCTTCAAATACATCTTGTAAAATTTCTTCCTTAGTTTTTTCTGTCATTTATAAACACCTAAACTCATTCCAACTGTAATTATTATTATGGCAATCAATAAACCATAACTTTCAAACAAGGGAAAATGGAATGATTTATTGTAATGAATTTTCATTTTTTGATAACTCCTAGTTTATCTTCCCTATGACCACAGAAAATACAGATTATTCCTTCTGCACATTCTACAGGCATACTATTATCACAGCAGATATAATTTACATTATTCATTGGAATGTAACTCCCATAGCAAAAACCTTCATTGAACCACCAATAATCATTCCAATCAAAGCGGAACAAATTGCATTGAGAATCAAATCTGTTCCTCCTTTCTTTTGTAATAATTCTCAATTGCCTTTAGAATCAATTCCTCTTCATTTGGAATTGATCTTAATGGAATATTCAATAGAAACCTCTCTCCACTTCAGTTGAACTTCCTACTTCAACTAAATCCTCATTATCATCGTCTGGTTCTGCATACTGTGGGATCTCAATATCATCTAAAGATGCATCATCATCGTCAATTATATCTGGTTCTGCCTTGTTTTTCCTAGCACAGTTTGGTGAGCAATATGTCTTACCATCAATACCTGTACCACTGCCTAGTTCCCCACATACAACACATTTTCCTCTCTCATCAGGATCGTTAAATTCTTCCATTAATCATCGTACTCCACTAGATCTTTTAGGAACTTGTTTGCTTTTGCACTTCCTTCCTCAACTTTTAAATATAAATAATGATGAGAGGCATCGCCAACAGAATAAGAAACTGTTGCTGTATCTGTTTTATACATTGTTGATTTCAATGCTACTTTGCTATCAGGATAAAGTAAAGCTAATTCTTCGAGTTTCATTTGTGAATTACCTCTTGAGATTCAAAATGATCCTTTGTAACAACCTTGACCGTATTGAATGGATCTCCATTATTGTAAATAAAATAAAGATCACATGCCTTGCAATAATCCTTAACTTCACCCCAATGTACGTAATGCATTTCCACTTTTTTACCGCAATTTGGGCAATTAACTACATCATCAAATATTCCTGTACTCAGTTCTTTTGTCATGGTGGAAAATCTTTCACTCCTGCAAGATTGTATTCTAATCTTACTTCTGCCTTTTGTTCATCATTCAACGAATTGAACCAATCATAATCTCTCTGCAAGTCTTGTGCAATTGCTTGTTCCATATTATTACCGCATTGGAAACAATAAAACCAACCTGTACCAATCTCTTGATCATTATCGTAATATCCTTCCTTAAGTTTATCACATCTAACACAATAGTCTTTCAAACCCTTACAACCTCCCCACATCTGTCACAGTGATCCACGCCACCCTGATTCTCTGATTCGTTTGCTTGGTAATATTGAAAGTATTGTTGTGTGTTTAGGCAGAATTTTGTATTTGCCATACCAAGAGGATTTTCTTGGTAGATATGCTTCCTGTTGACTTCTTCATCGATGAAATTCAATTCTTACTCTCCGTATCTACTTTTGGTATTTGTTGTAACAAGCCACTAACCTTTACCTTTACAGGAAGAAATTGAATTTCCATATACATATTTGAGTTTGTTGATAATATTGCGATTTTTTTCTGTAACTGCGAGATGATTTCTTGCTGTTCTTTGATTTTTTGCTTTTGTTTTAAACTCATTTTGCTCTATCCTCCAACTTTTTTAGATACTCATCTACGTTTACTTGAATATGTCTTGATAATTCTATAAGTTCGTCTTTGTCTAGTGGTCTAGGATTTGGAATCTTTACATCGAAACCTTGTTTGCTGATTAGTTCTTCAAATATTGGAATCATTGGTTTTACATTCCAACCCATTTTTTCAAACTCGTCACGCATAACCTTGATTGGATTTCGTTTGCTGTATTGTCTTTGTTCTGCACCATCTTTTTGTTCCCATAATGTTGCCTGCAACTCAAATGTCTTGTCATTTTTTGTGACAGTTCTGGTTGCTGGATTCCAGAATGCATGTTCATTGGCTTTTAATTCTGCATCCACTTTGTCATTTATCTCTTTTTGCCAAGCAGTCATTCCTTCATCTAAGAATTCTAGGAGATCCTTCCTGTGAATCTTTTTCTTGAACTCTCTTGCAACCTTGTCTTTGAGTGACTTGAGACCTTTCATTACTGCAATATTTCTCTGTCCTACTTGTTCGCCAAGTTTCTCAACACAGACGTTTCCTATGTTTACCATTCTACCACTCTTCCTGTCCTTGAAAGTAATGTGTTCCTGAATTGGAGTACCACAGAAGTAGCAAGAGTGTAAGTTTTCACCTCTTTTTACTCCAATGACTTGCTCTGGAATAATTTTAAAATTACCATTTCCATCATTTACAGCATATTGAGGAATGATTAAGAAACTGCCAATGATATGCCAGTCCCCTTCAGTGAAAAACTCTCCAAGTCTTGAGGCTTTTGTAGATTCTAGTGGTACATATTCTTCTTCGCTGGTCAATTCTGTGCTACCTCCATAGTGTTTTCTTTTCTTGAACCAAAGCAGATCTCGTTGTCACACTCTAATCCACTGATGCTTGTATCTTTTTTATGTTCAAAAATGCATACTGAACAAAGTTCCTTGTCGCACTTTACACAATAGTATTGACGGTCTTTTCCATGACCACTGCAATGAATCTGTTCACATCTTACTTCTTCAATTTTTGCTTCCTCAGAAACTGAAAAACCTGTAACAATTGGTTCTTCTGTCTGAGTAAAACCTGAGACTGGTTCAATTGTTGCCCAAGAAGGAATCTTTAATCCTTCTGGAATAAGATCTGTCCTATCAGTGTCAGAATATGTGCGTTTTCTCATGTTGACTTCTGCATTCTTTATCTTTACAAACTTGTTTTCCCCCATCTTATCAACAATATCGCTATCAAAGAGAGTAATTGTTGATGT
>Ga0214473_10010311_pt1 | contig 10997 bp, 12 predicted proteins | sample RVTome_7_FD_203509 | JGI IMG/M metagenome (GOLD analysis project Ga0214473, IMG submission 203509) | Soil microbial communities from uranium-contaminated site in the Upper Colorado River Basin, Wyoming, United States - RVT98D197 | ecosystem: Environmental > Terrestrial > Soil > Contaminated >...
CTGATAGGGAATCCCTTCTTCGATGGCGAGCATCTGCAAGGTTTCGAGGTCCTTCGTGGAGAGCCGAATATTGATCCGGCGATCCTTCTTGAACATCGCCCTCGCATAGCCTTGATAGCGCGCCCGCACCTTCTCCAGGTCCTTCACTGATCGCCACTCGCCTCGTTCAACGGCGATGCGCAGTGCTCGTTCTTCTGGCGTGAGCTTACCCATTGTCACTCCTCTTCAGAGGATACTGTTTCGTCAGCTTCCGACTCGGAATGATGGTTTTCAGCATGAAGCCGCCCTCCATCTCCAGACACGGCACGAGGTACACATAATCTTCGACGCGGACGACCAAGATGCGTTGGTCTGGATATTTCTGGGGGTTGGGGTGCTCCAAGATATCGAGCAAATCTCCCTGCTCGATCCGAAGGACTACCTGCTCAAAGGAAACCCCGCGTTCGCGTTTCAACCATTCGTTTTTCTCAGGGTCCCAGAGAAAGGGTTTCACAGGGTGAAGATATTACATTGTGTGCCTTTTGTCAACATCCTCACTCAGTCCCAAGAACAGAGTTAGGAATCGTCATTGCTCCTAAATTCTCGGGTCATTGCGAGGAGCGGGACCCCTCGCCTGTCATTGCGAGGAGCGATGCGACGAAGCAATCCCGCCGTGAAAGTACGCTGAGATTGCCACGCACCCTCCGGGTGCTCGCAATGACAGATACTTCAGGAGACACGGAGGGAGAAATCGAGGGGTGGAGGAACACTCAACAGGGCTACGGCTCATTTCGGCAGCTACAAGTGCAGCTCTTCGGAGAAGGCGCATGTGTGATCTCCGAGCACACCGTGGGGGCGTTTCCAGATCTGGAAGCGTATCTTGCCCAGGGGCGAGCGTAACGGCTGGCCGCACTAAAAGCGGACCGAGGTCAGCGCCGGAAGACGAAGAAGACCGCGCCGCAGAGGCACAGGCCTGCCCATAGATAATTGGCTCTTACTGGCTCCTTCATGTACAACAGCGCGAAGGGAACAAACACCGTCAGCGTGATGACTTCCTGCAGGATCTTGAGTTGGCCCAGCTCCATCTGAGTGTGCCCGATTCGGTTTGCCGGCACCTGTAGTAGGTACTCAAACAGCGCGATGCCCCAGCTAGCGAGCGCAGCGACGATCCACGATCGGTTGCTGAGGTTACGAAGATGGGCGTACCAGGCAAATGTCATGAAGATGTTCGAGAGAACGAGTAGCAGTACCGTCTTGGTAACAACCGGCATAAGAGCTCCTCGCTAGTGACAAAAATGTTTGTCAGTGCGACCTAACACCTAGATCAGCTTGGGTGTCCACTTTATTGGGGGAGGTACTGCGTCGGCTGAGCGCAACTGTTAGGCCCGAGAACCCGCATGAGTGGGCACTCCCGCCCACGGTCTGATCTTCGCCAAGGTCTTGGCGAGGGCTTCTTCCGCCACCTCGGTGTCATAGGCCGCCTGCGCCCGCAGCCAATAGCCGTTGGAAAGACCGAAGAACCGGCACAGGCGCAGGTCGGTATCCGCCGTGATGGCACGCTTGCCCGCCACGATCTCACCGATCCGCTGGGCGGGCACACCGATCTCCTTGGCGAGGCGGTACTGCGTGAGGCCCATCGGGATCAGGAACTCCTCGCGCAGCAACTCGCCGGGCGTAACGGGCTTGAGCTTACGCATAGTCTCCCTCCGTCAATGATAGTCGACGATCTCAACGTCCTCGGCGCCCGCAGCGGTCCAGCGGAAGCACATCCGAAATTGATCGTTCACGCGGATACTGTGTCGCCCGGCGCGGTCGCCCTTGAGTGCTTCCAGCCGGTTGCCGCCGTTCGCAACCGGCGTGACGCCCGAGACCGTCGGGTGCATGGCCTTGTTAGCCGGACCCACAGGTACGATTCTCACTCGACGCTCTGATAAACGCGATCAAATGGCAGCACTTCCAACAGATCCCACCAGTCCAACGCACCGAACTCAAGCGGCCCTGCTTGCGGCTTCCAGTGGAACGCGACGCGGACCGAGAACGTCTCACCGTTGCGCGAGTCCTCCGTGAGCCGCGGATCCTTGACCGGGGACGCTCTCAGGCGCGCAAGGAGGTCGGCGGCGAGCCAGTCGCACAGATGCGGGTAGTCAGTCGGAGCCGAGGGCGGAAGCTCGCCAGAAATGAGAACCTCCTCGACCAAGATACCGAATGCTGCTACCCAATGCGTCACCTCGGCCGCCCGCGCACCGGTCAGCTTCTCGAGCAGAAGCTCCGCGACTTCCTCGACCGAATGATGACGCAGGTCGATGTGCCCCACGGTGCTCCGCAGACCGAACACCAACGAGTCGTCGAGCCTGAGGGGCAGGATGAATTCTTCTGATCGTCTCTCTGCCTCCCGGATGGCAACGCTCCACTCATACTGAGGCCACGGTCGATCGGCGTACGCCCTGGATATGATGGGCACGAAATACTTGGTGCCAGAGCCGAACACCCATTCGAACTCTCGGTCGAGACGCTTGCCGACGAGATGGGCGCGGTGCGGCGTGTCGATGAAGACGGTGGCGCCCCCATCAGACAGAAGTGTCCCGAGTCGCTCAGCTGTCCGCCGATCGTCCCCGGCGAAGGAGATCGCGAAGTCGAAGTCGGGTCCGGTTCGTCTCGTGGCCATCCCCGTCAGTTCCGGCTAACGCCTACCCGTTGACCCGCGGGCAGCCATCCGAGCCGAAGGCGAGGGAGGCTGATCCGTCAGGTCGAAAGCGATGTTAGGCGCAATGTTTGCTTCGGTGGTAACCACTCGAGTCTGATGGATGGAAGAGAAGGTGCGGGGCTTCTCTACTGCGGCCGATGGAACAGGACGACCTCCTTCGCCGTCGCGACTGCATTTCCACGTGTCCACCATCGCCGGCCAGGCACGTCGCGCCATAGCCGTCCGTCCTGCTCCGTTGCGCACCGACTAAAAAAGACCTCTCCCAATCCTGCCGCCACCATCGTCTCGCGGTAGCGCGCGAACTGACTATCGGGATCGCTGAACCCGACAACCTGAACAATTAATGTTCTTTGATCGCACAGCGATGCGATTGACTGGAACGCATCGCGCAGCTTGTTGAAATACGTTGTCAGATGTGGCTCCGCGCGGGCGCTCATTGTGTAATGTGCGAGCCCGTTTCCATCGAGTCGATTGGCAATCCAGTACGGGACAGGTGTCTCCCTCCTGCTCTGCACCTTCCAGCGGTGATAGTTGACGTACACTCCTGGGTATGGCGGTGAGGTGAGCACGAGGCGCGGTGCGCCATACGCAGTGACACGCGAGTTCGTGGGTAGGTCCTGCGCCCGCCCCGTCACGATAAGCGAGCGTCTCGAGCACATCGTTGCCGACTGTCGATCGGCCCTTCGCACCGCCTTCGAGAACACTCGCGCCGCAGCGACCATGCCATCAAGGCTTTTCGCGAACGCGCTTCTAAACTCGGGGATAGAGGGCAATGTGCTTCGCATGTCCAACGCCCATTGCGCCGTGCGGAGAAGCGCGCACCGAACGAATTCTTGAGCTTGTTGGGACTCAAGAACATCCGTCTCCTGCCGCAAGAGCGCGATGAACTTGCGAAGGCGCCAGAACTCCGGGCCATCGATGTTTCGGAGGTACCCATCCTCAATCCATCCGTCCCGTGCCGCCGCCTCCCTCTGCAGGTTCACATTCGGCTGAACCTGAGTCGCCCAAGATGCGACTGAACGCAATACTGACTCGCGGTAAGGAGTGCACTTGATACGTGCCACGAACGTAGCGAGTTCATTGACATCGCTGCCAATACCCACCCGGCCACCTAGCCTGCTCTCGACGAGCGTGGTGCCTCCGCCGACGAACGGATCAAGCACGACTTCGCCAGGTTCACTGAACGCACCGATCGCTGCGCGAGCGACCTCCGGAGCGAACCTCGCTGGGTACCGATAGAATTCGTGCGTGCTGGTCGTCCGGCGGGGGCCGAGCGACGCGGGCGCGCGGCTCATGACGGCTTTGACGAGTCGGCTGGCGGCGAGAAGGTCCATCGCTTCCCTATCGTGGTTCCATCAGGCGGACTGTTCCTCTTCTTCTTGCTCGGAAAGGAGGTCAAGCATGGGAAGAAGGACGGGCGCAACGGCGCTCGTCACGTACTCGATCTGATCCTCCACGCTCGGTGGCTGATCATCAGGGGCCGATTCGTCCTCGTTCTGATCTGAACCGGTGCGCTTCGATCGAGCATGCTGGAGTAATGCAAGCCCGATTAGAACCAGCGAGTACGTGAATCGCGCCCGCAACAGATCCGGCGACATCTTGGACCGCTTCTGCTCTGCTCGGAGTGACTGGTTGTCGACGTTGACGAAGAAGTCGTAGGTCGTCGTGGGCGTGTCCGTGGATTCGGAATCGACCGTCGGGGCGTGCTTAACCTTGAGGGCCGTCGTCTTGTTGAATCCGTGCTTCCCCCATTCGGCCTCCGTGACGGGCGTTATAGGGGGCATCGCAAGCTGGGAAGGCTCTTCACGCTCAGAGCCCTTTTCCTTGGATGGCGGCTTCTGCTTGGTGCCGGGCTTCGAGGACTTCGACGGCGGCGACCCCGACGGACGCACGCACAGTAGGAACTGATTCTCGAATGGGTCAACCCGCGACGGATCGTTGACGCAGACCCGGTATCTGACCTCGTCGTCGACCCGTGCGTCATGAGGTAGTGGACAGTTCAGGTTCCCGACTCCGTTGGACAGATTCAGTGAAAAGCTCGTGATCGACGTCCACGAGCCATCCCGCTCGAGTTCAACGTCGACCTGTCCCGGGTCCACGTCGCGGCTGAAGTAGCTGTTCTCCGCGTCCGTCTCGAAGACGATTCGCGGACGTCTGTTTAGGAAAGCATCCCGTGCGAGCACTTGCTCGTACTTGCGATCCTTGAAGCGGAAGTATGTTGGGAATCGCTTGCCCTGGAAAGGCTGGTTTGTTGTCGAAACTCCTTCCGGCGCGAACGGGTTTGAGATCCGCTCACCCACCTTAAAGAAGCTCGCGAGGGCGGGAGACCGCTTGATGAGCTTCTCCAGCATCTCGGCGAGGGGTTTTGAATCGTCTAGCTTCGAGGAGATGTCCTCCTGTCGGCGCTTATTCGCAAGGGCCCGCAGTCCTTGGTGGTCTCGAATGACCATCTCAAGCTGATCCTCGATGTCGCTGCGAAGGGCGTTGTCCCGAAGGCGGTCGCGGCTGTTCATGAAAAGATCTTCGCGGGACCTTCCTCCGATGCCGCTACAGTCCACGATCACGAACAACGAATCGGCGAGATAGCTCATGCCAGCCGCTTTGCGGCGAAAGAAGTCGACGGGCAGGTGTGCGTGTGTCTGACCGTTGATCGCAAAGATCACACCTTGCTGTAGTCGGTATTCCTCGGCACGTCCTCGCTTGAACGCATAGATCGTCACCCTCATCGGCTCGCCTAGTGCAGAGATCACGGCCGATGCAGGGAAGCCGTATTCGAGATTGTCCTGACCATCGTCATCCAGTCGGACTCCGACGCCGGTAACGTTGGTTTCAAAGCTCCCGGCGTGCCCTTTGTACGGTCGGCACTCGTAGAGCCGGATTGGAAGCGCTACCTCCGGCAGGAGAAGATCGATCCTGCGGAGCAGGTTCTGGCCTGCTTGGACGATGTTGGAGCGGAACCCCTTCATCTCGTACTCGAAGAGCTTGATCAGGGTACCCCACGAGCTGAGGCGCTTGTAGGCGTCCTGCTCTTCGGGGAAGATTGGCATGTTGTGCGCGTCGAATGTCAGTACGCCGCGATTGACGGGGGCGAGGTACGTGTACGTCGAACTGCGTCCCGGCACCGCCCCCGATCCCGGCGATGACGGGTTCTCCCGCCTCACGATTGTGAATCCCCATCGCTTGTCGTCGGGCGTCGCGATATCAGAGAAGTCAGGGTTTCGTCGAGACACAATTAGTTGAAGGTTGTGCTTCCCGGCGAACTGTAGAGCGCCGGTGCCGCCCATGTTGAACTTGCCCTGTACAAACGGGATTCGGAGCTTGTTGGATCGATTCAGGGAGAGAAACGTCGCGGGGAAACGCGAGGGGGTCTGTCCCTCGCCCGCGTCCGCGATCGTGATGCATGGGTAGCGCTCATCAGGAGGCCTGAAGCCGGTCGCGGAGACCGTAATGAGTCGGGCTTCGCGCGAGCGGTCCGAGTTCGGCCAGTTCTTTACACGCCCGGCGTCGGGGCCGAGTTCGCCCGTGCGGTTCTCGAAGAACCGCGCGACCGCCTCACGGATGGATTGGGGCGCCGAGGGCAAGTCCGGCGCGATGCCGCGGAGGAGGCACACGTTTACGAGACGCGCATCGATCGAGTTGATGATCTTCTCAACTAGCGCCGCTTCGGCCCGGCTCTGCTGGTTGCCTATCGTGGAGTAGTTGTTCTCGTTGTCGTCGAAGAGGCGCCAGCATGCTGGGTCGTTCCAGTAGCCGGCATCCGTCAAGACCAGGACGACCTCGTCCTGGCTGTCGGCGCGCATCAGGCGCAGGCAGAGCTCCTTCGCCGAGTCATGAGTAGGTACAGCCGTGGTCTTTGTCATTGCTTCCTCGATCATAGGAGCCAGCGACGATGACGGCTCCCAACGTAGCGACACATCCCGATCATCATCTTCATCTGCAATCTTGTCGGCGCGCCTAACTAATGAGTATGCTGGTCAGCATATCCCGGTCCTCGCACTTCCCACGGCTGCAGCGATTCTCTCGTGTTTACGAGACCTTGTCAAGGTTCTCCCGACCCCGCCGTGGCCGACAAACACTGGTCAGCCTAACGGCCGGCTAAGCCGCCGCGTCTCTCAGCGGTCCGCTTGAGCCACTCGTTAGGGAGCCTTCGCAAGGAGACCCCGGAGATCGCCCTCGATGGCCCCCAATATGTTGGACTGCACGAGGGGGAACTTCGCGGGTTCCATCGTGTCCGGGGTTCCGCCGCCGGCGTACTTCCCAAAGATCTTGCCAATCTTGCGCCGTTTGGAACGCACCTTCCGGGCATCCCCATGGTCAACGTCGTGCCGGAGATCAGTGCGGAGTTCGTTGACATCAGCGAAGGAAGCTGGCCAGTTATCCCCGAGTCGAGACCCAACGGATTCGCGAAACAGAAAGTACAGGTCATCGATCAAAGCTTTGTACGCATCAAGGCTTTTTACTGTCTTTCGGATGCGCACCAGAGCCTGAGCAGTCTTGTTCGTAGCCTTGAACAGATCCTCGCCTCCGTTCGCAGCGTACTTCCTGTTCAGCTGGTCTATTAGCTGAGTAATCGAGTCACCGAGATTGCTAACCCGCCCCGAAACACCACTTTCCGCTACGATTGACGGGTCGAATATATCGGCGAGCAAGGGTGAGAGCCGAAACAGCTTACGCAGCAGGATTTCGTGTCGCGTCTTGGCGCCGCCCTTAACATTCGCGTTCACCGAGCGCTGGAACGTCAGGTAATCACTGTCGGATGCAGCCTGGCCCATCTGGATCTGTTGAACGAGTTCTGCAGCAAAGGCTTCGAAGAACTGGCGGATCTCACTCTCCAGCCCGTTGGAGCGTCCCGTTGCGATGAGCTTGCAGGTCAACGTGATGAGGGATTGGACCACGGTGCGGGTACGGAGCGCTGCGCCGTTGTCCTTGAAGGCACTGTGCAAAAGATCAAGTGCAGCCCCGATTCTCTTCGCGACAGCCGAAGTGGGTGAAAAGTTGCGCTGAGACTCGAACACGTCCTTTATGTCGTCAAAACGGAGTCCCGTGTCGAGGCCTTCGATCTCGACGGTAGCGACCTTAGCGGCGATGTCGAAGTGCGAGTACCGAGTGTCCGGTATGGCGACGGTCTCTTTGAAGAACAGATGTCTTGAGAACGTGCGGCAGTAATCCCGGAGCTTGCTGTGGACGGCGTTTAGTTTCTCACTACTGGTTAGCGGTAGCCCGGCCTGCAGGCGCTGGAAGAAGTCCTTCAGTTCCTCGTCCGTCGCGTTTTCGATAACGTCGTACTCGATCTCGAAGTCGTCGAACGAGTCAGCGACCTTCTGTGATAGGTCGCTGTAACGTGAGCCGCCGAATCGCGTCGCCGATTCTGCGCTTAGGGGGAGCTCGTTCGAGCAGAACTCGAAAATCGCTGACAAACGCTGCTGGCCGTCGACGACCTCGTACTCGTCGTCAGAGGTCTTGACGAAGTAGAACTTCGGAAGCTTCCAGCCGCGGAGGATCGAGTCGATCAGACACTGCTTCTTGGCCGTGTCCCAGACTTCCTCTCTCTGCCAGTCCGGGATGTCGTAGCGATCGCGACGCCGAAAGATCTTGTCGAGCGCTCTGCGTTCAGCCGTCATCTTCATCTGCAGTCCCTCCTAGTGGAGTACGACCTGTCTCCCTAACGGATCGCCGATAAGCTGCCGGAGCCAAAGGCGACCGTCAGCTTCATCGGCTTGTTAGCTGGCATTGTCACCCATGTTCCCGGTTGCTCACTCACTCACTCCGGTTTATCGCCTCTCTTGCGTCTCGGCTTGGGGGCAGGGACTTCCGCAACCTTAACCTCGGGCTCGGGTTCGGGCTCGACGAGGTGATCCATCTCGCGCATCATCATATGCATCATGCGAGGATCAAATCCCATTTCTTCAGAACCAAAGGGCCCTTTATGCATGAGTTCCCCGGCCTTCTGAAATCGCTTCCTGGCAGCAGTGGCCTCTTCAGGCGTTCCATCCTTCGCCATGCGATACGCCTCAATGCCCAGCTCGTACATCCACGGCACGTCGTCGCGGAACAAGCTAGCCAGCATGAGCAGGATGATGGGATCGCCTCGCTTGCCCCCGAACATGTGGCTGAGTTCATGCATCATCATGGGGTGAAACCGACGCGAGCGGTGACGAAGCCCTCGAGGCCCCTCTTCGGCAACGTCGCGAAACCTGGCGTCCAGAGATCGGACACTAGTGACGAGTTCCTCGAGGATCTCAGGCTGCGGCCGTGCGTGCTTTGCCGGTGCCGAGGCCTTCGGGATGGAAGCGACCTTCTTCTCGAGTTCCGGCCAAAGCGCATCGAAGAGCTGCTTCGCCCGGTCTTCTGGGATAGGGTGCGGGGCAAGTTGATTGAGTGACTGAATGACCTCGGACAAGCCGGCCCGGTCGACTTTCTTGGCTTGGAATTGGGCCAACGGACCCGTAATGTCCCGGACCTCCAGATCCAAGAGCAAGGGTATGACACGGCTTCCCTGCATGGACTTGGCAAGGGCGCCAGCTTCGAACAACACCCATGGTGAGCCGACATTCTCCCGCGTGACACAGATGATTCCGGAGTTCGAAGTCTCGAGCTCTTTCGCTACCTGCTCGGCCCAACGTTGACCGGCCTCGATGTCAGCTTGCGATAGCCACGGTTCCACATAGTGGAGAACCAAAGGCATCCACTCGTGCAACGCGTCCGCCAATACGTGGCTGCGATCACCACTCCAACTGATGAAGACTTTCATTTGCTATGCCTCCGTGAGCCGAGTCCGCTGCCGCCTAACTCTTAAGTATACTGCCAACTGTCTGGCGGTGTAGCAAGGGAGCTACACCGCCACTCTTCAGAACCACAATCACTAATCATATCCCACACTTCTCTCCCCATTGTCAAGACCCCACCCGCACGGAGATACCCCGTCAATCTGGCAGTATATCCAGATACCAGCCCGCCGTATAGCACGCTCACCGAACCTCCACCCGAAACGTCTTGAGCAGCCGGTCCGCAGGACTCAAGACTCCTCGCCCTCCCCGGTTCAAAACATGGGTGTAATCGTCGGTTAGTGAAAGTCGCGGCTGGGGGTGCTGGCGGGCGCGCGCCCGACTTGAGGGGTCCAGAGTCGTTCGGCGACGAGGTGGACGACGCCCTGCTGCGCCTGGAGGGTCCCGGTGATGCCGGGGAACGTGGCCGTGTTGTTGGCCCAACGGCCGCGCTCAGCAGCGGAGCGGCGGGCAACGCGAGCCGCCGGCCTGCTGAAGCAAGCGGTTATGCGCTCCGCCGTGATGCCGACCTACGGGGCTGATGCCGCCGGATGAGGCCCGCGAGTGCGCGCAAGGCCTCGTTCGCCTCTCTTGCCCCGGGGAACACGGCTGCCACATCAGGGTCGAGGGTTATTGCGACGCCGCCCTTCGCATAGCGGGACGCGTACTTGTTTGGCCGAGCTCGGCTGAAGTCGTACTCGGGAAGGATGTCGTCGACTCCAACCTTACGCGGCGTCGCCTCTCTAGCTCTTGGTCTTTTCATAGTTTCTCCGCTCACGGCGTGCGGCCTTCCGTGCGCTGATCAGGCGAATCGCTTCGCCACCGTTCCATGAACATGACCGCGAGGAGCCGTTGTCGCCTGGACCTGCTCATTAGAGCCCTTCTGGCGCTGGGAGCCTCGAGTCGCGAGGTAGCGAGAATCATTGCGCCCCCTCGTCTCGCCACGGTGGCCTAAAGCCCAGGCTCAGCCACGAGCAGCGGAGTCAACCGACGACCCCTGGAGCGGAGCGACCGCAACTCGTCAGGTGCAGCGCGTCGTTAGGCACCCCAAGGACTCATTTGTCGAGGTCTTCCAGTTTCACGCCTCGGCCGGCTCGCAGGCTTTGCCTTGCTGCCTCGACCCGACGCAGAAACCTCGGGTCGTTCTCAAGACGGTAGTCGAACCAGTCATCTTCTGATTCGAACCCGATGAGGACCCCGGCTGGCTTGCCATGGCGGGTTATCACAACCTCTTGCTTCTCGGCTTCGCGCAAGTACCGCGACAGGTCATCCTTCACTTCAGATAGAGGGACTTTCTTCATTGGGGCTCACCTTCTTCTGCCAGCCACCTGGCGGCTTCGGGCTTCCGGACGATCGCGAGGATCTCGACAATAGGGTCGGCCACGTCGTAATACACGCGGATCTCGCCAACTCGGAGTCGATACTGAGGCCGAACCAAGCCCCGGAGTCGCTTGATCCGGCTCCGACTCGTTTTTCCCGGGTGATGCCGGAGATGCCTCTCCAGCGCATCTCGGACCTGCGCCCGGAGAAACGCCGGCAGGCCCCTAAAC
>Ga0214473_10010312_pt1 | contig 10997 bp, 12 predicted proteins | sample RVTome_7_FD_203509 | JGI IMG/M metagenome (GOLD analysis project Ga0214473, IMG submission 203509) | Soil microbial communities from uranium-contaminated site in the Upper Colorado River Basin, Wyoming, United States - RVT98D197 | ecosystem: Environmental > Terrestrial > Soil > Contaminated >...
GGGGAGCGGCGCCACCCTGTTGGCAACCGTCCTTCTCTATCCATCCGTTGGCCAATGGATAGCCGCGATGACCGAGGGCCGCGACGAGGACGAATCGAGAAAACGACTCACCGCAGCTCTCCGCAAAGGTGCCCCGGCAATCTTCTTCGACAATCTACGCAAGCGGCTCGATTCAACCGCCGTGGCCTCAGCTATCACCGCTACTGTGTGGAGCGACAGAAAACTCGGCAGTTCCGACCAGATTCATGTTCCGGTTCGCAATGCATGGGTTGCCACCGGGAACAACCCCACTCTCTCTTCGGAAATCTCCCGCAGGGCCATCCGGATAAGGATCGACCCACGGCGCGACCAGCCATGGCTACGGAAAAACTTTCGCCACCCCGATTTACGACAATGGGTGGAACGAAACAGGGAACACCTTGTTTGGGCGGCGCTGACGCTGGTCCAGTCGTGGCTTTCTGCCGGCAGGCCTATCCAACCAGAATCCCCGACCCTCGGGATGTTCGAGAAGTGGTCGGATATCATCGGCGGAATTCTTCGCCATTGCGGCATCCCCGGATTCTTGGGCAATTTATTGGACTTTTACGAGGAGGCTGACGAGGAAGGAGCCGAATTTCGCGGTTTCATTGCTGATTGGTGGAACCAGCACAAGGATAAAGCTGTTGGGGTTTCGGTGCTTTTCATGATCGCTTCTGCGGCCGACAGTTCCCTCCCGCTCGGTACCGGAGTGGAACAATCGCAGAGAACCAAACTCGGAAAACTCCTAAGTCGCTACAAGGACTGCCGTTACAAACTGCCCGAAGGGATCATGGTGCGCGTTACGAAAGTGGGAACGGTATCGAGAGCTGCCCAATGGCAACTTGTGGAGGTAAAAGAGTGAACATCATGAACGTTATGAACGTCTCCCGCCGTGTTCCCGGTAAATGGCAATTCAATGTGCCCACCGGAACCCTGCGGAAAACGTTCATAACGTTCATAACGTTCTCGCTTAATAAACCGATGCGGCTGCGGGATCGGGAAAGGCCCCTCACCACGACACTCGAAGATAATTCCGAATTCAATAAATTCTTCGAGGACCTGCTCGCAGATTGGCTTGATATAACCGTCTCCCCTGCATCCACAAGGACCATCAAGGAAACTTGGCCGGGGAAGATGAAAATTCCAGGGAGGTAACTACCATGGCGCAATGTTACTTTTGCGGTCGAAAATTCGAAAACCACCAGGGGGTCCGGGCTCACTTAAAGGCCTGCGATGCCTACCGGAACCGGGATCCGCAATCCCCACCTGATTCCGTTGGGCGTAAGGCAGAACCTACAGGCAGGCAGGCCTATAAGGCAATCGAGCCTAAGGCACTGCCTAAGGCAGAATCTTACGCCCCTGCTTCCCACGTCCGTCGGCAGATCGTCGTGGAGAAACCGGAAAACATATCTTCCGCTTTTCCACCGGACGAGGTTCCCCCCGTAGAGCAGGCGGAGGTCGAAGAGGGAAGCCGGAACCTTCTCCTTCGGTCTGCGCTGCAGGACGCGAATGAAGCAGAACGTCGAGAAAGGATAAAACATGCGCGGATTGAGACGGGCAAGCGGTATGCCGAAGGAAAATTAAAAGGAACCTTGCACCTGAATCCTTGGGACCGGTATTTAGCTACCACGGAAGTGGATGTAGCTCTGAACCGTGAGTTGACCGGGGAGGAATCCCCTGCCGACGCCGAACGAATCGCGGACGGAGTTTTAACCCCCTGGCTGGAAAAGGAGGAGCGCTGCAAAAGAGAAAAGAAGCATAAAGAAGCCGAGGAACGCCGATGCGAACGAAAAAGAGAGCTAATCGAATATGGAGAAACCTATGCGCGGGATGCGGCCGCCGAAGAGGGCCTGTCTCCCACGGACAAGATAACCTTCTATGGAAATGTACGGCGGGAGTTGGAGAAGGAACTCGACGGAAGCGAGACCGAAGAGGATGTGGAGACCATCGTTGATGAACTCCTCGACGAGATACTGGAGGAAGGAGAATGAAGTTTGGCATCTACGTCCGCGTCTCCACCGCGGACAAAGGACAAGACCCCGAATTGCAACTGGGGCCCCTCCGGCAATACGCCAGCGTCAGGGGATGGGATTTCCTAGAATATGTCGATCTCGGGGAGTCTGGCGTCAAGGACCGGCGCCCCGGGCTCGACCGGCTGATGGAGGATGCACGAAAACGTCGGCTCGACGGCATCCTCGTGTGGAAGTTCGACCGCCTTGGACGGAGTCTGAAACACCTCCTCACGATGTTTGAAGAGTTCCACGTCTTGGGAATCCAATTCGTCTCCTATACGGAGAATTTGGATTTCGCGACGCCGGCGGGGCGAGCCATGGCAAGTCTCATCGGAGTCTTCGCGGAATTCGAGCGCGACTTGATCCGGGAACGGGTGCTGGCAGGGTTGGAGAATGCACGGCGCAAGGGAAAGCGCCCCGGGCGCCGTCCATATTTCGATATAGCGAGTTTAGGGACGCTGGGCCGACTCAGGGATCGGGGAATGAGTGTTCGGGCGATTGCGCGGGAAATGAAGGTGTCGAAAAGCCTTGTCCACAAATCCCTTAAAAATATGAACGCGCAGACCCAGGATAATCAAGGGTCGGGAGATGCAGAAGAGGCTGTCCACGAATGAGGTGGTTGTTGGACGCCGAATAAACTGCGTACAGCACCTTCAATATAAGATATCCTCGGCGGGGTTGTCCCCTTATTCCTTGAAGTACATCTTTGCTGTTACCACCGCCAACTCTTCCGGCGTGCGTCCATATATCTTGATGTTGAACTCCTTCTTGGCGCGATCGTAGAAGTGGTATGGATCCAGTTCCCATGATGTCAGCATGCGCGACGTAACTCTTTGTGTATCATTTGACACCGTTCGACCCACTCTTGACCAAATACGCTTCCGAGGAGTATGGTCAGTGCATCCGCTGCCTGTTCCACCTGCCAAGCGCCTATCCCGGGCGAGGAGGAAAGTGTGGAAAGGAACCTCTCGGCATCCTCGCGGGTTGCCAGGTGAAGCGACCTTCCGGACAGGAAAACTTCGAAACGCTTCGCCCAGACGAAGTACCACGATACGCACGCTTCTGGACGACCGCGCAGGCTGAGGGCCTTACGGAACGGCGCGGCCTTCGACTCCGGGGGCGCCTCCCGATGATCCTCATCGAAATCGTTCATCATGGAAACACCTCCTTCCGTTTCCCGGGGAGTTCAGCAAAGAGCATGCTATACGGCGCGGTCCACCACCATCCCCACCCCACACTGTCTAAGAAAAGAACATCACGGCCCGGTTGCCCAATAGCTCCAGCCCGTTCCGTCTAATCAACTGTTAGGCTGAGGAATACATGGAAATCGATGATCGAATACGACTTAGATCATGGGGGAAATTAAAATATTACGACTCCGAATCGATTTTACGAAGATTTAGAGAATACGAAATTGATGTTTATGATCTTGATATAGACGATAAGGTTAAAACTTTAAGGACAAGTATCTTAAAAAAGCACAAATATGGACGAGAAGCTGCTTTATTTTGTTATGGCTTAGGCTATTGTGTTTTAAATGTGAAAGTATATTTTATACGTGATGAAAGTGAAGACTATGATTTCGTTGCGACATGGACAGAAGGCATTAACCAAATTTATGCACCTGTTCAAATGAAGGAATTGGTGCCTCATGATGTTAATGAAGGCGCTAATTTACAGAAAATAATAGATATGCTTGCAGAATATAAAAAATCAGATAATACAATGGCATGCATATATCTGAACCGAAGGGAGTTATTGAAACTGGAAGATTTAGTTATTCCTAAGCTAAGTATGGCATGTTTATGGTTTTTTGGTTCAGCCACTCCAGATCAAAGTAAATGGTTCTTATATGGAGATATGACAAGAGAGCCTAAGTATCATGAGTTTTTTTACCCAGCCTAACCACAGGCTGAAGCTGACGGCTGCCCTGCGGGAAATCGTGAGGCCCCGCAACTTAGCCTGAACGTTAGACGTTCGAACATAAGAGGCAGAGAAAATGCATAGACACACGAAAACAAAAGATGGCCAGCACCTTGAGAAGCTATTGGCGAAGATAAAGTCACTAGCCAAGGAGTATCGCAATATTACTGGCAGGCCGCTCGGTGTTACAGCGGAGTTGGCTGAGTATGAGGCCGTGCGGATTCTTGGCCTAAATCGATCACCCGTCAGGCAACCCGGTTACGATGCCACCAGATTACGCGGAGCCAAGCAAGAGAAGATACAAATTAAAGGTCGTGTTATTTTAAATCCAGTTAATCCAGGCCAAAAATTAGGAAAAATCGATCTAACTAAGATTTGGGACACCACATTATTAGTATTATTAAACGAGGATTTTGACGCCATAGCAATATACGAAGCGACACGTTCTTCAATAAGAAAGGCACTGCGTGTGCCTGGCTCGAAGGCGAGGAATATCCGGGGGCAATTAAGCGTTAGCAAGTTTCGGTCTATTGGATCAAAAGTATGGCCATGATTTTTATTTCGACGTCTAACTACGGCATGAAGTTGGCGGCTCGCGATGAATAAGGCTTGGGCACCCGCAATTTAAGCCGGGCGTTAGATGTAGATATAATACTGTGAATTATGAAAGGCCAAAGCGATGGGATTGATTTTGAATAAACGAGTATGGGTATTGGCAGAAAGGCTATTTATTCATACACACGGATGTGATGATTTTCTTGGCATGTTAAAAAGGTGTGATATCGATTACATAGGCAACGCTTATGCCTCATTTAAAACCACGAAGAATAGATACATTTTCATGAGCGAGGAGAATTATGATTTCGCAGAATATATGGACTCAGTTCCAATATATAAGCACTTAAAAATTCTAAATAAAATAGTATTCGATAATTCAGTAAAGAACACACCGAATGACAACTGGAATTATTATGGCGAACAAGTTAAAACATGGCTGCCTGACCTAATGGAACTGTTGAAACTTGGTGGATTAATACCTAACGATCTTACACGTGAGTTTCATTATACGGAAACGAATGAGGTTCATACATCTGACGACTTTATTGCCCATTCATTTAACGATCCATTTCTAGATTATATAAGAATGGAAATTAACAAGGCGCACGCAGTTGGATTATATTTGTGCGTAATGTTTTTATCTAGAAAGTTGATTGAGGCAATAATTATTCGACTGTTCGAAGTTGTATTCCCTAAATTAGTTAACAAGAAATATAGTGATAAAAATCATGAATTATGGTATGAAAAGAACAAGAATAGATATCATAACTTTGATGTATTATTGGATAATCTAAAAGCGAAATCGAATATGTTTCAGGAAGATGAAGACTTAGTAACTGAAACAATATCTATTATTCGCCCATTTAAGAATGAAACAAACTTATGCGTACATGCCGATTATAAAATACCTGACAACCATTATCTTGATTCATGGAGGGTACCACATATTATTAGTCTTTCTCGTAAATTATTTAAGAAATATTGTAATCCTTGATTTATATCGTCTAACAACAGGCTGAAGCTGACGGCTCACGTGGCGAAGATCCTTAGTGCCCGCAGCTTAGCCTGAGCGTTAGGTGGATATTTCAATAGGCCTATACACAATCTAACGAGGCCAGCATGATAGGCAAAGATTTTAGAAACCTTACTGGCTGGGCGGACTATGATCGCCCTCAACTCGGGGCGCAAGTACTTACAAAATCACAAGAAATTATATACTTCAAGAAAAGAATTAGGATGATTCTGCTGCTTCCTCTGAAGGAAATGCATACAAGTCTGATGAAAAGAAAAAAACGCAGCTCAACAGTAGTCTGCTTTGGTACATGTATTTGCTGCTCCATAGAGGCTCTAGGAAAATTTCATACCGGCAAACTTGGTGACGGGCACTCGGGACCCAATTTCAGAAAATATGTTGAAGATTATATGGATCTGATGTATGCACAAACACTTAATGGAAAAGCCTATGTAAATATACTATGGACGAGCTTTAGGAATGGCTTGGCACATGGATTCACTATTAAGCAGGGAGGATTCGAACATCATCACTCATATTTTCAAATAAAAAATATCGGTGGTATTGATCAATTGGAGATTGACCCGACGAGATTTTATAACGACTTCATGAGCAGCATTGGAAAATTCATTGATAAGTTGGGCAGGGTTTCATCGACCGATCAGGCATATATTAATTTTCACAAAGCATTCGAGGATATATTCATTCGAGGAAACTGACCACCTAACCACAGGCTGAAGCTGACGGCTCACCTGGCGAACTTCGTGAGTGCCCGCAGCTTAGCCTGAGCGTTAGATGGACATTCTGGAAATTGGAGACTAAGCATGACCGAAAACAAAATAACAGTGGAAAGGTATCTGGACGGATTTAATAAGTCTGATCACAAACAAATTCTCTCGTGTTTAACAGATGATGTTGAGTGGGAAATGCCAGGGGCATTTCATTTGGTTGGAAAGGAATCATTTGATAAAGAAATAGAGAACGACGCTTTCGTTGGAAGCCCGGTTATCACTACAACCCGCATAGTCGAAGAGGAGGATGTGGTTGTCGTGGAAGGTAAGGTGATGGCAAGAAAAAGGGGAGGCGGATATCTGAACGCTGTATTTTGCGATGTTTTTGAAATGAAAGAAGCAAAAATAAATCGACTTATTTCATATTTAGTCCAAGTTTAAGGACATATTTTGAGGGCGCCATCTAACAACAGGCTGAAGCTGACGGTTGCCCTGCGCGAAACCATGAGGCCCCGCAGCTTAGCCTGAATGTTATACCGTCTCTTTGATGGAGGAACCCAATAAATGAAATTCGATTCGATCGACCAGATTAAAAAAGAAGGATTCGTTGGATTTCGGAGCACCGCAGATCTATACGAATGCAGCAACTATGTACCAGAAGAACGTGGAGTTTACATGGCTATTTACCCTGACAGCAATCAGCCAGAATTTATGGTGAAAGGCACAGGTGGTTTTTTCAGAAAGGATCCTAATGTTAAAATTGATTATCTCAATAAAAGATGGGTAAACGGCTCTGTTGTGCTCAATATCGGGCAGGCTGGTGGCATTAGAAACGGGAAGTGGAGTGATGCCACGCTACGGGAGAGGATTACCGCTTACGTTAAATTCGGAAATAATCATGACAACATTGGGCATTACGGTGGAAGGCTTATTTGGCAATTAAAAAATAATTCTAAGCTTCTAATTTGCTGGAAAACAATTCCGAACAAAATTGCTGACCCACGCAAAGTCGAAAAGGATTTAATAATAGAGTTCGAAACTATTTTTGGGAAACGACCATTTGCAAACATACATGCATAAATTGTCGCGGTATAACAACAGGCTGAAGCTGACGGCTCACCTGGCGAACTTCCTGAGTGCCCGCAGCTTAGCCTGAGCGTTGGGCACATTGAATGCAAATCTGCGGAGGAAAATATGTCTCCGATAGATCCAAAAAAATTTGAAGATCCGAACATTGTTGAGAAATTGTCCCGTGTGATATTTGAAGCGACACGATCAAAATTATTAGAAAAAGTCGGATCAATGCCGTATGACTCAAACGAATTTGAATCATTTTTTATAAGTCTTATGAAGGAATCCGACCGTGCTCTTGCCATTGTATCCTTTTCTTACATAGATTCTAAACTCATCGAATTATTCACAAATGAAATGAATAACGATATCTCTGGAGGTGCTGAAAGCCTATTTAGCTCGAATGGCCCATTAGGAAATTCAAGTTCCAGAATTAAAATGGCATTCGCGTTAAACTGGATAAGCCAAGATATTTACCGTGATCTAGAGTTAATTAGAAAAATACGTAATGAGTTTGCTCATAAGCATTATACGATTGACTTTAGTAATGGCATAATATTGGGATATCTATCTTCCATGAACCAAACTGAGAACAGAATATTAGAATATGCCGAATGGGCGCCAGAAATGGGAGAAGTAACAAATCGCATTCGATATCACTTGAGGGCAGCCCTTGTGGGCCAGCGAATGATTTCCGAAATGATGACAGCACCAACTGCATTGCGTTTAGGGCTACCACCATTTAGTGCTTTTAGTAGTGATCATTCGAAGCTTCCAGAACCATTAAGTAAATTGCTCTATGCAGTCGCAGGGGTAACTAGGGAAATACTATTGGATCTATTTAAGAAAAACTGTCCACATTGCAGTTAAGTGCCTAACAACAGGCTGAAGCTGACGGCTTACCTAGCGGAAATCCTGAGTGCCCGCAGCTTAGCCTGAGCGTTAGCCGGACCTATAGAAAGTTGAGAAAAGGAAGATAATGCCATTTGTAGCAAAACGGAGTTCAGAAAGATATGAGCGTATTGTTCCCATGAGATTTCGTAATCAGTCAGGATTTAACGCAATATCGTTCAGAGTGGTAAATGCATGGCAAAGTCCATTCCAATACATTAAAGACCCTAGAGGAGGTGCAATACAGATCCCGCCTTCGGCTTACTGCGAGATTGAAAATGGAAGGGTTTTCCTTGTTGATATCAACAAGCATCCGGTACTTGCTGAGGCTATTCTCCTTCTCGGCCAACTGTTGTCAACGAACGAGCGAGCACAACGATACAATATTTTGTTCAAAATATACGAATGTTTAGAACCAAATACTAAAATAGAGTTTGCAGCAATTAGACATGCATTAAGTCATGCGACTACGATGCTTTCGCGGCCAAAAACAGTAGAGGCGCTTAATAAGTTATTTGGCAGTGCAAAAATAAATTTACAATCATATCGACATCAACAAGTGTTTTATACGCAACTTGTCCTACTGCTGAAAGAAACAGACATAATACTTTTTACTACAATTAAAAAACAGCAACATTTGCTTCGGCATTTCTCATCTCCAGGTGAAGTTCTTCATGATTGGCAAATTGTCGGGGTCCCTGGTTTATACGAGCCTATTCCACTGAGGATAAACAATGGATAAGAACTGCCGGCTAACCACAGGCTGGAGCGGACGGCTGCCCTGCGGGAGATCATGATGCCCCGCAGCTCAGCCTGAGCGTTAGCCTCTCCAATCAATTGCACGAAATACAAAAGGCGGGTCACTAATGGCAAGAAAAAAGACAACCGAAACGAAAAAACCGATTGTGTCCTACGAGCACAAAGGCAAGAAGCGGGCGAATAATCCTCCCGTCGGGCTGGTAACGCCGGAGACCGACCCGGACGCCGGAGCGAAGAAAACCTACGCCTACGACCCGCACTTGGACCCGCAACTAAAATGGGCTGGCAAGGCGGAGCACACCTCCTTTGAGGTGCCGACTGTCTCGTTGCATGTCCACGAGCGCATTGATCCGCGTACGATCATCGAGGCGGTAAGGAAGCGCCGTGGTAGCGGCGAGATGGTGCAGCCCATGCTTTTCGACCTACTGGGAGAAAACCCGCCGCTGCGCGAGGCGGTCGAGTTTTACAAGCACGCCCACGGTTGGAGCAACCGCCTAGTAGCCGGAGATAGCCTGCTGGTGATGAACTCGCTGCTGGAAAAGGAGGGGATGGCCGGAAAGGTGCAGATGGTCTACCTCGACCCACCCTATGGCATCAAGTATGGCTCCAACTTCCAACCGTTTGTGAACCAGCGCAATGTGACGGATGGCAAGGACGAAGACCTGACCGCCGAGCCGGAGCAGATCCGCGCCTTCCGTGACACATGGGAACTGGGAATCCATTCTTACCTCACCTACCTGCGCGACCGCTTGTTGCTGGCCCGCGAACTGCTGACCGAGAGTGGCAGTATCTTTGTTCAGATCGGCGATGAAAATGTGCATCGAGTTGGCTTGGTTACAGATGAGGTGTTTGGGGCGCATAACCGCATAGCGACAATTTCATTTGCAACTACAAGCGGCAGTTCAACATCTTTGCTTCCGCAAATCACAGATTACTATTTGTGGTATGCCAAGGACAAAGAGCAGGCAAAGTCAAAGTATAGACGATTGTATGAGCCACTAAATCGAAGAGAACTCATTGAGTTTTTTAGTTCATACGTAATGCTGGAATTGCCTGACGGAACTTGCCGCAAGTTGACTGACCTTGAACGTTACGAACCAGACACTTATGTGCCCATAGGCAGCAGGATATACCGACGCACTGGGCTGGACTCACAAGGTTTATCCACCACGGGTCGCTCCGAACCTTATAAATGGCGTGGAAAAGTTTATCCTTGCTCCAGAAATAGGCACTGGTCAGTTTCATATGAAGAGATTGATCGTTTGGCTGAGTTGGGACGACTTGATGCCGCAGATGGCAATAGCACCTTAATGTGGAAAAAATATGAAGAAGAAATTCCTGGGCGGCGCATAAATAATATTTGGCCTGCACAGATGTATGCTGGGAACAAAAAATACGTAGTAGAGACTGCAACTCTTCCTATCCAACGCTGCCTCCTGATGACGACCGACCCCGGCGACCTGGTGTTCGACCCGACATGCGGCAGCGGCACGACGGCTTTCGTGGCTGAGCAGTGGGGGCGACGCTGGATCACCTGCGACACCTCGCGCGTGGCTATCGCCTTGGCCCGTGAGCGGCTGATGACCGCGGTCTATGATTATTTCGAACTGGCCCACCCGCGGGAAGGCGTGGGTAGCGGGTTTGTCTACAAGACCATGCCTAAAGTTTCGCCGAAAATTCTCGCCAACAGCGAGCCTCCCGGCACGGAAACGCTCTACGATAGGCCGAAAGAGGACATAAAGAAGCATCGCGTCAGCGGCCCGTTCACCGTCGAGGCCGTGCCCGCCCCGGCGGTCAAGTCGGTGGAGGAGATTCTGGAGAGTGTGTCACAGGTCGCTGACCTCTCCATCGCCCGTTCCGGCGAGACCCTGCGCCAGGGCGAGTGGCGCGACGAACTCTTACGCTCAGGGATACGCGGCAAGTCGGGCCAGCACATCCGCTTCGCCCGGCTGGAACCCCTGCCCGGCTGCCGCCACCTGCACGTTGACGGCGAGACCCGCCCCAGCGACGAGGGCAAGGATT
>Ga0214473_10010313_pt1 | contig 10995 bp, 8 predicted proteins | sample RVTome_7_FD_203509 | JGI IMG/M metagenome (GOLD analysis project Ga0214473, IMG submission 203509) | Soil microbial communities from uranium-contaminated site in the Upper Colorado River Basin, Wyoming, United States - RVT98D197 | ecosystem: Environmental > Terrestrial > Soil > Contaminated >...
AGTTTTGAATTTTGAATTAATTCAACATTCAAAATTGAGAACTCAAAATTTCAAAGGGCGACTGACGATTGATAAAAAAAGCCCGTAAGCTTTTCAGCAAACGGGCTTTTTTGTTATTGGCTCAATAAACCCAAGGAACCCAACAAACTCAAATAACTCGATTTGGCCGAAAGGCTGGTGGGCTCTTTGGTTTAAATATATTTTTGAACCTTCTTTGTTCTACTTAATAACTCATTATCTTATTAACTTAGCAACTTACAATTCAAAACTCACAACTCAATTTTCTAATCGTGAATCGAAAGTCGCAAGTTGTTTCTTTAACAGCAACATCGCAGCACTTTTTTATCCGTAAATCGTAAGGCGTTAGGTGTCTTCACAAATGTAATCTATTAGATTACAATGTAATTATTCATGATGGATTCGTCAACCCTGCCTACCGGTCCTGGTGACGACCAAAGGGGGTCCAGACGGTTTTACCCTAACCATTAGTCGAAAGGTCTTTTTTTTTCTAACTATAATTCATTAACCTATTAATTCGAATTTCTTAACTGAATCACTTATTCATTTAATAGCTTATTAACTCAATCATAGGGAGGTGTTAGAATGCAGCTAACGGTTAGAATACCAGATGACTATACGGAGAAGCTCGATAAGGTTACAAAAAAGATGGGTTTAAAGCGATCTGATATTATTCGTCTTGCTCTAAAACGGTTTTTTGAGGAAAGTTATGAAAAGGATAATCGGACTCCTTTTCAGAAAGTGAGCCATTTCCTTGGTATCGTTGAAAGCGGAACAGAGGATTTGGGACAACGTCATAGGGAATATTTGATTCAGAAGATGAGAAGGGGCTCCTGATGCAGGTGATCATGGATACAGGCCCGTGGGTAGCCTTCATTGACCGGAGTGAAGCAATGCATAAAAAGTGTGTAGAATGGCTACGCCAATTTGAAGGGCATATTTTTTCATCGGAAGCTGTATTGACAGAAGTTCTTTATTTACCCCGTTAGAAATCTAACCCCGCTGCTCCCTCCGGGCCAGAGGCTCTCTGGGCCGCCGGCTGCAGCGGGGTTAGATTTTAGAATAATTCCGGGTTCCGCCCCGTAGGGGGTTCCACCCCGGAGGGCGGGGTTTAATGCCACACTGGAATTTCTAACGGGGTTTACTTAATTTTTCCTCTAAGGCCCAATCGGCAACCATCGATTTTATATTGAATGGCGCTATTACCCTGGTGCCATTGAGTCTTGAAAGTCTTAAAAAGACAAAAAAATTAATGGAAAAATATAAGGATATCCCAATGGATTATGCGGATGCCGCTCTGGTCTGTTTAGCAGAAGATCTTTCCATCAACCATGTGATTACATTTGATTCAAAACATTTTGGCATCTATAGATTATCCTCAAAAAAATCTTTTATTGTCTTTCCATAAAACGTTATTCGCCAGTTGCCCTTTGAAATTATGAGTTCTTAATTTTGAATGTTGAATTAACTCAAAACTCAACACTCAAAACTATTTCCTGGCTTCCTCATAGTCAAATATCAATAAGTCAAGCCCGACCCCAAGTTCCTTGATGAGAACTTACAATAACTCAACCCCAAAAAAAGCCTTGTTATTTTTCAGGTAAGCTGTTACCATTGCTCCATGAAGCTAAACAAGAAATTATTCGAGGCGGAAAATAAAGCAGCTATAACAGAGGCTATCGTTTGCAAACTGCAGGAACATCCTGAGATTCTTTTTGCCTACCTGCATGGATCATTTTTGACCAACGAATTTATTAACGATATTGACCTTGCACTCTACCTGCGGAAAATACCTGACTCTTTGTTAGAGTATGAGTTAAATATGGAGGTCATATTGAGCAATGTAGTGGTGGGGGCTCCTGTCGATGTCAGATTGCTGAATGGCGCCCCACTTTCTTTTCAATACAATGTGGTGAAAGAAGGCATACCGATTATTGTACATGACGACAACGAGCGGGCCGAATTCCAGGAGCGCACAATAAAATACTATTTCGATTTCGCGCCTTTTCGCAAAAGGTATTTAGAAGAGGTCTTCCGGATTGCAGTATAATACTGACAAAATACGAAAGATTACGTCAGAAATCATGCTTTCCCTTATGAGACTGGAAGAACTCGGTATCCTTGACAAATCCTTGTTTCTTGCCGATCCCCATAAAATTGGAAGTGCCAAATATCACCTCATCGTATCCATTGAGGGGGTTGTGGATCTATGCAATCACATCATAGCCAAAAATGGATTCAGGACACCGGAGGATTATTCCGACACGATAAAAGTAATGGAGGAACATCAAGCATTCGGGCACGAATTTACTGAAACGCTGATTAAGATGGTTCGTTTTCGAAACCGACTTGTTCATATCTACTGGGACATCGACGAAAATGAAATTTTCCGGATCCTCAAAGAACACCTTACCGACATCCGGCGCTTCCTGAGAGAATTCGGATCCTATGTCGGACTTACACTGGAGAAGTAGTTCCATTCAATCGACCCCACTTTTCTTCATTTTGGTATATTTTATCCGACCCAATCCAATTGTGACCCTTAACCCATACTCCTGTCTTTTTCTATTGTTAATTACTTGAGCTTATTGGTTGATTGGATCTTTGGGGTTTATTGAGTCAATAACAAGAAAAAGCCTATCGGCATTTTGGCCAATAGGCTTTCTTCATTAACTTATTTCCTCAATAACTTGTTAACTTAAATTTCGTAACCTCAGCACTGCATCACTGCAGCACTTTCACGTATTAACTCATTAACTTATTTCCTTATTAACTCAATTCAAAACTCAACACTCACAATTCAAAACTATTTTTTACCTCTAACTTCCTTCCACGAAATCGGAATGATCGTTGAATGTCCTTTTAGATGCGTAGAATAGAGCCCTCCTGCGAATCCTGTGTATGCGATAGGTCTTCCGCCCAGGGCAGAGATAACCGTGCCCGATGGAATCCCGGTCCCAATTATCTTTGAACGGTCTGAGAGGTCGATTTTGGGTCCTTTCGTATCGTTTTCCGGGTTGAGATTGAAAATCGGAGTGCCGACCCTGTAATTAAGCGCATAAATCCTGGCAATGCCATCTCCATCCAGAGAAGGGGTAAAAGTGGTAAAATAGACCACCCCAAAGGCAACGACAGGAGGAGCAAGAACCTTCTCCCCTTTATCCTCCAGACTGATAAACCAGCCCTCCTTATTGGCCAGGTTCTGGATCGTGGCAAAATCCTTTGTCACATCGGCCAGGTTATCTTCGGAAAGCACAGCCCCCTTTCCCTTATCCATAAAAGCGTAAAACTTTTCAATCCCGTTTTTTTCGTTCGGATGTTCTCGATCCCCTGTTCCAAACAGGACCATTTCCCCACCTTTTTCGAGCGTTACATCCGGCGCATGAAAAATCTTCTGTTTTACGCTTCCCGTATACCCAAGATTGGAATTTAAGACCATCCTTCCTGACCAGGCATTCGGATCCGGGTTTTTAATGTCGAAACTCCACATTCTCCCACCCATGTCCCCGACATAGAGGCGGTCAATGTATCCATCCCCGTTAATATCCACGCTGGCGACATCGCTCGGGATGGAGTATTTCATATTTGGATCTTTCTTATAATCCCATCTCCAGATCTGTTGTCCGGTGAAAAGATCGACTACATAGACTGCCCTACCCTTCTTATCCTCAGTTGCCGGGGTTTTTTTATCCTGATTTTCATCATATCCGCCACCTATAAAGCAGACCACTTTCTCTCCCGACCCATATTTGATCTTTCCGATTTGCGGAGTGGACCAGGTCTGGCCCATTTCCGAAAAACCTGTGGTTTCCGGACCGATTTCCCAGAGGAATTTTGGATTCCCCGGATCAGTGACATCTAACGCATAATAATTGCTCCCTCCCCTTCTGAGGCCAAAAATGACGATTTTCTGAGACTGTGTGATATAGGCCTTTGGTGACCCATCGACGAAGTATTCGAGTTTATTGCCACTGGTGAGGTCTTTCAGACGGCTCAATAATTCATTTGGAATAAAACCCCAGAGCTCCTCCCCTGTAGCATTATCAAAGGCATGAAACATCCCATCGTTTGCTCCCACAAAGATGACTGACCTTGAATTCTTGTAAGGGATAACCAATGGTCGCGAATGGAGAATGGCTCCCAGTAACCATTCACGCTTTTGTGGAGTATTATTCCCTTTATTTTTCGTATAAGAATCGTACCCCTGGATATATTGGATCAACCGTTCTCTCTCCACCGTGTCTCCTGGGGCCAGCCCTAATAACTCTGGTGTAAGTTTTTCGTTAGACGTTGCAAATTCGTTTGATTCGCTCATTAAATTCGGATCTCTAAGATTCGTAAATATATTTCGTGCCTTATCCCTTTTAAGCAGGACCTCCCCAACCCCTCCTTTATCAACTTTATTCCCGTCAGCTCCCGAACTCCAACTGCTTTTCGATGAATCCTTTATGAGGTCGTTAGAATCGAGCGCAGGAGTATTTGTGGAATCCACAACCTGAACCGCTGTAGATATATTCGTTAATTCATAACTCTTAATATTTCCTATAGGCGAACCGCTCGTATTTATCTGAGACACGGCCAGGTACATTTTACAAGTCGCATCACTGGGAGGTGTCGGAGTATGTGAAGGTAACGGTGTTGGTGTTGGCGATGGTGTAGGAGTCGGTGTGGATGTTGGGGTGATGGTTGGAGGAGGCGTTGGTATTGGTATTGCACCTTGAGAACAAGAAGGGTCTTTAGTTACACCCGATGGGGGTGATTGACTAAACAAACTGAGAATATTATTTCTTGCGGTCTCCATGGAAGCATTTGAAGGCTGCGGGGAGGTGTAATAATATTTGCCAGTTCCCACAGCACTCTCAATCTGCTGCTTTACATAGGACTTGTAACATTGATCTGAAGCATATTTAAATATTTCATAATCCTCAAGCCCCATCCGAATAGCTTTGAGGCGAAGGGTTTCAATCGGTATGTGGGTTGAACCACCTATTTTATCGGGCCTACCAGGAAAGAAATGAGTTCCATCACCATCTCCCCCGAAATCAAACATGCTATCCCATGGATCATATGGGGAAGGAGAGCTAAATATTGAATGCCAATACCGATACCCATCAACCACCTGGTAATATAAATCTCCGTAAACATCGTTATCGAATATTAGCCAGTAGTAACCTCTTAAATTCGGGAGTGTTGCATCGACCATATCAGATGGCCATTTATTGTACGTTGAATTACCGGTTATATTACATCCTTTGCTCATACAAGACCGATATGTCCAGAGCTGCTTGCCCTTTTCTATTTCTGTGTTATAAGCACTCCTTGGGGTATAATTAAAAGAATATATACCTGGTGCCCAAACGTCTATATTAGTGTAAGCACTTAGGTAACTTCTCGTAGCTATCTTCTTATAGTCAGGGTTAACATTACTAATGGATGTGCCAGCAGCATTGGCAGCAGCATTTAATGGCTCAGTATTTTGAGCTTCCTCAGATAAAACTAAATACGCTTTTGGCATCCATCCTTCAGCGATTAACAAATCATCAAGCGCTGCCAAGTAGTCCTTTTCGCTTTGCGTTAATCCGCTTGCATACTTAATGCTCTGATTAACAATTGGGGCGAATTTCATTCCAGAGGTTGTAGGTGTTTGGTTTGCACTTAGAGCTGATCTATCCGACCAGGTTCCGTTCATATAGGGTGCAATCCAATCTCTGCGTGTAGCCCAACCGCCAATTGTACTGCCATTCCATGTTAATGGAGGACTCATTCCCATTAGCGAAATTCGATGTTTAAGTGCTGATTCCACGTACCTCTTGTAAATATTTTCATATGTTTGAGTGAACCCCTGCCAGGACTGGAAATGGCCCTTAGCTATCTGATCTCTACTTCCTTGATAATAGACTGGAATCGAAGAAGATTTTGGAATGGTGATATTTTGGACGAGAATTTGAACATTCAGAGTTTGTGGTGGTTTTCCATTGGCTGTTACCGTAACAGTAGAAGTATATGTTCCGGCAGGGACCTCTGCAGGCACATAGCTTTCTATCCAGACCATCTCATTTCTTTGGGTATTTGTAAAAAACTCCCATTCATCATTGAGCAAATAGGTTTGACTTGGAAAACCAATCGTTAGCCCGTTGCTAAGGGAAACATTGCTTCCTGTCTTGACCCCTGCCATGATCCAGGTGGTTCCTCCATTTTCACTCAACTTAAATGTAGCAACTCCCAAACTACCACCCGAATCGATTTTGATGTGATAATTAAGTGGGCTCGAGCCAGAATAGATGCCGCCAATCGTAGGTTTTGTTTTCGCGCCATTGTTACGAGTCACAGGATTTGGACTGGAAACATTAAAATCAAACATATTGTAGACTGGAGATATTCGATTAACCTTAAAAGGAAAAGCATTTCTTTTTTCAGAATAGAATTGATCTACCTTGGGAACCAAAGCATCCGGCCATTCACCCGTTGCTCCATCATCACGGCTTTTTTTAATGACGTTATACGTAATTTCTTTGTATATGATTGGCGCATTGAGACTGTTTGTGCCAGTGGTCGGAGTAGTCACTGAAATATCGACTCCATTTACATCTTCGTTAGAGACTCTACATGCGATCTGGAAAGCAGCCCATTGTCCTCGGGCAACATTAATTATTATGGACGTCTGAGCAGGGGGAGTATCCCATGGTCTGTACTTTACACCCGCGCCCATGACATAGGTGTTCCATGAAGCTGAAGCTACACTTGCATAGAAAACGATAGACAAAATGTACAAAATTGAAAATATATTCAATAGTTTCCTCATATACATACTCCTTTCGATTTTAAGGAATTTTTAGGAATGTTTAATAATATTAAGTGGTTATACATAATCTGGTGCTAATAGTTATTTATAGAAATATATCAACCTGTTCTTAAATAGCAAGTCCTGTGCCAAATGGAGTCCCACGGGCAAGACCGTGGTACCTCCATGAAATACCCGACTACACCAAGGCTTCTGCGGATTATCCGCCCATCAGGCGACATCCGCCATACCACTTATTCGCATTCATCAACGGGTATACCCGTGGTTTTCTGCGAAGGCGTATAAAAATTGTCCATTTAAGGATAAATTATTATTTTAATATTACAACAAATTCTTTGCAGTCTGATAGACTTTGGAAAATCTTAAGAAAGAAGATAGTTTAAACCAAGGGAATTTGGAGAGAAGATTTACGCTGTGGGAAATATTAAAACTTGGAATTTAGAGGCGGGGGTTTATGGATAGAAGAAATTTGTAGAGTCCGACACTATTTTTACAACTTTTTAAATTCCTTGCAGGCGGCCCGTAATGACTAAATCAAATTGCCTTTTCATAATGAGAAATGTATAATAATTTCGTAATTGGTCTGAAATTAATACGAAAATATGGTTGAGCGCCACACTAAATCAGATGTAGTTCCAATGGAAAAAGATGTTAAAGAATCGATCATTAAGATTTGTAAAGAAAATAGTCCATTTCCTGTTAAGGGATCAAAGGCACTCAAGGATATCAAAGCTTTTCTCAGAACAAATGGATATTCGATAAACAATATAAGAAACTTCTGGCTTCAACCTGAAAGAACGCTTGGTCCATTTGATGAGCTTCCTGTATCTTTTCGCGAATCCCTCGCGAATGCCGCTCACTTCCATATACAGGAGGCAAATTCATTAACCTCTTCTCTGCTTCGTAAGGTGGCTCTTGGATCTATCTTCCATGCTGGCGCCGCCCTTGTTCACCAAGGTTGGAAAGTTAAAGAAGGTTATCCCCCATGGATCGGATTCAAGTTTATACGATTAGGGAAATTGCTTATTTTAATAGGCAGAAAAACTATTATGATAGGTGGCTTTTTAAGCCGCATGTGCTTGAAGTTGTTCCGTTTTACGGCGTTTTACAGGGCCCCGTTTGTCCACATGCTCTGGAAGTACGCAAAAGTGGATCCCTGGAATCTCATTCAAGACTATATTAAAAAAATACCTGTTGATCCCCGCCTAAGTCCTGTTTTCAAATGCGCAAAACGGCGGGTCATGAGCTGCGGATTCGTTGGTATAGACTTGCTCCCCTCTAATGGAAGGCTTTATTATCTGGAAAGCAACTTTAACCCGGGGCACCATATAGAGAGGCATAGGCTTTTCCCTGAAGGGGACACGGTTTGCATTCATTTGACAAATTGGGCTTCTGAAAATGGATTTCGCAATATTATTTTTTATCCAAATAATTTCGCTCAAACATTTGATCGGGAGTTGGAAAAAGCCTGGCATGAGATAGCACATAGAAAAAACCTTCGGTTGGAAATTATCGATGATCCAAGGATCGGATCTCCATGGCCTCGCCGAAGGGAACTCTTTATGGATTGTCGGGCTGACAAAATCTTATATGTCAATGGAAGGGCTCTTGAAAGCCCTGTCACTCGTCTAATTGCAAGAAAGGGGGTTCTTGAATTAGAGATAAACCGTTTTAACGAAAGTGCTTGGACTGAAAGCGAGATTCCAATGCCCAGACGCATCAACAGTCATGATGATGTTCCAAGTACAGATGACGCCTCAAGGTTTCCGAATATCATTATCAAGAACGCAATCCTGGACATGACCCAGGGGATCACTTTGTATAAGACAAAAGAGCTCCCTGCCAATGCAAGCACATGGCCAAACATAGCCTACGAATATATGTTTCCGGATTTAATAGTGAAAGAAAATCGTGGAATGGTAGAGGAGTATGTTTATATTTTTCGAGCCTATATGTTAATAACACCGGATGGCCCGGTTTACCTTGGTGCGAGAAAGGATGTTTCCTCGGTTCCGGTTCCGAAGTCCCTTCCCTTCGGTCCTGTGATAAATAAGATCCCCTACATCACAAATCTCCATACGGGTGCCTATTCTGTGCCTCATAATGAAATGGAAGATCGCGCTTGCAAGGAGGCAATCCTCTCAATTGGTAAAGTCGTCTTTAATTTCTTGGAAAAAAAACACATACTAACGATTGATCAATGCAAATAAACCTCATATTCATCTACCCCTCATGGTTTCAGTTTACTCCCCAGGCGTTTGAATATATCGAAGACCATGGCCACATTGGGGAGGGGGTCAGACAACGAAATATCAGTATGGACATTATTCCATTTGGACAAATTCCGGAGTGTTTGAATCTTATGGGAGGTCTGTTTGAGGTGCATTAATTCGCCAGGCATTAACCAGCGGAACTCCCGCCCTGTATCAAACGCGAAAGATGGTTTAGGGTTTTCACCAATTGCGAGTCTGTAAAGCAAAAACCCAAAGTCTATGCCACTGCTGAGGGAAATCTCATTAGTGCCTGCAATACGGGCATTGAAATCAAGTAGCTTTGGCTGGCCATCACGTCGATCCCTCCGGAAATCGAGGTGAGCAACACCATGATACCGTATCTTTCTCAGAAAATTTACCCCTGTCCTGACTAGATTATTGTCCCTAATGGTACGGCAAGCAACCGGTGGCCCATAGGGCAAGGGCGCGTTGCGAAGACTCACATATGTGGAAACAGCAAGGGGCTCGCCATGAACACAAAGCACCGTTAACTCCAGGTCTTCCCCATCGATCTGCTCCTGTAACAATGGGAGGTCCTCTCTCTGCTCTAATATCTTTGCAAGCTGACCGGCATTTTCAGCTCTTTGAATACCGATTCCCCCATTACCTTTACGGGGCTTGAGTAAAATGGGGTAAGGGAGAGAATGTCGTACGGAAAGAGCGTCATCTATTGATTTAAACCTGTATGTTTTTGGAATCGGAACACCATAGTTTTCGGCAAGATCGTTTAGGCAGTGTTTATCTTGCAACTTTTCAAAAAGTTCACGGCCTGGGTTTGGAACAATGTTTGTTAAGGAAACATAATCTTCATAAAATTTATAAACAACTGACCACCCTGTGTCGAAGACAGGCATCAACACTTCAGGACGCAGCCTTCGGACCTGCTGAATGATAATGGAATGCGCTTCCTCTAACCCTTCATCTTGTGTTACATAAGTGAAACGCCGTTGAATGTATTTTGAGAGGGCGGATTTTCCGGGAGAATTGTGGCTTCCAACTATAATGGGTACCCCCATGCGGCCAAGACTTCGGACAATACCAAGAGCGGCTCTCATCTCACCATCTAATACCATAAGAGTACGAAAAGGCATGAGAACTCGTCGAAATGAAAAAGGTTAGATTGTTATTACAAAATGTTTTGGAGAACTCATCACGAAATTCAAATGGTATTTACTAAAAAGCTTAATATCAAAAATAATTTTAATGGGTTTGGCTTTTAGTTTCATTTTGAACTTTATCGCTGGAGTGTTAAAAACATCCGTATAACTATAAATTTTCGTACGGCCAATCTCATTTAAATGTTTGCAGAGTTGATATCTTAAAAAGGGAGCTAAGCTTTTCCCTCGGTAGTCTCTAAAGGTAAATGCTCGAGTAAGGTAAGCTTCATCCTCCTTCAGAGGAAAAGGTGATATTTCATGGCATCCGCTTAAATTACACCACATGTAAGCTGCTATCTCATCATTATGTTTTAAGCCAAAACATTGACACCCTTCTTCTAATAATTTTATATTTTCTCGATCCGACCACTTGCTTTCAGGATGGTCATTAATTATTTTTATTTCAGAGGATGATAAAAAGCCTATTGCAATAGACTCCAATTCCGGCCTCAGTTTTAGATCCTTCTCATCAAAGAGAAACTCTTGCGTAAGATAGTACAGTCTTATTGTTATACCGACAGAGCTTAACCTCTCAAAAATGTATGATAGGACTAATCGTTGTCTAACCCTGTGTCTTATTTTTTTAATGGTATTTTTTAGCATCTCATCTAGAATTACACCTGAAAAAAGCGTGAAAGGTAACGTTTCAGATTTAAAAACCTTTAAAACACTGGGGATTTTGACTAATCATTTCTAAAAAAATTTACAAATGGGTTAAATTTATAATGGTTTTATCTCTCTGATC
>Ga0214473_10010314_pt1 | contig 10995 bp, 9 predicted proteins | sample RVTome_7_FD_203509 | JGI IMG/M metagenome (GOLD analysis project Ga0214473, IMG submission 203509) | Soil microbial communities from uranium-contaminated site in the Upper Colorado River Basin, Wyoming, United States - RVT98D197 | ecosystem: Environmental > Terrestrial > Soil > Contaminated >...
TCGGCCGCCGCGTACGCCGACTCGCTGAAGGCGACGCCCTCGGGCACGAGGGCCCGCGCGTTGTCCATGGCCACGGGATCGTAGGCGCGCACGCGGGCGCCGCCCGCGTGAAGGAGCCGGATGACCTCGAGGCTCTTGGCCTCCCGCATGTCGTCGGTATTGGGCTTGAAGGCGAGGCCGAGCACGGCGATGGTCTTGTCGTCGAGCGGGCCGAGGGCCTTGCGCATCGCCTCGGCGAGGTGGGCGGCGCGCTCCTTGTTGATCTCGACCACGGAGCGGAGGAGCTTGAAGTCGTAGCCGAGCCGCGCCGCCGTGTGGATCAGCGAGTCGACGTCCTTGGGGAAGCACGAGCCGCCGTAGCCGAGGCCGGGCTGGAGGAAGGCGAGCCCGATGCGCGAGTCGAGCCCGATCCCCTTCATCACCTGGCTGACGTCGGCGCCCGCCGCCTCGCAGATGTTGGCGATGGCGTTGATGAAGGAGATCTTGGCGGCGAGGAACGCGTTGGAGGCGTACTTGATCACCTCCGCCGACGGCAGGTCGGTGATGATCATCGGGCGCTCCAGCGGCGCGTACAGCTCCACGAGCGTCATCGCCACCTGCTGGGTGGGGGCGCCGATCACGATGCGGTCCGGCCGGAGCGTGTCCTCGATGGCGGAGCCTTCGCGGAGGAACTCGGGGTTGCTGACGACGTCGAACTCGACAGGCCGCGGCTGGTGGCGGGTGATGACTTCGCGCACCAGCTCGCCGGTGCCGACGGGGACGGTGGACTTGTTGACCACGACCTTGTAGCGGTCCATGGCGCCGCCGATCCCGGCCGCCACCGCCTCGACGTGCGAGAGGTCGGTCTCGCCGCTCGCCTTCGGCGGTGTGCCGACGGCGATGAAGATGACGTCGGACTGGCGCACGCCGGCGGCCAGGTCGGTGGTGAAGGAGAGGCGGCCGTCCCCGGCATTGCGCGTCACCATCTCCTCGAGGCCGGGCTCGTAGATCGGCATGGCGCCGGAGCGCAACCGATCGATCTTGGCGCGGTCATTGTCCATGCAGACGACGTCGTTGCCGAGGTCGGCGAAGACCGCCCCGGTCACCAGCCCCACGTATCCCGTTCCCACCACGCAGATGTTCATCGGCGATGCTCAGGAGAGCTCATACAGGATAGCAGACCCGCGGGCACCCGACGGTTCCCTCTACCAAGCGGCACGCGATGGCCTGGCATCTCGAATCAGGAGCTCGTCGACCCGCGGCGCCGGGCGGGGCCGGGGGCCCTCTCCCCGGAACCGTGGCTGCTGCGCGTTGCCGAAGGCGCCACCTTGATCTCGTGGCCCGTACGAGCGGGCGCGGCGGGTTGCGACACAGCGTGTTCCGGGGAGAGGGCCCCCGGCCCCGCCCGGCGCTCTGTCGGCACACTCCGGGCTAGGCCAGCGCGTGACGCACCAGCCGCTCGGCGACCATCACGAGGAAGAGCAGGAGGAGGTAGAAGTTCGAGAAGAGGAACAGGGAGAGCCAGCCGCGCGGGTCCGCGGGCTCGCGGGCGAACTTGGTCGCGAGCCAGATGAGGCGCGCGCCGAGCGCGGCCGCGGCCACGAGCGCGGCGGGCCCGCCCACGCCGTACGTCGGCGCTGCCAGGGACCACGCCGTGAGGCCGAAGGCGTAGAGCAGGATCAGGCGCGCCGTTCCCTCGATGCCCACCGTCTCCGACACCATGGGGAAGCCGCCCGCGGCGTAGTCCGCTCGATAGCGCAAGGACAGCGCCCAGAAGTGCGGCATCTGCCAGAGAAAGAGGATGCCGAACAGGATGAGCGCGCCCGTGTCCGTGAGCGCGCCGCCCGCCGCCACCCACCCGATCACGGGCGGGATGGCGCCGGGGATCGCCCCCGGCACGGCGGCGAAAGGGGACGCGGGCTTGAGCCAGGGCGTGTAGACACCGTTGTAGAAGGCGGCGGCGATGAGGCCGAGGACGCCGGGCGTCCTGCCGAGGCCGAGCCAGAGGACGAGGGCGCCCGTGGCGATGCCGAGCACCGCGAAGATCGCGCCCTGAGGCGTCGAGAGGCGGCCGGAGGGAATCGGCCGGCCCGCCGTCCTTGCCATGAGCGCATCGCGCCCGTGCTCTTGCACCTGGTTCAGGGCGGAGGCGCCGCAGGACAGGAGCATCACGCCGAGGAGCACGACGAGGCCCTGGGGCCACGGGAAATCGGGGCCGAGCGGCGCCCGCAGCATGAAGCCCGCTCCCGCCGAGACGAGCACGAGCAGGACGATGCCGAACTTCGAGAGCTCGGCGTAGGCGCCGATCCTCGCCGTGACGGTGGCGGCGCCGATGCCCCGGGCGGTCGCCGTCGCCGCCCTAGGCAAGCCGCGCCTTCGCGATCGGCCCCGCCTCGCGCCGTGGCGCGGCGAGCGCCACGCGCCAGCAGCCGGCGCTCGCCGCGGTCCACACGAGCACGCCCCAGAGCGCGTAGCCGGCGGCGGCGTGGGCGGCGCGGACCGGCGGATCGAGCTGGAGCAGGACGGCGGAGATCCCGAGGCCGACCTGAAGCGCCGCCAGCCCCGCGGCGGTGGCGGTGATCCGCGCCAGCCGGGTGCCGCTGCCGGCGATGGCGAGATGGACGAAGAGCCCGAGGAGCGTCACGCCGAGCCAGCGGTGCACCCAGTGGACCGTCGCCAGCCAGTGGCCCGGGAACAGGTCGCCGCTGCACAGCGGGAAGTCCGGGCACGCGAGCCCGGCCCCGGCGTGGCGCACGTACCCGCCGAGGGCGAGCTGGAGCAGGAGCACCCCGAGGCTGGTCCGGGCCAGGCGCGCCACCCTGAGCACGGGCGCCTCCGGCGTGGCGCGCCTGGACGCGAGGGCGAGCAGGCCGGCCAGGATCAGCAAGGCGTTCACCAGGTGCGCCGTGCTGATCAGGTCGGGCAGCTTGAGCAGCACGGTCGCGCCCCCCAGGGCGATCTGCGCGGCCAGGAGCGCGAGCAGCACCCGGCCGGCGCGGCGGACGCCGGGCGCGTCCGAGCGCCGGATGGTCAGGACGATCGTGGCGACGAGCAGGATGGAGGCGAGCGCCGCCGCCAGCCGGTGGCTGTACTCGATGAGGACGTCGGCGCGGAGCGGCGGGATCAGGCGGCCGTGGCAGAGGGGCCAGTCGGGGCAGGCGAGCCCCGAGCCGGTCGCGCTCACGACATTGCCGATGCTCATGAGCAGGAACACCGCGCCCACCGCCGCCCAGGTGAGCGCGCGCGGCGAATCAGCAGCCACGGCGCCCCTCGACCAGCGGCAGCGCCATGTCCTCGCCTCCCGCCGCCTGCCAGCGGAAGAAGACGACGGAGATGGCGGCGAAGAAGACGAGCCCGCCGGGGATCCACATGATCAGGCCGCCCAGGTGCTGGTCGGCGTGGGGGCCGAGGCTCGGCCAGACGCGGGGCGCGGCGGCGTAGTAGGGATAGAGCACCTGGTCGGCCATGGTGATGAAGATCGACACCACGACCATGGGCAGCCCGACCACGAAGAGATAGAGGAGCTGAACCGGGTAGGCCGCCCGCGGCAGCTCGGACAGGGGGGAGAGCACCGGCCACCACAAGAGCACCGAGACGGCCATGATCATCAGGTGCGCGACGATGTGAACCGGATGGTGGTTCATGGCGAGATTGTAAGCGGGGGGCAGGTGCCAGGCCACGAGCATCAGGTTGAAGGCTGCGAAGGCCGACGGCGGACGCGTCAGGAAGCGCCCGAGGCGCCGCGCGCGAGGGTGCCGGAGCAGAGGGCGCAGCATCCAGCCCGGCGTGCCGTAGAGGAGGAGCGGCGGCATGGCGAATGCCAGCAGCAAGTGCTGGATCATGTGGGCGCTGAAGAGGTAGTAGTCCGAGAGATCGTGGATGGGCCCCGTCAGCGCGCCGAAGAGCACCGCGAGACCGGCGAGGAACGACACGCACTTGGCGAGGGGGACGCGCTCCGCGGGATCGGCCCTCCGGCGCCGGAGCGCGGCCGTCAGGTAGGCGCCGCCCAGCAGCAGGAGGCCCGTGACCACGACCGGATCGGCATGCCACACGCTCCAGTCGAAGCCCTCCGGCCCGAGGGGCGGCGGCCCCGCGGGCCCGGGTACGACGTGCGCCATGAGGTGGCAGACTCCCGCTGCTAGAGGATCGGGCGCGGGAGCAGGATGTAGGCGCCGAAGAGCGCCATCAGGGCCAGGATGATGCAGATGGCGATGAGGAGCGGGCCCACGAAGAGCGCCCGCATGATCGCGCTGTCGTACCGCAGGTGCATGAAGAAGCCCACGACGAGGAAGAACTTCAGGGCCGACATCGCGAGGAGGGTCGTCACCAGGATCGCGTGCGGGATCCCCGGAATGTACAGGGACGCGACCTCGACGGCGGTGATGATCGCCAGCGCGACGGCCACGTTGATGTAGGTCTTGACGGTCGCGTGCCCGCCTCCGTGGGCGGGCTGGGCAGCGGCGGCGGCGTGCTCGGCCATGTCGCGGCTCCTACGGGATGAGGTAGATGACGGTGAAGATGGCGATCCAGACGATGTCGACGAAGTGCCAGTACAGCCCGGCGATCTCCACCTTCGTGTAGTCACGGGCGTCGAGCTTGCCCCGCCACGCCAGAGAAACGAGGATGAGCAGCCAGAGAACGCCGCCGGTGACGTGGGCGCCGTGAAAGCCGGTGAGCACGAAGAACGAGGACCCGAACAGGCTGGTCGACAGCGTCAGGCCCTCGTGCAGGGCGAAGGAGGCGAACTCGTAGACCTGATTGAGGACGAAGTGGAGGCCGAGGATTGCGGTGGCGAGGAGCCAGCCCGCGGCCGCCTTGATCCGGTGCTGTTGCAGGCCGGCGAGCGCCAGCACCATGGTCAGCGAGGACGCCAGCAGCAGCGCGGCGCTGTAGGACGTGAGCGGGATATTGAAGACGTCGTAGGGCGTGGGCCCCGAGAGACTCTTGCCCTTGTAGGCGAGATAGGTCCCGATCAGCGAGCCGAAGAACATGCAGTCGGAGCCCAGGAAGATCCACATGCCCATCTTCCGGTGATCGAGCCCGGTGTTCCCGAGGTTCGGGTCGTGGGCGGCGTGCGTCGTCGCGTGTTCGCTCACGGCGCCCCTCCTAGGGCCCGTGGCCGGCGGGCGGGCGGTGGTGCTCCATCGCGAAGCGGTACATGCAGAAGAGCGTGAGGAGGCCGCCCGCGATGATCTGGTACGTGCTCACCATGAGGCCGGAGAGCATGAGGAGCATGCCCAGGGCGAGGACGATGGGCCAGTAGGAGGTCGCGGGCATGTGGATGGCGGCGATCTCCGCCGCCGTCACGGGGGCGGGCCTGGCCCGCGGCGCGGCGCCGTGGCCGTCGCCGTACTTCTCGAGCCAGAAGTCGTCGCGGTCGTGGACGGTGGGCACCCGCGCGAAGTTGTAGACGGGCGGCGGCGAGGGGATGCTCCACTCGAGCGTGCGGCCGTCCCAGGGGTCGGGACCCGTGACCTGGCCCGCCCGCGCCGTCTTGATCACGTTGAGGATGAAGACGAGGAACGCCAGGGCGATGATGAAGGCACCGATGGTCGAGACGAGGTTCCAGAAGTTCCAGCCGAGATCGGGGGCGTAGGTGTAGATGCGCCGCGGCATGCCGATCAGGCCGAGGAAGTGCTGGGGGAAGAACGTGACGTTGAAGCCGATCAGCATGAGCCAGAAGTGCAGGTTGCCGAGCCGCTCGTCGAGCAGCCGGCCGGTGATCTTCGGCCACCAGTAGTACGCCCCCGAGAAGAGGCCGAAGATGGAGCCGCCGAAGAGCACATAGTGGAAGTGGGCGACGACGAAGTAGGTGTCGGTCTGCTGCAGGTCGACGGGCGGCGCGGCGTGCATGACGCCGGAGAGGCCGCCCATGGTGAACATCGCGATGAAGCCGAGCGAGAAGTAGAGCGGCGTGCGGAAGCGGATGGTCCCGCCCCAGAGGGTGGAGATCCAGTTGAGGATCTTCACGCCGGTGGGCACCGCGATCAGCATGGTCGAGATGGAAAATGCGGAGTCCGCGACGGGCCCCAGGCCCACCGAGAACATGTGGTGGCTCCACACGCCGAAGCCGAAGAAGCCGATCATGATGCCGGAGTAGATCACCACGGGCGCCCCGAACAGGGGCTTGCGCGCGAAGGTCGGCAGCACCTCGGAGACGATGCCCATGGCGGGGAGGATCAGGATATAGACCTCGGGGTGGCCGAAGATCCAGAAGAGGTGCTGCCAGAGGAGCGGGTCGCCCCCCGCCGCGGGCACGTAGAAGAGCGTGCCGAAGAAGCGGTCGAACATCAGGAGGATGAGGGCGACCGTGATGGCCGGGAAGGCGAGGACGAGGAGGAACTGCGTCACGAGGCTCATCCAGATGAAGACCGGCATGCGCATGAGCGTCATGCCCGGCGCGCGCATGTTGAGGATCGTGACGATGAAGTTGAAGCCGGCGAGCATCGACGAGATGCCGAGGATCTGCAGACCCAGCATCCAGAAGTCGATGCTGTGCGTCGGCGAGAACTGCGCTGAGGACAGGTTGGCATAGCCGAACCAGCCGCCGTCCGGCGCGACGCCGAGGAGCCAGCTCGCGTTGAGGAAGAGCGCCCCCAGGATGAAGATCCAGTAGCTGAGCGCGTTGAGGCGCGGGAAGGCCACGTCGCGGGCGCCGATCATGAGCGGGATCATGTAGTTGAAGAAGGCCGCGCTCATCGGCATGATCGCGAGGAACACCATGGTGGTGCCGTGCATGGTGAAGAGCTCGTTGAACGTCTGCGCCCCGACCACGGTGTTGTCGGGACGCGCGAGCTGCACCCGCATGATGAGCGCCTCGATGCCTCCGACCAGGAAGAAGATGAAGGCGCTGCTCCCGTAGAGGATCCCGATCCGCTTGTGGTCGACGGTGGTGAGCCAGGACCACAGGACGTTCTGTCGCTCCGTCTCCGCCCCGGGCATGAACGCCGCGTGAGTCGCCATGAGTGAGGTCCTCTCCTACTTGAGGCTCAGAAGATAGGCCGCGAGCGCCTTGGACTGCTCGCCCTTCATGCCGAGGTTGGGCATCCGGGCGCCGGGCTTCATGTGCTCGGGGTTCTCGACCCACCTGGCGACGTTGTCGGGCGTATTGGCCATCATGTTGGCGGCCAGACTCGCGCGGCTGCCGAAGTGGGTCAGATTGGGGCCGACCTGACCGCCGGAGATCCCGGTGATGGTGTGGCATCCCACGCACGCCGACTGGGTGAACAGGGTCTTGCCCTGCTGGGCGAGGGGGTCCGCCGACTCGACCGGCGGGGCCTGCTGGCTCTTGACCCACCGGTCGAACTCGTCCTTGGGATGCACGATCACCCGGAAGCGCATGTTGGCATGCGACATCCCGCAGTACTCGGCGCACTGCCCGGGATACTCCCCGACCGCCTCGGGGGTCAACACGAGCTGGTTCACCCGGTGGGGGACGACGTCGCGCTTGCCGCCGAGGCGGGGAATCCAGAAGGAATGGATCACGTCGGGCGCGTTCAGATGGAAGGCCACCGCCTGCCCGACGGGCAGGTGGAGCTCGTTGGCCGTGGCGATGTTGAGCCCCGGGTACTTGAACTCCCACCACCACTGCTTGCCCGCGACCTCGACGCGCAGCGCAGTGGCGGCGGGCGCCTCCTGCGTCTTGAAGATGATCTTGATCGTCGGGATGCCGATGATGAGCAAGACCACCGCGAAGGCGACGGTCCAGGAGAGCTCGAGGGCGGTGTGGCCATGGATCTGCTTGGGGATGGGCGCGCCCGGCCGGTCGCGGAAGCGCCAGCAGACGAAGAGCAGCGCCGCTTCCACGGCGATGAAGATCACCAGGGTGGTCCACGAGATCAGCATGAAGAGGCCGTCGATCGCCCGGCCGAAGTCCGATTGCGGCCGAACGGTCGTCATGGGATTGTCCCAGAGGCTCCAGCCGCACGAGGTCGCGAGCAGCAGGACACCGGCGAGGAGGACGACGGTCCGGACGCTCGATGAGCGGGGCATGCGCATGGTCATGGTCTCGCTGGAATCCTTGTCACCGGGGCGCCGCCCCGCGGAGCCCGCTCCCCGGCTCACCCTGGGTGACGGCGGACGCCGCGGCGGGCCGCTCGAGATCGAACACGGCCACCCAGCTCCGGGCGGCCAGGAAGAGCACGATCATGATCGGAATGCACGTCCAGAGAAGATCGGCGCGCCCGGGTGGGCGGGCGGCGATGCGGGCGCGCCGATAGCGCAGGACGAAGATCAGAGACGTCGCCTGGAAGGCCAGGAACAGGGTCAGGACGACGGCCAGCAACAGGTGCACGATGGTGGACACAACACCCTCTTTGAGATTTTCACTCGCTTCCGGCCCGGAGTCTACGTTATCGAGTAAAAAAAACCAAGTGGAATAGTTCACATGGCCCATGACCGGCACCCAAACTTGACAAGCCTCTAGCCTGGACTATGCGTGAACACATGCGCCACCCTCACCCCGACCCTCTTGATCGAAGAGGGAGAGGGAGCCGTTTCGATCCCCTCGCCCCCGGAGGGGGAGAGGGACAGGGTGAGGGGGCGCATGGGACGCGGAACACGCGTTCGTGAATAGAGCGGGCTAGCTCGCGAGACGCAACAACACGTGGAGCAGCGCGTTCGCGCCGCGCTCGATCGCGCGCCAGTCGCTCATCTCGTCCGGGCGATGGCTGCGCCCCCCCTTGGAGGGGATGAACAGCATCCCCGCCTGGGTGACCGACGCGAGGTTCTGGGCGTCGTGGCCGGCCCCCGACGGCATGCGCCGGAACGCGAGCTTGAGCGCGTCGCAGGCCGAGACCACGGCCTCCATGACCCGGGGCGCGCAGCGCGCGGGCTCGGTACGCGACAGCGGCTCGACGGCGACCCGCAGCCCGCGACGGCGCGCGATGGCGCGGGCCAGGGCCAGGCACTCGCGCGCGAGGCGCGCCAGGATCCTCGGGTCGAGCTCCCGCATCTCCTGCAGGAGCAGGGCCCGGGCCGGCACGATATTGGAGACACCGGGTGACAGCTCGATCCGGCCGAAGTTGGTGACGCTTCTCCCGCTGCCCTTCTTGACGACGTGCTCGCGCGCCTTGAGCGCGTACTCGGCGGCGCCCAGGAAAGCGTCCTTGCGCCGGGCCATCGGGGTCGTGCCCGCGTGGTCGGGCTCGCCGATGAAGGTGAGGCGGTTCCGGCGGATGCCGACGATGCCCTCGACGAGGCCGATGGGGATGCGCGCGGCCTCCAGGTGCGGCCCCTGCTCGATGTGCAGCTCGACGTAGGCCGAGAGCGCTCTCGGGTCGCACTTGGCCTTCGGCGCCTGCAGCGCATCGAAGCCGGCGCGCGCCATGGCGTCGACGAGGCGCTCCCCGTCGGCGGCGGCGAGGCGCGGGATCATGGCGGGGTCGAGCTTGCCCGTGAACGCCCGGGACCCGAAAAGGCTGCCGTAGCGGCCCTCCTCGTCGCTCCACGCGGCCACCGTGAGGGGCAGCCGGGTCGCGCGCCCGGCCTCCTTGATCGCCTGGAGGCACTCGAGGCCGGCGAGCACGCCGAGGGCGCCGTCGAGCGGCCCCCCCTGCGGCACCGTGTCGATGTGGGATCCCGTCATCACGGCGGGCCCGCCGCTGCCGAGCCGGCCGAAGGTATTCCCGGCGGGGTCCACCCAGGTCTCGAGCCCCGCCTCCTTCATCTTGCCGAGGAGCCAGGCGCGGGCTTCCTCGTGGACCGGGCTCCAGCACGAGCGGGTGATGCCCTGGCCGTCGGCGTTCCTGCCGAAGCGCGAGAGCGCCTCGATGTGGGAGCGGAGCCGCGAAAGCGATATGGCGATGGACATGGCGCCGGAGAGTATAACTCAGCTCGGCGGGCATGGTCCCAGGGGATCTTGACACTCTCTCGGCCGGGCCCGTATGATGGCGATGAACAGTCGTTCAGTCACGCCTGAACGATCCTCAGTCTCCCGAGGAAATGCCCAGGAGGGCGTATGGATTTCACGCTGACCCCCGAGCAGCAGTCTTTTCGCGACGAGGTGCGTGACTGGCTCAAGCGCAATCTCCCCCGGGACTGGATCGAGCGGTTCCGCGGCGGGTCGGATATCCCTCGTCCCGAGGCCTACGAGTTCCTCCGCGGCTGGCAGCGAAAGATGTACGAGGCGGGCTTCGTCGGGCTCACGTGGCCGAAGGAGGCCGGTGGCCGCGCGCTCAGCTTCATGGAGGAGATGATCCTCCAGGAGGAGATGGCCCTCGCCAAGGCGCCGCCCGTCCTCAATATCCTCGCCATCGGCATGGCGGGACCGACGATCGTCGCGTACGGCACCGAGGAGCAGAAGAAGCGCTACCCGCCGAAGATGCTCTCGTGCGAGGAGATCTGGTGCCAGGGCTATTCCGAGCCCGATGCCGGCTCCGACCTGGCGTCGCTCCAGACGCGCGCCGTCAAGGACGGCGACTCCTATGTGGTCAATGGCCAGAAGGTGTGGACCTCGCTCGCCCACATGGCCGACTGGATGATGCTGCTCGCGCGGACGGACCCCGGCGCGCCCAAGCACAAGGGCATCACCTACTTCCTGCTCGACATGAAGAGCCCCGGTGTGACGGTCAAGCCGCTCAAGCAGATCACGGGCGACGCCGAGTTCAACGAGGTCTACTTCGACAATGTCCGCGTGCCCGAGTCGCAGATCCTCGGCGGCCTCAACAATGGCTGGGCGGTCGGCCTGACCACGCTCATGTACGAGCGCCTCGCCCTCGGCTTCGGCCTCCAGATGCGCCTGCGCATCGCGCTCGACGGGCTGGTGGATCTGGCGCGCAACACGAAGAGGAACGGCGTGCCGGTGACCCGGGACGCCGTCATGAGGCAGAAGCTCGCCCAGATGTGGATCGACACCGAGGTCTTCAAGTACACGGGAGCCCGGGCCCTCACGAAGCTGCTCAAGGGTGAAATGCCCGGCCCCGAGGCCTCGACGGGCAAGATGATGTGGGTGGAAGGGCACCAGCGTCTTCAAGAATTGGCCATGGAGATCGAGGGCCCGCACTCGCAGCTCATGAA
>Ga0214473_10010315_pt1 | contig 10995 bp, 11 predicted proteins | sample RVTome_7_FD_203509 | JGI IMG/M metagenome (GOLD analysis project Ga0214473, IMG submission 203509) | Soil microbial communities from uranium-contaminated site in the Upper Colorado River Basin, Wyoming, United States - RVT98D197 | ecosystem: Environmental > Terrestrial > Soil > Contaminated >...
GGGCCAAACGCGGGAGGACATGGTTTAGTCCAAAAAAGACTTACCCTATTGCTTTCCTTTTCCATTTCGTGTTATTCGTGCCTGCACGCCGGAGTGCGTTTTCGGCACGCAGGCGTGTCCATTCGTGGATAGCTTTTCGACTGGACCCTTGTGCCCTCACGGGGACTCGAACCTCGATTCCAGGTTTAGGAAACCTGTGCTCTATCCTGTTGAGCTATGAGGGCGTGGAACTAAAATACAAAAAAAGGGGGAACGTTCAAAGCACGATTTCAGAGATACAACCGATGGGCTCGGATGTACACCTCGACTGTCTCCGGCACCAGATAGCGGATCGATTTCCCTTCCTTCACGCGCCGACGAATCTCCCGCGATGAGATTCCGATGTCAGGCACCTCGCACATCGTCACTCTTCCCTTGATCGATGGGTCGACGCCTGTCATGGTAAACTCCGGTCGCGACATAACAATGACCTCTGCCAGTTCCAGGAGACGGCCGGGATCCTTCCAGGAGTGAAACTCGGCAAGATTGTCCATCCCGATAAGGAGGTAAAAACGAGCGAGAGGATGGATGCTCTCCAAATCCTGCAATGTCTCAACGGTGTACGATACTCCACCTCGTGTGATCTCAACGTCGGAAAAACCAAATGCACTATTGCCACGAATTGCCAGCTTGACCATCTCCAGCCGATCTCGTGAACTCACAGGATCCGCGTGTTGTTTGTGGGGAGATATCTCGGAGGGAACAAAGAGAATTCTCTCCAGACCGAGACGCTCGCGGACGCACTCAGCAACAATCAGGTGTCCGTTGTGCGGTGGATTAAACGTGCCCCCAAGTATGCCAAGGTTCAAGTGTTCACCTCCGAAATGGCTCCGTGGTTTCGAAGACGCAACAGAAGCTCGTATGTATGTGGGGGATACCATTGCTTGAGGAGAAGCGCACGCTCAATTTCATGCAAGAGATAGGAGAGGTCATTCATGTCGCCGATCTCCCGCACAGGCTTCATCACCATAACCAGGCCGTGGGTATCCGCAATGATTCTCATGAAATCCAACCCTTGTTCGGCGGGTTGTTCCAGCAGTTCGACGATTTCCGGGTGGCGGCTTTTCATTGCCACCCACATCAGGCACCGGACCCCATCTCTTTGATGTCCTTCGCCAAACACGACAACTTCATCCTCCTGCCCAAGCAGCTCCACCCCCTGTTGCAGCGCAACGATGGGATAGAGCGGATTGTTACCAAGAATGAGTATTGTGGCACTTCCATCCCTGTTCTCGCCAGACAACCTAAGCGCCTCCGCAAACCGCTTATGGATTGGGAGCTCCTGCTGTGCGACAAGGTGAATACTATCCGGTAACGACATCAACCCCTCCATCGGGCTTGCGGGGGTCGTGTGAAGAACCGCATGCATGCCAAGCGATGCAGACCAGTGAACCGCGCTTTCGACTGCTATAGCATTGAAAAGGAGAGTGACCTCTTCTCTGAGGTTGGATGAAACAGTGGCCAACTCCGGCCAACGTAGATCGGATGGCGCGCAACAGAATAAAAGAAGGTTTCCCCTCGATGGATGAAGTCTGTGGGGCATATGAGGAACGTGTGTCTCCAATACGATCTGGTTGTTAGTGAATCAACGAGCGGCACCACCGAAGTCTCTTTCCTGAAGACATCCTCAGGAGCATGCGTATATGGGGACGTTGACGCGAGTGGACCACAGGAGTATTGTTTAGAGCAAAGCTCGAAATGATCGGTAGCGAATGCACCCACGTGCCAAGGAAACAAGATAAACAACCGGAAGCACCATGAACCCAAACGTCTCGTGCAGTTTATGCAGCATAATTGCCCTCCGCCCTTGATACCGATAACGAAACAACATCGAACAACCAAAGGCAAGCGCGATGATTGCCGGGAGAAATGCCGTCCTTGCCGAGACCAATTCGAAAACGAGCCATGCAAGCAAGCCAACATACGTCAGCGCAAGAGCGTGATACGGGCGGCGCACAGTGATTCTCCCGACATCCTTCACTTCAATAAGCTGACGGAACAATAGCGGATGTTTCCTATATAGGAGCGGATCGAAGACATACCGTCGGACGTGACGGAAACACGACGACAGTGAAGTGAATTGTGGAGGGTGCTCCACAAGCACATCCATCCCGATTGCGGTGCGAAGCCCGGCAGCAAGGACCCGAAAACCGAAATCGGCATCCTCACGAAAATATAAGCGTGTCTTTGCATCATAGAACGCGGGGTCGTAACCACCAAGCCGGTCGAATACACCCTTTCTCACAAACAGATTACACGGGATAAACGAGGGACGCTGCGTTCGCTCAAACCGGCGGACATCCTTCCTGTTGTGCGCGTAAACAGTCCGACCTTCGAGCATGGCAAGCGACTTCGACTCGAGAAGCATCAGGCCATTTTTCAGCCAATCCTCATCGACAATCACGTCATCCTCCGTAAATGCAATGTACTTCCCACGGACAACTGCAGCGCCCGCGTTTCTTGCTTGCGATGGGCCCGAGTTCTCGATGCGGAGACAATTGAATGCAAACGCATGCGAACGCCGGTTCAGTTCCTCAGTTGTGCCATCCGTTGAGCCGTCATCAACAACGATGACTTCGAACCGATCCATCTCCAATGATTGTCGCTCAAGCGAGCCGAGGCACTGCAGGAGCAATTGCTTGCGATTGTGTGTGGGGATGACTACGCTAATCCGAATGTCGCTCATGTTCCGGAGGTCCGCTGGAAGATGAGCGCGTACGTCTTACAATATCCACGAACGCTTGATAGTGCAGCTACGCGCAGATTCGGCTTCACGAGGACCACTCCCAACCAGGCAACAATGCGTACAAAGGAGCGAACTACGAGAATCAGTCGAACGACCATTGCCCGAACAAACGAATGATGTTTCCTGAAGAAGAGCAACAGACTCCTGTGGTAATATATCAGACGAGTTTCGTTATACTGCCCGACCTTTCCACCTCCAAGATGCACAACCTCTGCCGACGGGACATACCACACGTGGCCGCCTGCCTTTTTCATTCTGAAGCACCAATCTGTTTCCTCAAAATACATAAAGAACTGCTCATCAAGTCCACCCACCTTCTCCAACACCTTGAACGGAACCATCAGACAGGCCCCTTGCACATAGTCCACGTGTCGGACCTGCGCAGGATCTTCATAGAGTTGTTTGTGTCGCCCGAACATACGTGAACGTGGAAACACGCGATCAAGAAAGAAAGCTTCAACAAGGATGTTCCAGATGCCCGGGAACGTTACACCTGTTCGCTGCCGGGTACCGTCCCGGTTGAACACTGCGGGTCCAGCCGCCCACGCGTCCGGGTTCCTGTCCATGAACTCCACCATCACGTCCAATGCGTCCGGGCGAAGAACGGTATCGGGGTTCAGCAGCAACGCGTAACGGCATTTTAGCGTGCGTAATGCCTGATTGTTCGCCGCAGCAAAACCCACGTTGTCTGCATTCAAGATCAGGTGCACCTCGGGGAATGTCGATTTGAGAAGAGTGACCGTCCCGTCGGTCGAGCCATTGTCTACCACCGTGATCGCAAAGGAACATCGGGGTGGTCTCTCCCGGATCGACTTCAGGCATGCGTCGATGTCATCTCGGCTGTTCCAACTGACAATGACGATGGCAAGGTCAACCATGGTACGACAGTCCTACGGTCCGGGCATATAGTTTCGACATGCCGTTGACGAGGTTGGCTGCACGGGAGTCTCCATTGACAACCTCTGCACACATCAGCCGCATAATCTCGCTGTCACGGACCTTCCGAGAGTTTTGGAGCCTGCGTCGTTCAACGTTGATCCAGCCGACGTGCGTCATGAGCCACCAATATGATTTGAGAATCCCCCAGAACGATTTCCTTCCAACTACGATGCTTAGTGCTATTTTTACCAGAGCATCGATGCCAAAGTATGGCAGAAGAAGGATTAGAGTTCTCGCTTGATACATGAGGAGGCAATTCAACATTCTGTTCCGTTCCTGATAGAAAGTCACAAAGGCCGACGTGTGTTTCTTCGTGGTAACACTTCCCCGGTGAGAGACAATCGATGCCTGCGCCATTGCAGCTGAACGACCTTGTAGTCGCATCTTCCACGAGAGGTACACATCCTCCTGATACAGGAAGTACTCATTCAGAAACGGGCTGCCAACATCTTCCTTTCTGAACATCAACGAGGCACCGCCTGCAAAGAATATTTCGGAGAGATCGCTGAACACCCTCATGATGTTGTAGCCAAGATAGTTTACCGAGCCGTTCATCTCGTAGTATTGAAGCGGGACTCCGTCGGTAATCACTTTTGATGTCACCACGCCAATCGCGGGGTGTTTCATCATCTCGATCAGTGCACATAACCACTGGTCGTCCACCTCCGTGTCATTGTTCAGCAACACCACGTACCCGCCTTGCGCAACGCCCACTCCACGGTTATTTCCTTCAGCGAATCCGAGATTGTTCTCACATAGCACCAAGTGAACATCGGGAAAGGAATTCCTCACGAGATCCACACTCCCATCCTTCGACGCATTATCCACAACGATCACCTCTATGGGACTGTATGCCTGAGCGTACACACTCCGGAGACAATTTTCCAGGAGGGCTTTCCCGTTGTAGTTGACGATGATGATACTGACCAGGTTATTCATTGTTGGACTACCCAGGAATCACTCACCAAGCGAACACAACAAACGAGCGTATGTCAGCCAAGCCCGAGAGATCAACTTTGAGCTTCCCCACCTGCAGCGGCTTCGTCCCTGGTTCAAGCCCGATCTTCCCCTTTCTGCGCCGTTCCTCCTTCATCTTTCTTCCGACGTACGACTCGCTCTCTGTCGGACTCTCGATGATCAGCACCGATCGAAATTGTTTCTTCAATGCTTCTTCCAGTTCTTCGAATGTAAATTCATGCACATGGTACTTGCAGGATGTCCCCTCGCTTGCCGGCGAAAGTATTTCTTTGTTAGGCGCCGTCAGGAAGAGCACGCCACCTCGTTTGAGGACGCGACGAATCTGTGCAAGACTCTTATCCGGATCGGTGAGCTGTTGCAGCACCTCGATGCAAACCACAACATCGAACGAATCGTTCGGATAGGTAATATCGAGTGCATCCATCTCACGAAATTGCACCGACTCACCGGCATACTTTCTTTTCGAGTACGCCACCGCATCTGTCTCGCTATCGACTCCGTACACTGCTTTGGCACCCCGGACCGAGAGAGCGTGTGTTCCGTAACCTGTTCCGCACCCCAGATCCAGCACAGTCTTGCCGTTCACCAGTTGTCCAGCGCATTCGTAGAGCCGGACATGTTGGTCGAATTGCGCATCCGGGAACTCCGGAGAAACTCTTTCTCCCGAATGTCGGTATCGTCCGCTGGCCATCAGAAGCCCCTGCTTGCAAAGCCGCCACATTCTCTTCAAAGGATTCATATGTTTATTCTTTGGTAGTTGTAGGGTTTCCTGAAAGAGACACCAGCAAGATTCCACCAAACAACATCATATGGCGGGTCCTTGTTCGGTGGCCGTTAGGAACTCATCAATGATCGAATTGAATCGGGAGGAGTCCATACCTTGAATTCCTTCCACCCCCCCCATCGTACCGATGTGTGCAAGAAGAGCCACTCCCGCATGCCCGCCACTTGCTCCTTCGAAAAGAGCAGCATGAGCACGAACCAACCCATCATTTTCACTTTTCCATGCCATCCTGACTCGGGCCATTGAACGCGAAACACTCGGAGCCCCGCACCGAACGATTTTTTCATGAAGTATCCGATCGCCAGACGCTCTCTCAGGTAGTTCACTGCAGAGCGGAAGTCCTCCCGGTGGTCAAGTACTTTGGGATGGGTTGCGTACCGCTGGAGCACATCAATTTTTCGTTGCACGAGGAGAGATTCGTCGCTGGCCAGGGACGCAGGAGTGATTCGGTAAATGGCAAGCACCTCATCGAGATAGCCAAACTTCGCACCATTTTCCGCGATGTGTATCCAGCACTCCTGGTCCTCACCCTGATTGCCAAGCGATTGATCAAACCTCACGGAATCAAATACCTCTCTGCGAAAAAACCAGGAATGTGTCAACACTGCGAAGGTGATGTTCAACTCAAACAGAAGGGCAAGGAATGGGTCTTTTGCCGGCATCTGAGCTCGTAATCCCCGGACAAAGCCGCGGGAATGTTGATGACACACGTAGTCGGTGTAAACAGCTTCAGTCTCGGAATGTTGTTTCAGATACGAGACACATGATTCAAACCTTCGCTCGGGAATAATATCGTCATCGTCAAGGAACTGAACGAACTTTCCGCGGCTGAGCTCCAAACCGACATTGCGCGCGGCAGCCACCCCAGCATTCGCTTGCCTGTGATATCGAAGACGTGAATCCTGAGATGCAAATCCGTCGAACAGCGAGCGTATATCGTCCGTGGACCCATCGTCCACAAGAATGCACTCCCAGTTTTGATACGTCTGCCATAAAACGCTCTTCAATGCTTGTCCAAGGTAATCCGCCCCATTATAGCTCGGGATAATGACCGATACCAGTCCTTCCTTCATCAGCCTCTATCCAAAGATAAGTCTGGTGGTAACGCGGAACCCGTGTAGTGCAATCCGCATCATGTCGAGTGGCTCGCCCTGGTGATATGCGAGCCAGAGAAAGTATTTTGTCTGTTGCAACAGGACGCTGTGCAGAGCCTTTCTACCCAACGAATTGCGGGGCTCCATCAACCATCGACATGTTTCCTTGAACATCCCGACTCGATCAGAACTTATCGAGCCGTTGAGATTCGTCCTGTAATAGAGAACAGGTTTACCCAAAAACCCAATCTTGAATTTCCCGGCAACCCTCACCCAGTAATCCCAATCGTGGATGTACTTCAAGTCTGTTCTCCATTCACCGACATCATGCACTACCGATGCTCGGATGAGTACCGTAGAAGCAATGATGGCATTACCATTTAGCACCAGGTCTCCATGGTGTTCAATGAGGTCGTTGAACTCGCCTTCGTCCGTAAAACAACCGATGAGTTGATTGGTTTTCCTGCTCACCTCCATCATATATGCCTTGCCGAATACCATTCCCACTTCTCGATGACGGTTGAGGTAGTCAACCTCAGAGGCAATCATATCGGGCATGAGGATATCGTCGGAGTCGAGTACCATGATGAATTCACCTGCGGCCTCGCGCAAACCGCGGTTCACAGCGGCACACTTGCCGGCATTGCGCTCGAGTCGTATCAGAAGGAGATTGAATTGAGCGTGCAGCCTTCCCCATTCTTCCACAACGGCAACTGTAGAATCCGCAGAGCCATCATCTACAACAATGCACTCGATCTCCCGGTATGTCTGCCGGGCAATGCTCTCAAGCGTCTCTGCAATAACGCCCGCTCTGTTGAATGCCGGTACGACTATGGTGACAAGCGAGTTCATTCACGCCAAGCCCATCTGCCGAAAAAGGGCCTTGAACCGCAGTTCGTATGTATGGTCACGCATCGTGCGGTTGTATCCGGCTTCGGCGATTGCCGCACGTTCATCCTCATGGTCCAGATAGTATCGCACCTTCTCCAGAAGTTCTTCGGTGCTCTTATAGCAAACGATCTCCTTGTCCATCTCAAAGAACTCTCCCAGCCGTTCGGCATGCCCGCTGATTTGAAAGCCACCACACGCGGGAAGCTCGAAGTTCCTTCCCTTGATCTGATTGGGAGCCGTCTGAGAAGAGGCAGAAAGATTGAGGTTGATCCGACTTGTCTGAAAGATCCCGATCATCTCCTCCTGGGTGGTTCTCGTGGCGTTAGTAGTCTCTTCCAATGATTTCGCCGTAATCACGCCGAGCTTCCTACCGTAAATATGCCAACGACGCACCTTCCAGTGAGTCCCCCACACCTGTACAAGAATCCCTTTTTTTTTCAATGCAGCTACGATGGCAGGTCTGTCGCCGTGTGCCTGACCCACAAAGGTGACACCATGTTCGATCTTTCCGCTGCCCCTGGTGTATACGCGAGGATTGGCTCCCCATTGTGTGAGAAGAACATTCGTGTATCCGATCGACTTGTATCTGGCTATTGCATTGGCATCGGTAGTCGATACAAACGTGAAACATGGAGCCCATCGGGAGGAAAAGTCATCGAACCTCCAGTGGTCGTCGGCAAACCAATTGAATGTCACCGTCTTCTTCTCTTCCGTGATCTTGCGAAGGAGACCGGGATCGAACTGGTCCGAGTAGAGAAAGGTGAAAAGAAGATCAGGTTTGTACTCGTCCACTTTTGTCTTGAGCAACCTCGTCATTCCTTCGCTGCCATGCTTGAGGAAGAGAGGATAGAAATCGAAGTACTCAATCTCGTGGCCCATTGATACGAGAGTATCATAGATGTTGTAGTGTTCAAAGCTATAGCCACGTTCGGGGATGCCATAGTCGTACTTAAGGGCGGCGTAAAGGATCTTCATTATTCTATCTTGTAAATCGGAATAGTCCGAGGCCATACTCAAATGCTCTGCAATCCTGCAATCTTGCATTGTGAATGAACTCGCCTTCGTCTGTCACACAGGAAAACTCCAGCAGCTGCAGCCCACCATAATAATCAATGATGGATTCAGGGAGATGTATGCGGTGCGCATTGAACTCAACTCGCTCGCGCCCGATCGGTGTGGATACATACAGGATCCCTCCGCTGGCAAGGACGCGTTGAAGCTCCCGACACGCCTTTCTCGTACCATCCGCATCCAGAGTATCTCCGTAGCGACCCAGTCCAATATGCTCAATTACGTGCAGACACGAGAGGCTCTCGATAGATTGATTTACATATGGAAGATTCAACACTGTCCCTCTTGTTGACTTTAACCGGGGCAGGCTTGCCTTCAAGGGACGGATATCGACAAACTCCACATCAACAAATCCCGAGAGCGGTGCGATGAGATCGATTTGCGACCCAACATCGACATGTCGGCGGGGCTGCGCCCTGGCAATATGAGCTGCCACCCATGCGCTCTGATAGAAGTAATGTGGGTCGAACGGGGTTGTTCTGGTTGCATCATCAAGACAGGGAAACCAATCATCAACTCGGACTCTCTCCACCGACGTCGCCGTGTATCGTCGCCATTGAGCATAGAACGTCGGGAGCGCCGCAACGGTCTGCAGCAGCTTTCCTTTTCTTGCCGGCTGAACAATCACCCGGCTCAAGAACTGCGAGAAGCTCACGTGGCCGCCGAACCAAAAGGACTCGACATCATCAATCGCCTGTTCGATTGAATCACAATAACGAGATATATCAGACTTACACCAATCATCGCCAACGCAATCCCCACCAGGCCAAGCAGATAACATCCCACGCAATACAGCACAACTGATGCAATTGCAGCTACGACCTTGGCCTGCATGTAGATCTCAGGCTTCCGCAGAGCCATCCCTACGGCGGTGAGCGACTGTGCCATGTGGAAAATACCAATCCCGGCGGTGAGGAGAAAGAGGAATCCTCCATCAAGGACAAAATCTGCATTCGACAATAATGGGATGATAATGCCCCCCCAAAAAAAGAGTACGGCGCCGACAGCCCCGAATACCAGCGCGGTAGCAACAGCATGAAGTCGGATCAAATCTAAGGCTCGGGTTCGGCCTTCCAGTGTACTGCTGGAAAAGCTTTGATATATAACCGGGGTGATATATTGCGCCATGATGCTGAACGCCAGGGCGCCCGAATTAGCGACAAGCCCGTATGCAAGTCCATAACGACCCACATCCCCCGTTGACAACAAACGACTGATAACCCAACGCTCGCCGTTGCCCTGCACCCATCCAAGAGCACCCCATAGCACAAATGGCAAACTGTACTTCAAAATCGTCCTGCGTATTTCCCTTCTGAAAGCTGAGGCATCAAAGACTTCACTGTGGTCACCTTCGGGCGAGGGGGAAGCCTTCAGGTAGACGACGACGCGAGCTAGTGCTGATAAAGCAGTTGCTACCGCTATCGCAATCATCAAGGAAACTGCTGACGGATAAAGAGCACTAAGGAACCATAACAAGAGCAAGATAATGACAACTCGCTCAAAGACCTGAATCATCGCCATTTGCTTTCTGCGACGCATGGCACCGAGCATCCCTCCGAGCGGCACATTGATCAATCCAAGAATGATCATCGAGGCCGCAGCAAGAGTGAAAGTTGGAGTGATGTCTGCAAGTGCGCCAAGCACGAATATCAATACAAGGGAAATCGGCACCAGGACCCCTATGCACATCCAAAGCAAATGCAGCAATGATCTCGAAAAAATGGCATGTCGCTGTGCGTCAGAAGTATAGTCAAAATAGAACCTTGTGTATGCTTGTTCTATAGGACCGAAAAAGCCGAGTATCAAAATGCTTCCAACGCTCGTTGCAAGCGTCAGTTTGCCATATTCCTCCGAGCCCACGGATGTCATGAGTTTCACAGACACCACGCTTAGAATGACAGTGACGATCTGGCCACCCCCCAGCCAGGTTAACTCCTCCAGCCGGTTCCTCGACAGAGTTAAGTCCTGTCGACGAAAGATGTCTTTCAACATCCCCGTCTTCTGTTTTATCAATTCAAACAATGCGTCATCCTGCGTTCTAAATGAGAGCTGTTGCTGTCTTCACCACCCACGCGCGAACCATCTGTGAACCTGGCGGCAGGGCGACGCAGACCACCTTTCACATCTCAGCGACTGCATACAACCTGAAGTGATGCTGCACGGGAACAAGGCCCGCCTTCGTGAGAGCTTTTCCCAAAAGCCGGAGCGGTCGAATACCTATGAGGGCAAGAGGGTTGATACCTTCACCTTTGAAAATTTTCACACGCGCAAAGTGCGGGCGGAGCAATCGACCGAGTGATTCTTCGGTAAAAAAATTCTTATGATCAAGATCAGCAAAATGCTCAAACAACAATCCCTCACGCTGTAGCCTTTCAACTCCGCCGCTATTGGGGGTCGTAAAGAGAACATTGTGTCGGGATAGTCGTTTTGCCTCTTTGATCACCTGCTCGGGA